>ERZ795057.139-NODE-139-length-76436-cov-8.532122_pt1 | contig 76436 bp, 64 predicted proteins | sample MGYA00375141_ERZ795057 | MGnify/ENA primary metagenome ERZ795057 (study PRJEB30186, sample SAMN05720163) | activated sludge metagenome | isolation source: Anaerobic digester | place: Hong Kong | collected 2015-01-26 ...
AAAGTTATTTTATTAAGTGGCGAGCTTTAAAGAGTTCTGAAAAACAATTATTACTGGAAATTCTCTTCTTTCTCGGATGGAGCCGTTTGTTGATTGTGTTATTTCACTTCAGGAAAGTAGCGGCTTATCTTGAAAAAAAGGAAAAGAAGAGGGAAAAACAAAATAATAGTTTTGATCTTCAGAATCTGTCACAGATGATGATAAAAGTTTCAAGGCATACCTTCTGGAAGAGTAATTGTCTGACACAGGCTCTGGCAGCCAAATTTATGCTGAATCGTCGAGGCATCAAAAGTGTTGTTTATTTTGGGGTACTTCGTGAGGGAGATGAAGCATTCAAGGCGCATGCCTGGGTTAAATGCGGAGAGTTTGTGGTAACTGGAGAAAAAGGGATGGAACGTTTTCATGTTATTAAAACATTTTAATGATGAAAGGAATCTGATAGATGAGCGATTATCGTTATGAAGCTTATGGGTTGACCATCAGCTCAGAAATAGAATTACCGGAATTAAAAACAAGTGAATGTGTTCCCGATATCTTTATACGATTTGGAGAGGCTAAAAAAGCATTGGAGAATGTTGACAAATTCGGGATTCGCTTTCAGGCAAATCAGCGGGAATTCGTGTTGAATCTGGAACAAATAGCCTCTTTTTATGTGAAAGAAGGAACTGAAATTGTTATAAAGCCTGATCCAAATGCCGAAGAAAGAGACATAAGAATCTTTCTTTTGGGTTCAGTATTCGGTGCATTGTTGCATCAGCGGGGCCATTTTGTCCTGCATGCCTCAACGGTTTTGACACCAAAAGGGGCCTTGGCTGTTTCAGGCGTATCCGGTGCGGGAAAATCAACCCTCATCTCAGCACTTCAGCGGGAAGGTTATAAGATCATCAGTGATGATGTGACGCTTGTTGATTGTATAGAGAAACAACCCCCTCATGTGCTACCCGGGTTAAGTCGCGTAAAACTCTGGCAGGATTCGGCAGATAAATTGGGTAAAGCTTATTCTGAGGACACAGCCATCCGAAAGAATATCAACAAATTTAATATTGATGTTGAATTGCATAATGCTTCTACTGAATTGAAGCATATTATCATTTTGAATACCTACAACAATGATACCGTTGAATATGATGAGATAAAAGGTTTTGACAAGATCAATGCCCTCATCCAGAATACCTTTCGCTTTATATTTTTATCCGATGAACAGAAGAAAAGACATCTGTCCCAATGTGGAGCTATCAGTAGTCATGTGAAGATGTACAAGATGACGAGACCGAGAAAAGGGTTCACTTTAAAAGAACAGGTTGAGATTGTGAAAGGTATCCTGAACGAAGATGAATAAGGGGATAATCTGGCTGGCTTCCTATCCAAAATCCGGGAATACCTGGATGAGAATTCTGATCTCCAACTATCATTCAGAAGCAGACGAACCGGTTAGTATCAATGCGATCAGTACAGATGGTATCGCCAGTTCAAGAACACTTTTCGATAATCTGGTTGGTGTTGATTCTACATCACTCACGCTTGAAGAGATTGATGCGTTGAGACCGGAAGTCTATGAAAAAGTGGCTGTAACAGGAGATCATCTGCAATATATTAAAGTTCATGATGCGTATACTTATTTACCGGACGGAAGATCTTTGTTGCCTTCATTGAATTCAAAAGTGATTTATATCGTAAGAAATCCGTTGGATATTGTCCCTTCCCTTGCGAGTCATATAGGAGAATCTACAGATGAAACGGTACGGTTTATGTGTGATGAAAAGAGTTGTTTCGGTAGTTCCAAAATAAAATTCAGTTCTCAATTAAATCAAAAGCTGTTAACATGGGAAGGGCATGTCAGGAGTTTTCTGGAACAGGATGCAATGGAAGTTCTGCTGGTGAGATATGAGGATATGCTGAAAGATACGGCATATGAATTTCAGCGTGTTCTTGATTTTTGTGGCGTGAAAGTAGATTCACAGCAATTAAAAAAGGCTGTTGACTTTTCCGATTTCAAGCAGCTTAAAAAACAGGAGGAACAGGACGGCTTCAAGGAAAGGAGTCCAAAATCTAAGACTTTTTTCAACAGCGGAAAGGTCGGTAACTGGAAGGATAAGCTGACAGAGCAGCAGGTGGAGCAGATCATTTCGGTGAATGGGGAAATGATGAAGAAACTTGGCTATCTATGATGGAGGTGAATGATGATAGATTTAACGACAACGATTAAGCGAAAAGAAGGCTATGCGGATACAGAGGTGGATGGTAACAAGGTTCTCATGAGTGTGGAAAGCGGAAAATATTACGGTTTAAACGGGATGGGAACGGAAATCTGGAAGCGTATTGAAAACTTCATGACCGTTTCAACGCTGATAGAAGATCTTTTAAACGAGTACGAGGTCAGCCGTGAGGACGCTGAAGCTCAGGTTTTGACTTTTTTAAAGGATCTTGATAAAAATAATCTGATCGAAAAATCGGAATGATGGTTCCATTTTCTGATTTTTCAAGAGATACTTTTTTTTATCAAAAGCTGTTTGAATACAAGGATTCAAGATTTATCACCTATCTGAACCGGCATCGCATTCATTCTCTGGCGTATCAGTATATGAAACATCATCCTGTGCAATTGGAACCACAGGTTCAGAAGCAGGTGGATGCTGCCTGTATGCAGAAAAAGCTGGAAAATCTGAAGATAACCACCGGATTGATCAAGATGGTACAGTTACTCGATGCGAATGATATCCGGTATCTATCGTTAAAAGGACCCCTGTTGTCTTATGAACTGTTTGGAGATGTCAGTGTCCGGGATTATCATGATATCGACCTGTTTATCCCTGAATCAGAGTTGTTTACGGTGAAAGAGCTGTTGGATCAAAATGGATACCGAAATATTGATGGATTGGAATCGTTTACGCCACGTCAGCTTGAAGAATTCTTAAAAGCCATTCATCATATCAGTTTTACCAGCCCGGAGGGGGTGCTCTTCGAGATTCATTTTAAAATCTTCCCTGAAGCCTATAAGAGTGAAGACTTAAATTTCGATTTTGAACCTTTATGGGAAAGCCGAAGGGTTCTTGATTATAACGGTTATCGAATAAATGTTCAGGGATTTGAGGAAAACATCGTCTTCCTGATCTATCACGGGTCAAAACACGGCTATTTCAGGTTAAAGTGGTTGTTTGACCTATATGTTCTCCTTTCTATGCCGGAAATAAACTGGGAATCTCTGATAAAACGAACCGAAGCCATCAACATCCGGTACATGCTGGTTCAGAGCGTTTTGCTGGTAGATGATTATTTCAACACGTCTCTTCAAATTGAATTGAAAAAACACCTTACAATAATACATTCTGAAATAAGATTAAAAGAGATGGCAAAGGCCTTTGCCTTAGATGGTGATGAAGATCAGACCAAACTTGGTCATCGACATTTTTTCCTCTTCAAACGTTATAAAATCTTGCAGATAAAAGGATTCCGGTACAAGTTAAATTACATCCTGTTTGTCTTCAGACCCAAGAAGATAGATTTTCAGGACTGGCAACTCAGTGATCGTTTTTATGGCTTGTATTATCTTTACAGACCCTTTCACAGGATCTACCGCTTGTTTAAAGAAAAGTAAGCCCTTTATTGAATTCAGGATTTTCACAGTTATTTTGTAATCTTTTTTTGTGGCCTTTTTCAAACAGGATAATCCTCATCATTTTACTATACCGGTGAATGTACAGCGTTTTTTCGATTGATTCTCAAACAACAACGATATGAAAACACCGAGGCGGAACAACCGTTCCGCCTCGGTGTTTTACATCGGTTTTATCGGTATACAGATATCGACAACCGTTTTGCCGTCCGTCTGTTCGGGATCCGGCTCTGGATACAGTTCAAAGCAGGTCCTCTCATCCGGCAGATAGCCACTGGTAGGCAGCCATTGTGAATAAACCCAGTTCCAGGCGTCGGTATATTCATCGGTATCGAGTTCAAATCTTACAAAAGCGTATTTTCCACCATCTATAGGCATTTTTCCGATTTCTCCACCGACTTCGGTATCTTCCGGAACTGAAAGACAAACACTGGTTCTCAGTTTATCTTCATCGGTGATATGTGGATCATCGTGATAGATGACGAGAACTTTCGCATCCTGTTGCTCTGTCAATCCCCTTGCGCCTGCCCAGCTGAACAATTTCCCGAACAGGCTCTCAAAAAGCTGATTGTTCCCTGCATAAGGTCCGATATATCTGACATAGGCCACTGTAAACTGTTCCAGGTCTTTTACGACAACGCATCCCTTTTTTTCGCTCATAGTGTTCCTCCCATGATCACTTAAGATGTCAAGATTATAAAGTGTTCTGGGAATGTTTTCTTTCCAGCCCTTGCTGTCGTCTTGATTGATATTGCGTTCCTTTTGATTCATATTGTGCTGATCAATCATTTTTTTCTTCCATTGTGTTGGGGTCATCTGAAAGAAAGTCTTAAAACTTCTTGAAAAGGCCGCGGAGCTTGAAAAACCACAATCAAAGGCGATTTCTGTAATGGGTTCATTTTTTCTGTTGAGTAAAAGCGCAGCGGATTTTTGTAACCGGATTCTCTGAATATATTGAAAGAGTGTTTCTCCCATAAAGGCGTTGAAGATTCTGTGAAAATGAAATTTTGAAAAGTGTGCAACCTCTGACAATTCCTCCAGTGTGAGTTCCTTCGAAAGATTCTGTTCTATGTAGTCTAAAACAAGATTTATCCGGCTGAGATATTCATTTCTTAATTCCCGATCGGGTGAATTCATATGAAGCTCCTTATTTTTAAGCTGTTATATTATAGCAAAACGGGTTTGGTAAAAAAATATTTTTAATCTTCTTTTAAAAAATAATGTATAATCATACATGTTTATAACAAGTGGAGTCTTTTCAGACAATGAGGAAGCGATTAATGAATAAGAAAAATGTGTTAAGGGATTTCATAAAAAATTATGTCATCATTTTGTTTTTACTGCTCCTCTACGCTGTTCTTGTGGGTCTTTTTTATTCGGCCGTCTACCAAAACGAGCTGAAAATAACAAATGAAGACATCAATCAGCATCTCAGAACGGGTATCGCTGCCGTAAAAGAGATAGTTCCCCCCTGTTACTCAGATGAAGCCCTTTCGTATAATTCTATTGATAGAAGTGAATTTTTAAAAAGAAAGTCGAAACTCTCACATTTTGTGGAAGATGCAGATTTAAAATATGCCTTTACCTGTATCGTTCAAAAGGGAATCGTTTACTTTACAAGCATCAACTCGACTTCTGAAAAACTACCGGATGTCGGAGAAATTGAGTACTTTGATGTCTGGGAAAATCCACCGGATATCTTCTTTCAAGCTTTAAAAGCCGATGAGACTGTGTTTGGAGAGATTCATGATGTATTTGGGGATCTGAAAACAGCCTTTGCAAAGGTAACGACGGAGATAGGCAATGACTACGTGATAGGTGTTGGCTATGATATCAGTAATATCGATACGATTATTTTTACCGAAGTGTCCTGGATTATCGCTTCGGTTATTTTTTCTTTCCTCGCGGCATTACCCATATTTATCGTCTTAAGCATCAATACAAAAAGGAGAAAAAGGGCTTACAGAAAAATAGAGGAAAATGAGGAGAATCTCAGAACGACATTAAACTCCATAGGGGATGCCGTCATCATAACAGATATGAATGCCTGTGTTACCGGCATGAATCCGATCGCTCAGGCTATAACGGGGTGTCGTCTGGAACAGTGTAAAGGCAGCCATGTGAGCAAGGTCCTGAAGATACTGTCTGATGAAAACGGAAAAGAGATCCCCTCTTCGATAGAGAATATGATTAATCATAACTTGAAGACGATCATCACCCGCAATGTGGTTCTTGTCTCGAAAGATGGGAAACGGTATCAGATTGCAGAGACAGCTTCACCGATTTTCGACAGGGAGGGAACCATTTCAGGTGTCGTTCTGGTCTTCAGAGATATAACGGAGGATCATCGCCTCAGGGAGATTCTCAGACAAAGTGAGGAAAAGTACCGAACCTATATAGAAAGTGCGCCACTCGGTGTTTTTATCTTTGATAATAATCAGCATTTTCTGGACGTCAATGCCTCAGCGTGTAGGATGTCGGGATTTAGCCGTGAGGAATTGATCAATAGGACGATCCCGTTTCTCGATAACACGGAAAGTGATGGAACGGAGGAAGAAAAATTCAACACGTTGAAAGCGCATGGCAATATTACGGTGGAAAGACGCATGAAGAAACGTGATGGTGGAGAGATCGTTGCTTCACTGACGGCAGTGGCCTTACCGGATGGCAGATATATTGCGTTTGCCTCCGATATTACCGCGAAGAAGCGTGCTGAATTTGAACTAAAAAAGGCAAATGATCAGCTGAAAAAGGAAAAACACCTCGCTGAGGAAGCCAATCGGACTAAGGGTGAATTTCTGGCAAATATGAGTCATGAGTTGAGAACGCCTTTGAACGGGATTCTGGGTTTTTCGCAGATTCTCAAGGAGACGGATTTGAAACCTGAACAGGAAGAGTATATAGATGATGTGATCTATTCGAGTAAGAACCTCATCCATATCATAGAAGATATACTGGATTATTCGAAGATCGAAGCCGGTCATTTTGATATTGTCTATGAGCGAACAAATCTCGTGAAATTGCTGAATAATTCGGTGAAGATTATTGCCCCGCCGGCGAGGAAGAAGGGGTTAAAGGTAAATCTTTCCATCGACAAGGGGATTCAGGGGTATTATCTTACCGATTCACTGCGTTTGAATCAGGTCATAGTGAATCTTCTCGGTAATGCGGTGAAGTTTACCGAAAAGGGACAGATAGACTTTGATATCTGTCTGCTTGAAAATTCGGTGGAAAAAGCACTCATCAGTTTCAACATTACAGATACGGGGATCGGTATTGCTGAGGAGGTACAGGAAAAGATCCTTCAGTATTTTACTCAGGCGGATTATTCGATAACGAGGAGATATGGAGGAACCGGGCTGGGTCTTGCGATCAGCAACAGTATTTTAAACATGATGGGAGCCTCACTGATCATAAAGAGTAAGCCGGGAGAAGGCAGCAGTTTCAGTTTTGTACTTGAGTTGAGAAAAGTCAGTGAACGTCAGTCGGAAGAGAGAATGGAGAAATCGGTTACAATAGATCATTTTGATACAAAAGACAGGATCAAAATACTGATAGCGGATGATGACCCAATCAGTTTGAAATTTGAGCAGATCCTTTTAAGGAAAATCATCCCCAACACAAAAATCCTGACGGCAACAGACGGAGAGCAAGCCGTTACTCAGTTCAGGAAGAACAGGCCGGGAATTGTGTTTATGGATCTTCATATGCCGAAGATAAACGGATTTGAGGCAACCGAGCAGATACGGAAATACGAAAGGAACAAAGGGGAAACGATTGTTATCGGTCTTTCGGCCGATGCGATGAAGGAGAGGGCGGATACCGCCTTTGAACGTGGAATGAACGGTTATCTGACCAAACCGTTGAACCGGAAGCGGTTGACCGATATTTTAGCCAAGTATATAAAATCGTAGAGGCTTGAACCGGATCAATCTGTTTTGTTTTATATAATTTAAAAAGAAGTAAAAATAACAAGACTCTTTTTGTGATATAGTATTAGAGTCTAACTTTGTTCGGAGCGTATTTTATGGAGTTTGTTCAAACGGCTGATATTAATATTTTTTCCATCATCGTTCTTGCCATATTATATTTTTTTTCAAATGATTATAAAGCGGGTCAATCGAGGACTAATGATTCTTTCAAAGCTCTGATACGGAGTGTCTTATTCTTAATCGTGTGTGATCTGATATGGAATATCGTCAACGGAAATCCCGGAGAGCCTTATTTCTGGATAAACAATATCGTGAATTTTTTCAGAAACGGATTTTCGGTCCTTCCGTCGATGCTGTGGGTCAGATATATCATGCGTTATATCGGGTATCCTTATGAGAAGCGGAAGGTGTATAACAGAGTATCCGATTTGCTTTTTATCACCTGTCTGATCTTAAATGCATTATCCCCTCTGTACGGGCTGACCTATACGATTCATCAGGATAATGTCTATTCGAGAGGTCCTCTTTATTTTATCCTTGTGATTATTCCCGTTGTGTATATGTTGCTTGGTGCCTGGTTCATCATGTTCAACAAGATCGATTATCAGAAGAGCAGGGCCTTGTCGATTCTGTCCTTTGTATTCTTTCCGCTTCTTGGCTTGTTTCTGCAAGTCCTCTTCTTTGGCGTGACACTTGTGTGGAATTTTTCCACGATTGCCATATTTCTCATCTATATGAAGGTGCAGATAAAGGAACAGGACACGGATTATCTGACCGGTTTGAATACGAGGGCCTCTTTTGATCATCATATCTCATCAATCGTGACTACGGATAACGGGAAGAAGGATTTTGCTCTGATGATGATAGATATAGATAAATTTAAACAGATCAACGATGAATACGGTCATAAAAGCGGGGATGAGGCACTTGTAGAATTTTCAAACGTGTTGAAAAACTCTGTCAGGGCGACGGATTTTATTGCCCGATACGGTGGAGATGAGTTTGTCATCGTTATCGAATGTAAACGACTGCATGAGGCCGACAGATTGACTGAACGCATTGGAAGGGAACTTGAAAGATTGAATGAAAGTGGAAAGCTTCAATACAAACTGACTTTCAGTTATGGGGTTTCATTATTTTCGGAGTCCGGGAAAGAGAATACGGACAAGTTTGTTGATTATGTGGATATGCTGATGTACAGACAGAAACGTCAGAAGTCTACGATTTGATAAAGGATTAATCAGGGGGAGTTTATGGTTACTATTATTCGTCAGATAGATCTGAATGTGTTTTCTTTGATTATGATGTTGATCATTTTAAGCGCAATGCAAGAACACAAATTTAACCGTTCGAGGAATAAGAAGGCTTTTGACAGGCTTTTAAAGAGTGTTATCTGTATGCTATCCCTGGACACGATAACGTGGTTTGTCAACGGTGTATCGGGAAGTGTTTACCGGATGATGAATATCGTTTCAAATACCATCCTGTTGGCATTTACCCTTTTGCCCCCTGTCTTATGGATCGTTTATCTCTGCTTTCTTACAATCAGGGATTTTAAGCCCGACAGAAGGTTTTTCATCCTCCTTCTGACACCTTTTTTCATCATTATGGGGATGGCTTTTCTCTCACCTCTGACGGGATGGCTCTTTTCTGTCAGTCCGGAGAACATCTATTCACGAGAATCTCTGTTTAATCTGATGAATATCTTTTCGCTTTTATACGCCGTTTCGGGATCTGTCATCATCCTGAAGAACCTGAAGCACTTTAAAAAAACTCAGGTGTTTTCGCTGTTTTCATTCATGTTTTTACCCCTGATCGGCGGGTTACTTCAGATTCTTTTTTACGGGTTGATCCTTTACTGGAATTCACTGGCACTTTCTATGATCATCATGTATCTGAATGTCCAGAGCAAAGAGATTAATCTGGACTACCTCACGGCAGTCAACAGCAGAAGAAGCCTTGACAATCATCTGTCGAGGAAGATAGCGGCGTATAATCCAAGAAACGGATTTGCCGTTATCATGATAGATATCGACCGTTTTAAGGAGATAAACGATAAATTCGGACATAAGGCCGGAGATCGGGCCTTGGTGAATTTCTCCGGGGCCTTGAAGCGTTCGGTGAGAAATGATGATTTTATTGCCCGATACGGTGGAGATGAATTTGTCGTCGTTCTTGACTGCAACAGTAAGGAGACCGTTGACCGGGTCATCACAAGGATAAGAAGTGAACTGGAAAGATTCAACATGGAAACGAGAGAGCAGTACAGACTGGACTTCAGTTACGGGTTTTCGATTTACGATGAAAATCAGAATCTCGATTCGGATCATTTTGTGGATCATGTAGATAAGCTGATGTATGAATACAAGAACGGAAAGAAAAAAGATTAAGGGCGAGCGTTTTCAGTTGATGAATACACGGGTGCTGATGGTATGATAGATGTGGTAAATCTCATAGATGTGAATTTTTTCTCGATGATTGTCCTGATCATCATTTTCTTCTCGGTGAATGAGTATAAAATGGATACTTCCGGGGCCAAAGAAAGCTTTAAGCGGATGATACTCAGTGTTCTTTTCATGCTTGTCTGTGATACCGTTGTGTGGTCTGTGGATGGTATACCCGGTAATCTTTACCGGGTCATAAACAGCATTTCGAATATTCTGCTTATCGGATTTACACATCTGACGCCGGCCTTCTGGCTGATGTATACCTGTTATCAGACAATACCCGGATTCAAGCCAAAGAAAAGACATTATCTGATGCTGTTTCTTCCGGTCTTCGTTTCGTTTTTACTGTGTCTGTTTTCCCCGTTCACCGGGTGGGTTTTCTCCATCAGTCCGGAAAATGTTTATTCAAGGAGAGAAGGAATTGATCTGCTTTTTGTGATTGCCGTCGTTTATGTGGTGACTGGAACCATCCTGATCCTGAACAGCAGAACTCGTTATCATAATAAGCATATTTTATCGCTTTTCTCGTTCATTGTTGCCCCCCTTGTTGCCTTAACGATTCAGAGTTTTTATTATGGAACAGCGTTGATCTGGAACAGTCTTACCGTTTCTATCCTGATCATCTATTTGAACTTGCAGAGAAAACACATGAACCTGGATTATCTGACCGGGTTGAACAACCGGATCATGTTTGACAATTATCTGATCAGAAGGATTAACGGAACCGGAAGGCGTTTTACCCTTGTCATGATAGATATTGATAATTTTAAGATGATCAATGATGGTTATGGACATAAAGCAGGGGATCGGGTGCTGATGGCCTTTGCCGATATCCTCTCCTATGCGGTGAGGAAGGATGATTTTGTTTCCCGTTATGGTGGGGATGAGTTTGTGATTATCCTTGACTGTGAGGAGGAAAGGGAAATCACAGAGGTGATCAACCGGATAAAGGGAGAGGTGAGCGAATTCAACGCTCATTCGGTAGAAGATTTTAAACTCGATTTCAGTTACGGTTATAAGGTCTACGATAGGGAGAATTCGGGGGATTATGATCGATTTATGCATGAAGTCGATATGATGATGTATGCCGACAAGCGAAGTAGACGTTGAAACGTCTTTAAAATCAAAGAGGGGCAGGTTTTGTACCTGCCCCTCTCATTGTGACTCTTTACTTATACGGCAACGATGTTCACGATCTTGTTGGGAACAACGATGATCTTTTTGATGTTTTTTCCGTCCGTGAGCTCTTTGACTCGCTCCCTGTCGAAGGCGATTCCCTGTGTCTCTTCCTTACTGAGACCGGCTGAAACGGTAAATTTGTCCCGGATCTTTCCGTTGATCTGTACGACGATCTCTACTTCATCGACCACGAGTGCCGATTCATCCACTTCCGGCCACTTTTCAAGCACGACGAGTGTATCGTGACCCATCTCGTGCCAGAGTTCTTCCGTCATATGCGGGGCAAACGGAGCCATGAGGATGAGGAGCTTTTCAGATACCTCTCTGACAACTTCCGTATGCCAGTCTTCCGGGTTTACACTGGTGATATAGGCGTGAAGTTCGTTGGCAACTTCCATCATGCCACTGATCGCGGTGTTGAAATGAAAATCTTCTTCGATGTCCTTGGTGATCTTCTTGATCATTTGATGTAGTTTCCTTCTCAGGGCCTTTTCCTCTTTCCCGAGCGTTTTGTTCTGCTTGTCTTTGGAGATTTCCGGAATAACGGTCATAATGGCCTTCCAGACCTTTTTTACAAATTTATATACCCCTTCAATACCGCTGTCATTCCATTCGGTATCCTTTTCCGGCGGTCCCATGAAGAGGGTGTACATTCTGAGTGTGTCAGCACCGTAATCTTCGATCATCTTTTCCGGTGAGACGACATTGCCTTTTGATTTGGACATCTTGAATCCGTCCTTGTAAATCATCCCCTGTGTGAAGAGGTTCTTAAACGGTTCCTCAAAGTCGATTTCTCCAAGGTCGTAAAGGACCTTTGTGATGAATCTTGAATAAAGCAGATGAAGGATGGCATGTTCCACCCCACCGATGTACTGATTGACGGGTAACCACTGGTTGACGTCCTCCGTGTTGAACGGCTTGTCTTCAAGATGTGGATTGATGTACCTGAGATAGTACCATGAGCTGTCTACAAAGGTATCCATGGTATCCATTTCCCTTCTCGCCTCTCCACCGCATTTTGGACAGGTTGTATGAAGAAATCTGTCGTCTTTGGTCAACGGGGATTTTCCCGTTGGATCGAATTGTACATCGAGTGGCAGTTCAACCGGAAGATCCTCGTAAGGAACCGGAACAACCCCACATTTTTCACAGTAAACCATCGGGATAGGTGCGCCCCAGTATCTCTGTCTTGAAATGAGCCAGTCCCTGAGTTTGTACTGCGTGGTTCCCTTTCCAATCCCCTTTTCCTCTACCCATTCGATAACCTTTTTCAGACTCTCCTGGCTTTTCATGCCACTGAAAGGACCGGAATTAACCATGATACCCGGTTCCGTGCTGGCCTTTTCGAGTTTCTTGCCGATGAGTGTTTCCCCTTCGCTGTCGATGACGACGGTTATCGGGATGTCATACTTTTCTGCGAATTCAAAGTCTCTCTGATCATGAGCGGGAACGGCCATGATGGCCCCGGTACCATATTCCATGAGGATGTAGTTGGCAACGTATATCGGAATTTTTTCACCGTTTACCGGATTGATGGCATACGTACCGAGGAACACACCCTCTTTTTCATAATCTTCCGAAGTTCTGAGGAATCGGTCTTCTTTGGCAACGGCTTCCTGGAATTTTCTGACTTCCTCTTTTTTATCATCGGTAGTCAGCTGTTCGAGTAGCGGAGATTCCGGTGCAACGGCCATGAAGGTAACACCCCAGAGTGTATCGGGTCTGGTCGTGTAAACGTCAATACTGTCTTCCGTTCCGTCTATCTTGAAGGTAACCTGGGCCCCCTTGCTCTTTCCAATCCAGTTTTTCTGCATCGTTTTGACTCTTTCCGGCCATTCATCGAGTTTTTCAAGGTCCTGGAGCAATCTTTCCGCATAATCGGTGATCTTGAAAAACCACTGTTCGAGCTGCTTGATCTCCACATCGGAATCGCATCTTTCGCATTTTCCGTTGACAACCTGTTCGTTAGCGAGAACGGTGTTGCATCCCGGGCACCAGTTGACGGCTGCCTCTTTCTTATAGGCCAGTCCCTTTTCATACATTCTGAGGAACAGGTACTGCGTCCATTTATAATAATTGATATTGCTCGTTTCAAGCTGCCTTGACCAGTCATAACTGATGGAAAGCTTTCCGAGCTGTTCTTTGATGATATCTATGTTTGTGTATGTGCTTGTCTCCGGTGGGATTCCCTTCGCAATGGCCGCGTTCTCGGCAGGCAAACCAAAGGAGTCAAACCCCATAGGGTGCAGGACGTTGTAACCCTGTAGTCTCTTGTATCTCGCAACGATATCCCCTATCACATAATTTTTAACGTGTCCGACGTGTAGTGTTCCGGATGGATACGGAAACATAACAAGCGCATAGTAATTTGGTTTGTCCGAATGCGTTTCGCATTGGTAGATCCCCTTTTCTTCCCAGACCTCTTGCCATTTTTTCTCAAAGTCTGCCGGAATAAAATCTTTCATAATAAAGCACCTCCGACTTGAATAGTTGAAGGAATTATACCACAATATCATGTGTGTTTATGGTAAAATCGTTATTATAAGAATCTTCGGAGGTGTTTATTTTGAGAATTGTCAGCGGAACAAGACCAACCGGCAAATTACACATAGGACATTATGTGGGTATACTCGAAAATTGGGTAAAATTACAGAATGAAGGGTATGAAACTTTTTATTTTGTAGCCGATTGGCATGCTTTGACAACCGGATACGATAAAACGGAACATTTGAAACAATATACAAAAGACCTCATCAGGATATTTATGGCTGTCGGACTGGATCCGGAAAAATCGGTTTTGTTTGTGCAGTCTGCCATAAAGGAACATGCGGAACTTCAGCTGCTTTTTAACATGCTGACATCCGTTTCAAGGCTGGAGAGAGTTCCGACTTACAAGGAACAGAAGCAGCAGCTTGAAGGCAATCAGTCGGTTGCGAATGCCGGCTTTTTGACTTATCCGGTACTCATGGGAGCGGATATTCTCATCTATAAGGCTGAGGCTGTTCCCGTTGGTGAAGATCAGCTGAGTCATTTGGAGGTAGCGAGAGAAATGGCCAGAAAATTCAACTTTACCTACAATTGCGAAGTTTTCCCTGAGCCGGAGGCCAAACTCTCGCAGACGCCGAAGCTGCTCGGAACAGATGGCAGAAAGATGTCCAAGAGTTATGGGAATATCATCAACATCGAATCTTCTCCAAAGGAACTCAAAGATGCCATCATGCCCATGATTACGGATCCTTCGAGAAAGAGAAAGACAGATCCGGGTAATCCTGAAATCTGTCCGGTATGGAGCTATCATAAGGCGTTTGGTATTTCTGAAGGGGATAAGACCTGGGTAACGGAGGGGTGTACACAGGCGCAAATCGGTTGTGTGCAGTGTAAAAAGCTCCTGCTCAAGAATATGGAGGCCAAACTGTCGCCTATCTGGGAAAAACTCGATGAAATTGATGCCAATCCTTCATTGATAGACGATGTTATAGCCGAAGGCAACAAAAAGGCGACTGCCATTGCAAAACAGACGATGGTTGAAGTTCGCCGGGCAATGAATTTGATGTTTTAGGGGGGACAGATTATTTCCGAAGAACTGACTTTTAATCTTCCTGAATTTGAAGGATCTCTTGATCTTCTCCTTTATCTCGTGAAGAAAGAAGAAAAGGATATTAGGGAAATACAGATAGCCAAGATAGCCGATGAATTTGTGGCCTATGTCAAACAGATGCAGAAGTTTGATGTGGCCGTTGCTTCCGAATTCATGGTGATGGCCGCCACCCTCATGGTCTTGAAATCAAAGGCTTTGCTGGCGACCGATGAGAAGGCACAGGAAGAAGTGAAAGATGAACGTGAAAAACTCGTCCAGAGAATAGAGGAATATGAAAAGGTAAAAGAAGTGGTCTCCTTTCTCGAGGAAAAAAGTGAGGCAGCGGATAAGTTGTACCGGGTCAAGGTTAAGAAAACGGGTCAGGCGAGAAAAAGAGAAAATGAAGCCTTTCCCGAGCAGTTGTTCCTGAATTTTAAGAATGCGTACAATGAGCTGAAGATGAGGGAAAAGGTTTACAAGGTCTCCGGAGAACAGTATTCGATATCCGGAAGGATCAAATATCTGAAGGAACTGCTGCTTGCCGAGAAACGGATGCCGATAGAGGAGATATTCGGCACGGCGAATGATCGGATAGACTTGATCGTCTCATTTCTCGGGATACTGGAACTGATAAAACTGTCATTTCTGTATATCGAGTATACCGATCAAACCATGGTCTGTCTCGTCGAATAATATTGTTGGATTTGTTTTAAAATAAGACTGGCTTTTTGCTATTAGGGCTTGTACTTTATGTTATAATTTATACACACAGGAGGTGTTATTATGAAATTGCTGAAACTCTACAAATATCGCCAGGAAGCAAGGACTTTAATGGATCTGTTGAAAGAGAATGATATTTCATATGAGGAAAGAAAACTCACACCTACGGAAGTATTCGTCGATCCTGAGGACTTTGAAAAGGCGAAGAAGATCATAGATGAGAACAGACAGCTGATACAGGCCTCTTCAGAAAAATGGTATGCGGTTACAACAGCCCCGGATGAAGTTACAGCGGAAATCATCAAATCTTCACTGGATACAGTGGATATTCCCTGTGTACTCAAGGGTCTTGCCGTACCGTATGGCGAGCCGATCATCATGGGCCAGGGTGGTGTGGTGCCGATGGAAGTGCTCGTACCGGAATCCTGTTACGACAGGGCAAAGGAGATCATAGAGACTCATCTCGATGAGGAAGCGGATGAGGCATTTGTTGAGGAAGAGAAAGAAGAGAAGGAATAAGCGATAAAGATTTGCCCTATAGGACAGATTAAAATAAACGGGGGAGGAATTTGGAATTGGATAAGGTTAAGAGAACGCCGCTTTACGAAGAGCATGTAAGATGTGGAGGTAAAGTTGTAGATTTTCATGGCTGGGAGCTTCCGATACAGTATTCCGATGGAATAATCAAAGAGGCAAAAGCGGTCAGGGAGCATTTGGGAATATTTGATGTTTCTCATATGGGTGAGGTTTTTCTGAGAGGAGACGAAGCCGTTAAGTTTGCGGATTATCTCGTTGTGAATAACGTGGATAATCTTAAATACGGTGAGATCTGTTATACACCGATGTGTTATGAAGACGGTGGGATAGTGGATGATCTGCTGGTCTATAAAAAGGCCTCCGATGAGGTACTGCTTGTAGTGAATGCGGCAAATATTGCCAAGGATTTTGAATGGATCCTCAAAAAATCAGAAGGATTTGACGTGAAGGTCACAAACGAATCGGATGATTATGCACAGATTGCCGTCCAGGGACCTGATGCAGAAAAGCTCATGCAGGAATATTCAGGAGTCAGGTTGGACGAGATTCCGTTTTATTCTTTCAAGGAAGGCCGTTTCAACGGCATACACTGTCTGATTTCCAGAACCGGATACACCGGTGAAGACGGTTTTGAACTCTATACATCACCGGATGCCGCCGTGCCCCTCTGGAGAAAGCTGATCGAGATCGGGGCAAAGCCTGCCGGACTCGGCGCCAGGGATCTTCTCAGATTTGAAGCCTGTTATATGCTTTATGGAAATGAGATCACGAAAGACACAACACCGCTTGAGGCCGGTTTGAAATGGACGGTAGATTTCTCCCGTGATTTTATCGGGAAATCCGTTCTTGAGGAACAGGAGCGAAATGGCTTAACCAAGCGATTAAGAGGTCTCGAAGTGATCGAAAAGGGAGGCATCCCAAGAACCGGTTGCAAGATTTTTGATGGAGACGATGAAATTGGTATAATAACAACCGGAAACAAGTCCACGACATTAAACAGGATAGTGGCTCTCGGGTATCTTCCGGCAAAGGGATACAAGCTTGGCAGTGAAGTGGAGATAGAAGTGAGAGCCGGTAAGAGGCTGAAGACAAAGGTTATCAAAAAGCCATTTTACGTCGGCAGCGTTAATCCGGGGAAAAAATAGGACGATTTATTAATATTTAACGGAGGGACAGGATGAAAAAATTTACAGAATCACATGAATGGGTAGAACTCACAGATGGTATTGCAACAATCGGAATAACAAATCATGCTCAGGAACAGCTTGGGGATATCGTTTACGTTGATCTTCCCGGAGTGGGAGATACCCTTTCAAAGGGAGATACACTCTGTTCAATAGAATCGGTCAAATCGGCAAATGATGTTTATGTACCTGTTTCCGGTGAAGTTTCCGAGATTAATGAGGAACTCGACGGTACGCCTGAGAAGATAAACGAAGCGGCAGAAACGGATGGCTGGATCTGCAAAATCAAGATTTCCGATGAGGCCGAAATGGAAGAACTGCTTTCAGAAGCGGATTATCAGAAACTGATCGAAGAATAAAACCGGCACGGGTATTGTCAGGTGTAAATTGGAATCAATTTTCGGTATGATAGTAGATGGGCGGATTGTTTTTCCGCCCGTTTACCGTGTCTGAAGCAATTGGTTTGGAGAAGTACGATTTCTAAAAGACAGGAGCAAGCTTATGGAGATTAAATTCACCTTAAATGGAACTGAATATATCAGGGATATCAGAGCGGATATGAGGGCACTTGATTTTATCAGAGATGAAATGAAGATGAAGAGTGTCAAGGAAGGCTGTGGTGAGGGAGAATGCGGAGCCTGTACCGTCCTGCTGAATGGTGACGCCGTTTGCTCGTGTCTTTTATTTGCCGGAGAACTTGATGGGAAAGTCATCATGACCTCCGAGGGATTGGGAACGCCGGACGACATGCATCCAATCCAGAAGGCCTTTGTCGATGAAGGGGGGGTACAATGCGGTTTTTGTACACCGGGATTTATCCTGTCTACAAAAGCCCTTCTTGATAAAAATCCCGATCCGACGGAAGAGGAGATTAAAAAGGCATTGGAAGGTAATTTATGCAGATGTACCGGCTATCAGAAGATCATAGACTCGGTAAAACTTGCCGCTAAATTAGTAAGAGAATCTAATTAAACCACGAGAGGGGATTTATACATGTTAAAAAGGACACATACATGCGGTGAACTGACTGCAAAAAATGCAGGAGAAAAGATCATTCTTAACGGATGGGTTGATCATAGAAGAGATTTGGGTGGTATTATCTTTACCACGCTCAGAGACAGATATGGTACGACACAGATTGTTTTCGATCCTGAGAAGGTGGAGCTCATAGAGAAGGCAAAGGCCTTGAGCGGAGAAGACGTTATCGCTGTCAGCGGAACGGTTATGAGCAGACCGGAGGATGCCGTAAACAAAAGACAGGCGACGGGAGAAATTGAAGTGGATGTGGACGAGCTTGAGATCCTTTCAAAGTCGGAAACTCCCCCCATATACATCAACATCGAATCGGATACGTCCGAAGAAATGAGACTGAAATACCGATATCTTGATTTGAGAACCAAGCGGATGCAGCGTAATCTCATGATGAGAAGCAAGATCGTGAAATCTATCAGGGATTACTTTGAAGCGGAACAGTTTGTGGATATAGAAACGCCTGTGCTTTCCAAGAGTTCTCCCGAAGGGGCAAGGGATTATCTCGTTCCCTCAAGGATTAAACCGGGAAGTTTTTACGCGCTTCCACAGTCACCACAGCTTTATAAACAGCTTTTGATGGTATCCGGTTACGATAGATACTATCAGATCGTTAAATGCTTCAGAGACGAAGACCTCAGAGCGGACAGACAACCTGAATTTACACAGGTAGACTACGAGATGTCCTTTGTAACTGAAGAGGATGTCATTGACTGTACGGAACGGATGCTGAAGAAAGTCTTCAAGGATGCCCTCGATTATGACGTACAGCTTCCGCTGCCGAGAATAGAATACGATGAGGCGATGGATAAATACGGTTCGGATAAACCGGATACGCGATTTGAAATGCTGATGCAGGATATAACGGGCTGTTTCGAGGGGACCTCCTTTGAAGTCGTCAGCGATATCATTGCGGCTGAAGGTGTTGTGAAGGCCATCGTTGTGGAAGGTGCCGCAACCGCTTACAGCAGAAAGGTTATGAAGGAAATAGAGGATTTTGCCAAGATTTACGGTGCAAAGGGACTGATGAATATAAAGGTGAAGGATGATGAGGTGAAGGCCTCCTTTGCCAAGGCGGTAGAACCCGAAGTGATCGAAAAGATCAAAGCGCAGCTCGAACTGAAGGAAGAAGATCTCGCACTCATCATCGCCGGGGACAGGAGAACGGTCAACATATCACTCGGTGCCCTCAGACTTGAAATAGCGAGAAGAGAGAACCTGATGGACAAGAGCAAGTACAATCTTCTCTGGGTAACACGATTCCCGATGTTTGAGTATTCTGAAGAAGAGGACCGATATGTGGCACAGCATCATCCGTTCACGATGCCCTTGAAGGAAGATCTGGAAAAGTATGGGGAAGAGGAGCCGCACAAGATAAAGGCCCTGGCCTATGATGTGGTACTGAACGGCTGGGAACTCGGTGGAGGAAGTATCAGGATACATGATACAACTATTCAGGAAAGGGTCTTTGATCTTCTGAAGATCGACAGGGTTACGCAGAAGGAAAAATTTGGCTATTTACTTGAAGCCTTTAAATACGGCGTTCCACCTCATGGGGGCTGTGCACTTGGTCTCGATCGAATGGTATCACTCATGCTCGGTGAAAACAATATCAGGGACGTTATCGCGTTCCCGAAGACAACGAGTGCCACCTGTTTGATGACTTCCGCCCCATCATCCGTAGATGATGCGCAGTTGCATGACTTGAACATAAGAATAGAAAAATCACAAAAGAGTTCATAAATAAAAACTTTGAGGAGGATGAGTTTATGAATGATCTGAATTTTGAATCAAGGGATAGTAATGGTATCAGAATAATCAAGATAAGTGGAGATATTGATGCCTATCATTCTCCCAAGCTGAAGGAGCAGATGGAAGAGGTTGTGAAAGGTGATTTGAAGATGATCATTCTTGACTTCAGTGAGGTTCCTTACATCGATAGTGCAGGTCTTGGTACGCTTGTTTCCATACTGAGAGAAACGAGAAATTACCAGAAAGAGTTAAAGATCGCCGGTCTCAGAAAGAACATCAAGAGGATCTTTGAGATGACCCGGCTGGATAATATCTTCAAGATATATGATACAATAGAAGAAGCTGAGAAATGAGCGGAAGCTTTTCAGTTGCGATAGATGGACCGGCTGGATCCGGTAAGAGTAGTATTTCAAATGCGGTATGCGAGTCCTTCGGTTTCCTGCACTTTGACAGCGGGGCTTGCTACAGGGCGATAGCCTATTATTTTTTATCAAGAGGTATAAATAATATAAAAGAGGTGGAGAGTACTGATCTCCCCCCTCTTGTTAAATTTAAGTATTCGGACGGGATTGTTTATATCAACGATAGAAAGCTCGGTGAAGAGATAAGAACTCCGGAGGTCAGTATGTTTACTTCCGATATTTCTACTCTCGCGAATGTCAGGGAGTTTGTCACCGACAGTATTCGTGATATGGTTGACGGAAAACAGGTGGTAATGGATGGCAGGGATATAGGGACAGTTGTTTTGCCCGATGCGGATTTGAAGATATTCCTTACTGCGACGGCTGAGGAGAGAGCCTGTCGGAGGCTTAAGGAATGGGATGGACAGGGTATTGAGATAGAATTTGAAAAGGTTGTTGAAGAGATAAAGCGTAGAGATGAACAGGATACTTCGAGAACACTTTCGCCGTTAAAACCTGCAACAGATTCTGTTATAGTCGACACGACATCATTGTCTTTTGATGAGGTTGTCAATAAGATAAGCGAATTAATCAGACGGAGAAAAGGGTGATCCGGTAATTATTATTCATAAGACTGAAAATATAGGGTTCTGTTTTGGTGTACAACGGGCCATTTCGATGGCCGAATCTCTGCTCGCTGAACATGGGGAGATTTATGTGACCGGGGATCTTGTTCATAATTCGGTTGTTATGGAGAGACTGGAGCGCATTGGAATGAAAATCCTTGATGGTAGAGCGCTCCCTTATGATTCTGTTGTTCTGATCCAGGCACATGGAGCACCTGAAGAGCTTGTGGCAAAATTGGAGCGGAACGGAAATGAGATCGTTGACGGCACTTGTCCGATTGTGAAGAAAAGTTTTCATACGGTTGTGGAAACGGGACGGTCAGGCAGTATAAATCTTGTATTTGGTAAAAAGACACATCCCGAGATGATTGCCCTGAAGAGTATGGCTCCCGATGCCGAAATCTTTGAAGATATGGCATCCCTTGAGTCGATTTTAAGCAATGTTGCTTCAGAAAGGGACAGGAGTTATGTCTTTACGGCTCAGACAACCAAACCGCTTTCCGTGTTTTCGGAGTATGCGGCAAAGATAACTTCATCTCTGTTTATGTTTCAGCGCGTTATAGTGTATAATACCATTTGTGATGCCACGATTTCCAGAGAAAAAGAAATCAGAGATAAGGCTTTGGAAACCGATTGTGTTGTTATAATCGGTGGGGAAAAGAGCTCCAATACCAGAAAGCTTTACGAAATAGCCCGGTCTGTGAATGAAAATTCCTTCCTGGTACACGGCATTGAGGATGTTGAAGAATTAAGGGAAAAAATATTTCAATTTAACACGGTGGTTCTGGGGAGCGGAACATCTACCCCCCTGCTACAGGTTGAAGAGATTCAAAATTATATATCAAGTGGAATGTAGGAGGTTGGCAAACGTATGGTCGACAGTAATGGCAGTCAGGAAATTACAAACATGGCAGAAGCCATGGAAAGAATTGAAAGAGATGACAGTTTTGTAGGAAACCCTAAAAAGGGATCTTTGATTACCGTTGAGGTAGTTGAAACACATGATAATGAGCTCGTTGTGGAATTTGGTGCAAAGAGCGAAGGAATGATTCAGAGAGAACAGCTTGTAAAGCCCCTTTCTGAATACCAGCCTGGAGATAAGATTGATGGTGTAATTACTTACATAAATGAAGATGATGGTATCATCAGAATCTCCGAAAAGCAGAGAGCTATGAGAGAGGTTCTCAACAATCTTAAGACATACCAGAAGGAAGGCACAGTTATCAAAGGTGTTGTTCAGTCAAAGAATAAGGGTGGATATGTTGTAAAGATTTTTGGTGTCATGCAGGCATTCCTTCCTACAAGCCATTCAATGCTCGACAAAAATGCAGATGTTGAAGGCATGGAAATGGACTTCGAAATCATTGACCTCAGATACAGGAGAAAGGGAACGCCACCCAACGTTGTTCTCTCAAGAAAGAGACTTCAGGAAAAGGTTATCGGAGACTTTATGGATAAGATCTCCGAGGGGAAGGTTGTTGAAGGAAGAGTAGAAGGAATCGAGAAGTTTGGCGTATTTGTAGATCTCGGACCGGTTACAGGGCTTATTCCGAGATCTGAACTGACTTATGACAGAGAACTTGAACCGTCAGATGTCGTCGATATCAACGATCCGATCAACGTGGTCGTTCTCAAGGTTGACGAAAAGTCGAACAAGATCACACTCAGCAGAAAGAAATTACAGCCGGATCCATGGACAGGTATCGAGGCAAAGTATCCAACTGGTTCCAGGGTAAAGGGAGAAGTTATCAGAATCCTTCCGTTTGGTTTTGTCGTCAAGATTGAACCGGGTCTCGAAGGACTTGTACATACTTCCGAAATCTTCTGGACGAACAGGAGAATGGATATCCGAGCGGTTGTTCAGGAAGGCGAACAGGTAGAAGTTGAAGTAATTGGGATAGATAAGGATAAGAGAAAGGTTTCACTCAGCCTTAAGAAGGTTAAGGGAAATCCGTGGGAGGATGTTGCAAAGAAGTTCCCGGTTGGACAGGTCTTTGATGCTAAAGTTGTAAAGATCCTTCCGAGCGGTTTAATCGCTGAACTCGAAGACGGTATTTCCGGATTCGTTCATGTGACAGAACTTTCCTGGAATTTCCTTGACAATATCGAAGATTCCTATAAGGTTGGAGATGCCGTCAAGGTTTATGTAATGGAGGTTCTTCCTGAGGAACAGAGAATCAGACTCAGCATCAGAAATGTCATTGAAGATCCTTGGAAGAGGGCCAGTGAAGAACTCCAGAAGGGAAATGCCGTTACGGGGAAGGTCGTAAGACTTTCCAATACCGGTGCAACGGTCATGCTCGATGATTACAACATCGAAGCGTTCCTCCCCGTCAGTCAGATCTCGGTACAGCGTGTAGAAAAGCCTGAGGATGTACTCAATACCGGGGATGAAATCAGTGCAAAGGTTGTAAGAACCGTCTATGAACCGGAGAAGGAAAGAAGAAACATGGTCATCTCCATCAAGCAGAAGGAAAGCGATGCCGAGAAAAACGATTACGAACAGTACATGGGTTCGGACGAATCAGGCGTTACGCTTGCTGAAAAAATAAAACAGAAGGAAGAAGAGAAAGAAGAGGAATAATAGTGAAAAAGAAAATGCCTGCAGTACATATATTAGGGAAACCTAATGTCGGAAAATCAACGCTTTTTAATCGACTGATAAAGAGGAAAAAGGCAATCGTTGATGACGTTCCCGGAGTAACGAGGGATGCTGTGGTGGGAGAGGTCCGATTTGATGATCGGACCTTTTCTCTTATAGACACCTGTGGCCTTTTTGGCGATCCGGATGGCATAATAGAAGAGAAAATGTGGGACATGGCGACGAAAGATGTGGATGCGGCCGATCTGGTTCTTTTTATTGTAGATGGCTCCACCCCACCGACCAGTGAGGACTTTAAGGTTGTTGAGTTCATTCGCTCAAAGGGGATACATCCCTTGCTCGTTGCGAACAAGGCTGAAAGTGAAAAAAAATATGTAGAGAATCTCGCCGAGCTTTATCAGCTCGGAATGGGTGATCCGATACAGATTTCCGCTGCACACGGTTATGGTGTTTACGATCTCTGTGAAGAGATCCTTGAGAAACTGAAGGACAAATTCGAACTCTATGCCGATCAGGAAACAGACGATGATGAGGAAGAGATCCTTGAAGAAGAAAGTATGCCGAATATTGCCATCGTCGGGAAACCCAACGTCGGGAAATCCTCCCTCTTTAACGAACTGCTTCAGAAAGAAAGAAGCATGGTTACGGATATAGCGGGTACGACAAGGGATACGATTGATGACGAGATCGAATTGTACGGCAGGAAGTATAATCTGATAGATACCGCCGGAATCAGGAGAAAAAACAGGGTCAAGTATTATACGATCGAAAGCTACAGTATTCTGAGGGCACAGCAGGCCATCGAGCGGTCGGATGTCTGTGTTGTGATGATGGATGTGAACGAACGGATCTCCGATCAGGATAAAAAGATAGCGGGTTTCGTTGAAAATGCCGGAAAGGCCTGTGTACTCGTTTTTAATAAATGTGATCTTCTGTCTGAGAGGGATAAGGAACAGCTTTACCCTGAGATACGTGAGGATGTGGATATCGATTTCTATTTCCTGCCTTATTCAAAGACCGTGTTTATTTCCGCAACGGAGAGAACGGGGATCAAGAAGTTGTTTGAGGCAATCGATGAGGCCTACAATTCCTTTTCATTAGAATTTTCTACCGGAGCAATCAATGCGGCTCTTGAACGGATCAACATTCTGGTCCCGCCACCATCCCCGAAGGGGAAACGTATCAAGCTGTATTATGCCACTCAGGTCTCGACGAAACCACCGGTTATACAGATATTCTGTAATTATCCCGAACTAATTCCGGATAATTACAAGAAGGCTATAAAAAAGAACCTGAGAAAATTTCTCGGACCGATGCCGGGTAGCCCCTTGTTCTTAAAATTTGTGAGCAGGAGGAAAGATAAATGATAAACATCTTCTATGTTGTATTACTGTATATTTGCGGTTCTATCCCGTTCAGTTATATCGTCCCGATGAAAATGAAGGGAATTGATATCCGAACGGTGGGTTCCGGAAATATCGGAGCGACAAATGTCTTAAGGGGTTGTGGCCTAAAGATTGGGATCGTGTGTCTGATACTGGATGCATTGAAGGCCTTCATTCCCCTGATGCTGATGAGATATGTCTTTATCCCCGCCGATCCCAATCTTTCGGTATGGCTTTCGGTAGCTGCCTTTGCGGCAATCCTCGGACATGATTTTTCTATCTTCATGAAATTTGCCGGAGGTAAAGGGGTATCTTCTACCATGGGGGTCTTCTTTGCCATTCATCCGATTTCCGGACTTGTTTTCTTTACGCTGGGATTGACTATCGCGCTGACCACAAGGGTTATGTCACTGGCTTCAATCGTCGCAATGATGGTAGCCACTATCTGTATATTCTTTCTCGTGGATCAGCCGGCATTCTGGATCTTATATATCTGTATGACGTTATTCTCGGTTTACAGACACAGGGGGAATATCAGACGACTGATAAAAGGGAATGAGAATAAATTCATGTAATAACCGTTTAAAAAGGTGGACTATCTCTTTATGGGATGTTCCACCTTTTTTTATGCCTTTTTTTCATGATATAATGAACGGTGTATCAGTGAAAACCGATGAGAAACCAAATTCCTCTCCTTTTGTTTGAGATAATGTTTGCCGGGGATTGTTCGGCACGGAGGTAAACAATGAATTTTCCAGAAGAATATAATAATACGAATCCTGAAAAGAACGTGAAGCTTAAGACCAGAAGGGGGAAACCGCTTCCCCTTGGGGCAACTGTTGACAGTGGTGGTGTGAATTTCTCGATCTTTTCAAGAAATGCCGTCGGGATGACCCTTGAGTTGTATCAGGCCTATTTCGATGAAAAGCCGTCCCATGTCTTTCAATTAGACAGCATAAAAAATAAGACGGGTGATATCTGGCATATCTATATAGAGGGGATAGAATGCGGCCAATTTTACGGTTACCGTGCGCAGGGTCCTTATGAACCCCACAGCGGTATGCGTTTCAATCCGAATAAACTACTCACGGATCCCTATGCGAGGGCCATCTCCGGCGCCTATAACTGGGATCAGGAGTATGCCTACGGTTATGATAAAAATTCACCGTTAAGGGATCTGTCCTATTCCGAGCTGGATTCAGCGAGGAGTCCCGCGAAGAGTATCGTCGTCTGTGATCAGGAATATGACTGGGAAGGGGAACAGGCTCTGAGAATTCCGATGCAGGATACGGTCATCTATGAGATGCACGTCAGATTTTTTACCGAATCCGATACGTCTCAATGTGAACTTCCTGGAACCTTTCACGGTATTACCGAGAAGATAGATCATTTAAAGGAACTTGGTGTGACGACGATAGAACTGATGCCGATATTTGAATTCAACGTGAATTCGAATATCAACATCAATCCCGATACGGGAGAACAGCTGATCAACGCCTGGGGTTACGACCCATTGGCCTTTTTTGCCGTTGAGAGTTCCTATACGCATTGTATCGGAATAGGGGATCAGGTGGTGCTGTTTAAAGACTTCATGAAGGCCATGCACAAAGCCGGAATAGAAGTTCTGATCGATGTGGTTTACAATCATACCGGGGAAGGCGGTCAGGATGGTCCGACACTTTCTTTCAGGGGCTTGGACAATGCGGTTTATTATCTGCTGAATCTTCAGGATAAGCGTTTTTACATGAATTATTCCGGATGTGGAAATACGCTGAACTGTAACAAGACGGTTGTGAAACAGATGATCATCGACAGCTTGAGATACTGGGTGACCGAGATGCATATAGACGGGTTCCGCTTTGATCTCGCGGCGATTCTCGGACGTTCCACCAAGGGGGAATGGATAGGGGACTTTTCACTCCTGAAGGAGATTTCCGATGATCCGATCCTTTCAAAATCGAAATTGATTGCAGAAGGATGGGATGCCGGCGGAGGCTATTATGTCGGTGAATTCCCGAAAGGCTGGGCCGAGTGGAACGGTAAATTCAGAGATGTCATCAGACGTTTCATCCGTGGAGACAAGGGCATGGTTCCAGAGCTCGCTACGCGAATTGCCGGGAGTTCGGATCTTTATGACAAACCGGGAAGGAAGCCGTTTGACAGCATCAATTTTATCACCGCACATGATGGGTTTACCATGTGGGATCTCATCTCCTATAACAACAAGCATAATGATCAGAACGGCGAGGACAATCGTGACGGCACCAATGATAATTTCAGCTACAATCACGGGGTTGAAGGTGAAACGGATGATCCGGAAATCAATGCACTCCGAAAGAGGCAGATGAAAAACATGCTGACCATTCTGATGGTCTCTCAGGGGATTCCGATGATCCTCATGGGGGATGAGATGTGCCGGACGCAGAAAGGAAACAACAACGCCTATTGTCATGATAACGAGATAACCTGGATGGACTGGACGCTCAAGGAAAAGAATCGTGAGATCTTCGATTATTTTAAAAATATGATACGTTTCAGGAAGAACCATAACTGCCTCAGGAGGGAACATTTCTTTACGGGAAAGTGGACCAAACACGGTGTCAGGGATATTACCTGGCATGGGATCAAGTCCTATAACCCGGACTGGGGATATCATTCTCATACGCTTGCCTTTGTCATCAGCGGGACAGACCTTGATCTGTTCACCGTTCAGGATAATGATATTTATGTGGCGATGAATTTCTACGATCAGCCACTCGATTTTGAATTACCGATGACGAATCACGGTAAGTGGTACAGGGTTGCGGATACATCCCTCGAATCGGGGAAGGATTTTGTTGAAGATGGAATAGCGGTAGAGAACACCATTTACAGAGTCCGTGAGAAGAGCATTGTGGTGATGCTCAACAAAAGGGGATGAATGATAAAACAAATTAACGGTTTGATCGTCTTGTTTTTACTGCTTTCAGTAACAGTTTTTTCAATTACTCTCGAATTTGACAGGACAACGCCCCTGTATCTGAAAAATTTTATTGAGAAGCATATCGTGAGGATCTCGGATGATCTTGAACAATTGTGGCAGACCACACTTGAATTTCCCATAGAAATAAAAATTGAAAAGCAGCGTGGAATGGGAGCCAGTGGTGAGGCCGCTTTTGACGGGGAGAGCTTCTACCTGTTTCTGACACCTGTGGCCTCAGCGATACCCGATCTCCTGGAACATGAAATGATGCATATTTATACCTTTCAATGGTTATACGATTATCGGATCAATGCGGCTCCGCTTTGGTTTATCGAAGGGCTTGCCGTGTGGTATGAATCCCATTCGATCGATTCGATCAGAGAACTTGATCCAGCTTCACTGCTGAAGGAAATCAACATTCTCGATGTAGAACAGTATCCCGAAGGGGCGGCTTTTTCGAGATATTATCAGTTTCTTGCGGATTTTTTCTATGAGCTGGATTCGGAAGTGGATATAAGGGCTTCTTTCAGCGAGATTCTATCCCGAATCAAGACGGATGGGGATTTTATCTCGGCGATGACCGGCAGTCGTGAAAGATTTTACGATTTGTATGGAAACTGGCGCTGGAAAAGATTTTTTGCCTCGCTTGGAGGCTTTATTTATCTGCAGCTCAGTTGGGTGCTCCCTGCCTGTACGATCATCATCCTCGGCCTGTTTTATCTGTTCAGGCGATCTCGATATAAGGACGGGGACCTGCGTGAACTTGAGCGATTATACGGTAAACGGTACTGGGAAAAGCCTGATGACCCCCCCGAAGATTAAAAATCAAAATTTATACTGAGCTCGTCATAATTATTTTTATCATCAAAGCATACAACCTTGTTTTTTCCCGCTTTTTTGGCCTTATAAAGGGCGATATCGGCCTGCTTTTCAAGTTGTTTGAAGTCGTCATATTCCCTGTTTTCAATGGAATTAACACCAAAACTCATCGTTATGCTGAAGGGAAACAGTCGAATCTTTTCTACTTCTATTCGGATCTTTTCAGCGACCTTCTCCGCTCCTGCAAGATTTGTGTTCGGAAGGATGATGGAAAATTCCTCCCCACCGAACCGGGCGGCAATATCGAATTTTCTTATGTTATCAAGAATGATCCTGGAAATTTCTTTGAGCACTTCGTCCCCCGTCTGATGTCCGTAAGTATCGTTGACTTTTTTGAAGGAGTCGATGTCGCAGATCACGTAAGCAAGAGGGGTGCTGTAGCGTATGGCCTTTTCAAATTCCTCTCTGAAACGATCTTCATAGTACCATCTGCTGTAGAGGTTGGTCAGTGAATCGTAGATACTCTGTTGCATGTATAATGTGTTTTTAATGAACAGGGACAATATCGGTTCTATTTCATTCAGAAAGATTCTGAAAAACTCCTCGTCAAGGAATTCGGTAGAATTCTCATTGATCAGATAGACGATGATGCTTCTTTTCTCATCGATGACATAGGTTTTTTTGACCTTTAACGGAGAGAAAAAGGTTAAATCCTCACTTTCAACGAATACGATCAGCTCACGGTCATCTCTGATCCTTTCAAAATTGATCTCATAATATTCCGTAATATTGTGGTTTTCCGTCAGAATGATCAGACTTCTTCTCGCTTTTGTAAAACTGCTGATCCAGTACAGGATTTGTTTCAAGGTGTTTGGAAGATCATAATTCAGATCAATACATCGCGAAAATTCCATGATCTCATCCATGACCTTTATTTTCTTTATGTTGGATTCACAGATATAGCGGCAGCTTGTGAATTTTGAGATGATCTCACTGTCTCCATTGTCGGCAATGAATCCCTCGATAGAATCCCTCAGACCGAGAAGATCCGTCTCGTTGGCCGGCATGATATTGTTTATAAATTTTGCGGCGTTGAGAAATCCCGTCTGTTTATACAGCATCAGGGCCTTTCCAAGGTGGAATCTGGCTTCTTCATAGTTTTCCAACATTAGGCAGGAACGTCCCAGGACTTCGTTCAACAGGGCTACCAGTAGCTTCATATCAGATATTTGCTGCTCGGCAAGGCTTTGTTTTACCAGTTTATGAAAAATATCCGGAATAAATCTGGTAAATTTATCCATAAATCCGACCAATGCCTCTTCTATCCATAAGGTGTTATTACTTTTAAAAAAGGCGTTGAAATAGAACTCCAACTCCTCTTTATCGTTGATCATTCCAAAATTCAAGAGATTTTCAAATCCGAATCCCGCATGCTTGTAATCAAAATTTTCAAATCTTCTTCGGGCTTCCGCATAATCTGAAAATATCAGGGGGATAACGGCCCACAGTCTCTCGCATCGTCCCTCTGTTTCTATGTCCCTCGATGTGTTTAATGCCCTTTGTATATGTTTTTCGGCGGCCTCTCGGTCCTTATTGTACATATGATATATGGCTTCAAGATAATAGGAATAGGAAAGCGACAATCTGTTGCCCGTCTTTTTGGCACTTTTCTGGATGGCGCGGATTCTTTTCCAGAAACTTTCCGTATCGCCCGAATAGATGAAGAAATAAGCCCATTGTTTTTCTATTTCCATGATCAGATTCTGATCGGGGAAATAGGCGGTGATCTGAGAAATTCGTTCTAAGATGTTGATTCCTTTTCTGTCCGGATAATTAATCACGTAAAATTCGGCAAGTGTTACATAAATGCGTGCGGTCAGAAAATAGAGTCTCGTCTTTTCTACGAGTTGAAAACTCTTATGCATCATCGCCTCGGAAAGCGTCATCATTCCCCTTTTTTCGTAGTAGGACCCTATCAGCGAATAGGTATAAGAAAGCAGGATGATCAGTAATTCTCCGGCCTTCTCTTCATCTATCTGCTTGAGCATAGTCGACAGGATAGAGAAAGAATTTTCATATTCTTCCATTTTAAAAAGCAGCAGGGCATGCATATAGCTATTAAAGTAATGGCGAAAAGATTCCGCGTGTGGTTTGAAGGAATCCGGAGCGATTTGTCTGTGTCCTTTGGAATAAGCATAGGCCTCTTTGTATTTTTTCTGTTTTATCAGGCAAAAAAGGTTAATTCCATCGTATGCTTGCTGGGGTGGAAGTTGCTGAAGTAGCGTCTCAGGACATGTTCCCGTTTTTAAGAGGTTAAGCAGGATCAGCCATTCGATCAGACGCGGAGGAACCTCTTCCGCTTTCAGAAAGTCAACTGCTTCTTCCGCCTTTTTTAAAGCCTCACTCATAGAAAGGTTTTCATAAAAGCATCTTCTTGATTCTATTATCCGTTCGGCAGCCTTCTTTCGATAATCCATTTCCCCCCCAGATGTTACACACCACGTATTATTGAATTAACCCCGTTATTACAAATTATATCATTTATTTTTTTTATTTCATAATCTGAAAAGTTTCTCTCATTAATTTCCAATGGTCGATATTTTTGCAGGGTTATTTTGTTGATATTATTTCTTCTCAAAATTTCAATAATAGAAGATAGGTTCTCAAAATTTACATATTCGGGGAAAAGTGTTATTCTTATTTCAAAATGATTAAAAGATTGGATTTCTTTGAGAGACGCCTCGATCCCTTTCATGGATACTGTTGAAAAGGGGGAATAGTCTAAGGCCTTAAAATCCATCGCACAAAAATCGGCGATTTGTGATAATTTTCTGATCATGTCGGGTGATGAGCCGTTTGTGTCGATCTTCAACAGTCTTTCGGGGAATTTTTCCTTAAAGTGTTTCGCAAAATGAACGAGATCCTGCCCATAAAGCGTCGGTTCCCCACCGCTGACTACGAGAGCATCCAGTAGATGATATCTTTTTTGAAAATAAGAGAATACCTCCTCTTCGGAGATATTCCCTTCGATTTTTTTGATCAATGATTTATTGTGACAGTATTTACAGTTAAAGTTGCACCCTGAGGTAAACAGGGTCATTGCCACTTTTTTCGGATAATCTGTCAGACTCAGTTTTTGCCAACCTGCGAATTTCATCTGTTACCCCTTCAATTCCGATTTTGTAGGTCTTTCTCTGCTTGAATTCCTGCTGTTTTCCGTCGTTCCAATGCTGAACGGGTCTGTAATATCCGGTGATTCTGGAATAGGTCTCCGTCGGTTTCCCACATTCAGGACATTCATAAACTTCTCCGTTCAGATACCCGTGATCCGGGCAGATGGAATAAGTGGGTGAGAGGGTGAAGAACGGGATTTTGTAATTGTATGAGATCTTTTTTACCATTTCCCTCGCGGTTTCCCAGTCCTGTATCCTCTCTCCGAGGAAGGCGTGGAACATGGTCCCCCCTGTATATTTTCTCTGAAGACCTTCCTGTATGTCAAGCGCTTCAAACAGATTATCTGTGAAATTGACAGGAAGATGTGTAGAGTTTGTATAAAACGGTGTGTCTTCTCCCGCCGTTATGATATCCGGATATCTCTTTAGATCGTGTTTTGCCAGTCTGTAAGAGGTTGATTCCGCCGGTGTTGCTTCGAGGTTGTACAGATTACCCGTTTCTTCCTGGAAATCTGCCAATCTGTTTCTCATTCTGTCGAGAACCCGCTTGGAAAAAGCCAGGGCCTCTTCATTATCTATGCTTTTATTTATCCATTTGGCATTCAGACAGGCTTCATTCATTCCGATCAGACCGATAGTGGAAAAATGATTGTTAAAATGTTTCAGATAATGTTTGGTGTACGGATACAATCCGAGATCATTGAGTTTTGCGATGACTCTCCTCTTGATTTCAAGGCTTCTCTTTGCGATTTCCATATATTTTTCGAGGCGCGTAAAAAATTCATCTTCCGTGCTGCTGAGATAGGCGAATCTCGGAAGATTCAACGTGACGACTCCGATAGAACCCGTGAATTCATCAGAACCAAAAAGGCCCCCACCCCTTCTTCTGAGTTCTCTTTTATCCAGTTGAAGCCGGCAACACATACTTCTGACGTCACTGGGATCGAGATCGGAGTTGACAAAGTTCTGGAAGTTGGGGGTTCCGTACTTTGCAGTCATCTCAAACAAGAGTGGTACGTTTTCGTTGTCCCAATCAAAGTCTCTCGTTATATTGTACGTTGGAATGGGATACTGAAAACCTCTTCCCGCATAATCTCCCTCGAGCATGACTTCGATAAACGCCTTGTTGATCACGTTCATTTCCTTCTGGCAATCTCCGTAGGTAAAATTCTGCTCCTCTCCGCCGACGATAGCCGGTTTATCCTTGAGATCGGCAGGGACCATCCAGTCCAGTGTGATATTTGAAAACGGGGATTGTGTCCCCCATCGGCTTGGCGTATTTACTCCGAATACAAAGGATTGTATGGCCTGTTTGGTTGATTTGTAGTCCAGATTGTCTGTTTTCACAAAGGGGGCGAGATAGGTATCAAATGAGCTGAATGCCTGCGCCCCGGCCCATTCGTTCTGAAGAACACCAAGAAAGTTAACCATCTGATTTGATAGTGTTGACAGGTGCTTTGCCGGTGCACTGGTGATCTTTCCGGTCACACCTCCCAGGCCTTCTTCTATCAGTTGTCTGAGACTCCATCCGGCACAATACCCGGAAAGCATTGAGAGGTCGTGAATGTGCATATCTCCGTCTTTGTGTGCTTTTCCGATTTCTTCATCGTAGAGCTCGTTCAGCCAGTAATTGGCTATGATTGTTCCGCTGTTGTGAAGAATCAACCCGCCGATGGAATAGGATACGGTGCTGTTTTCCTTGACACGCCAGTCGGCTTTATCGAGATAATCATTGACGGTTGAGGAGAAATTCAACATATCCTTGGTCAGTTCTCTGATATTCTGATGCTGTTTTCTGTAGATGATATAAGCCTTGGCAACATCTGAGAAACCTGATTCTTCGAGGACTCTTTCCACACTATCCTGAACCTCTTCAATTTCTATGATATTATTGACCATTTTTGACTGAAATTTAGACACCGCTCTCAGTGAAAGGAGCTGAAGGATATCTTCGTTATAATTTGAGTCGGTTGCATCGAACGCCTTTTTGATGGCATTCTGAATTCTGTCTATCTGAAAATCTGCAACCTTTCCGTCTCTCTTCCGGATGCCCATAAGACCTTTTCTTTCCATTTTTATTACCCCCAGTTTTAATGAAGATTGTGTGCGTTTTTTTCAACGGCGTGGATTATTATACAATATATTGTGGTACGTGTCAATGCTGACACAATTTGTTGTATTTAGACATCTGCTGAAAGGGGGTGATAATGATAAAAAGAAGGTGTTTTTTTTTATTTTTAATGACTTGAAATTCCTGTTTTTTTCTGATACAATACTAAGGTTGAAAGAGAGCCAGTGTAGCTCAGTTGGCAGAGCGGCTCATTCGTAATGAGCAGGTCGCAGGTTCGACTCCTGTCCCTGGCTCCATTTTGGAGAAAGATATGCAAAAAGATTATAATAAGCAGATCGTTGAAAGGTTCGAAATGAACCTTTTTTCTTTTATAAGTGAATATACCGAAAAACAGGATCGCTTTTTGCTCGCCGTTTCTGGTGGGATGGACTCTATGGTCATGCTGGATCTGTTTGAGCGTTTGAGTGAAAAGACGGGAATCTGTTTTTGTGTTGCGAATATGGATCACCGTATAAGGAAGGAATCTGAATTTGAACAGTCATGGTTAAGGGAATACTGTCGGGAAAAGAGTATTCCCTTTTTTGAAAAGAGGATGGATATTCCGCAATTGAAAGAAAAGGCGGGTGCCAGACAGAGTGTTGAACAGATTGCCCGTGAACAGAGATACGAATTCTTTACCGACGTCCGGAAGACATTTGGAGCGGACTGGATCCTGACAGCCCATCACAGGGACGATCTGCTCGAAACGTTTTTACTCAGATTGCTGAGGGGAACGGGGTTGAACGGGTTGTCTATATTGAACAAGGTGGAAAGGCCTTTTTTAAGACCTCTGATAGATTTCTGGAGAAATGAAATCGAATGCTATTGTGGGATGAGAGGTCTGCATTATTTTGAAGATGAGACCAATGCCGATGAGAAATATATGAGGAACAGGATAAGAAAAAGGTTGATTCCGTTTATCTGCGAATCGTTTGGTGAAACATCGAAGGATATTTTGATAAGGGATCTAAATAATCTTAAAAGTTCTGCCGTCGTGATAGATGAATATCTTTCGGATTTCATGAAAAAGTGTACGTTTTCTGAAAAAAGCGTCTCTTTTGATGAGGAGGTTATTAAAGAAAGATCCGATGCGTTTATCGGTGAATGGCTGATCAGGCTTTATCAGCGCTGGAATGGGTCGCCAATAGGGTTGACCAATCTTAAGATAAGGGATATTATTTCGAGATTGAGGGTTTCCGGTGATTTTGAAATCACCATTTCGGAGGAGATCAGTTTTTTTAGGGGCGGGAGAATCCTCTCTTTTGGGAGATTAACCGGATTACCCGCAAAAGTCACGGAAGAGACGATAGATTTTACCCTGAAAAATGAATTACTTAAGAAAAACGTCATCTATTTTAATCTCGATGCGTTTCATTCGGGAAGGAAACTTGTTTTGGAACTCATAGATGATGTGGATTTCGATCAAATACAAGGTGAAGCGGTTTATGTCGATTTTGACAAGCTTGATTTTCCGCTCACAATAAGATTCTGGAGAGAAGGTGATAGATTTAAACCATTGGGAATGAAGCATTACAAAAGAATTTCCCGCTTTTTTACCGATCGGGGAATAACAAAATTTGAAAAAAGAGAGCAGCTTATTTTGGAAGGTGTAAAACATGATATAATCTGTTGTATAGGACTGAGAAGTTCTGAAGATTATAGAGTGAACAGAGAAACGGTAAAGATATTAAAGATTGAGTATAAATGATAGATATGTGAAGGGAGGGAGCGGATAACAACCGCATAGATTTGCAGAATACAATAAAAGACAGATTTATATCAAAATTCGCTTCAAATAACGGCAACGATGACAATAATCAGAGGAGAGATCCAAGATTCTCCATGAACAACAGGCCCCCAAGAAAGACCAATAACCAGTTGTTACTTTTACTGGCGATGGTAGGTATCATCATCGTTATAGCGATGGCTTATCAGGGACCGATGGTCAGTTCGACACAGGTGGTTGATTTTACCACTTTCTATTCTATGGTGAAAGATGGGAAAGTCAGTGAGATTGTAATAGATGACGGCGGCAGTATCACCTTCAAGAGTGCCGGTTCATTCCAGGATACCGTATACGAGGTATATGCCCCGTGGGTACTGAAGGATTCCTCTATCATGGATGAACTGATAAACAGTGGCGCGAGGATCAAGGGAAAGCACAACTCGGGAGATCTGTGGCTGACGATCATATTCAACATTGTGCCTTTGCTGCTCTTTGTATTTATTTTCTTCTCCATGATGAGGTCCGTCTCGGGTAGAGGGGGCAACCAGGCGTTTACGTTTACAAAAAGTCCGGCAAAGAGGCTCGGTAAAGACAGAAAGAAAGTTACATTTAAAGATGTGGCCGGAGTGGATGAGGCCATAGAGGATCTTCAGGAAATGGTCATGTTCCTCAAAAATCCCCAGAAATTCAAGAAACTGAAGGCCAGAATGCCGAAGGGTGTGTTGCTCGTAGGTCCTCCGGGAACCGGTAAGACACTTCTTTCAAGGGCAGTAGCCGGAGAGGCGGATGTTCCTTTCTTCCACATGAGTGGTTCTGATTTCGTGGAATTATTCGTCGGGGTTGGTGCCTCACGCGTCAGGGATCTCTTTGCACAGGCGAAGGCCGCCAGTCCGTCGGTCATCTTCATCGATGAAATAGACGCGGTTGGTCGTCACAGAGGAGCCGGTCTTGGCGGCGGGCACGATGAAAGGGAACAGACGCTCAACCAGATCCTTGTTGAGATGGATGGATTTGAGGGAAACGAAGGGGTTATCGTCATGGCTGCAACGAACCGACCCGATATCCTCGACAGGGCACTCCTGAGACCGGGACGTTTTGACAGAAAAGTTGTCGTGGATCCACCCGATGTGAGGGGAAGAGAAAAGATACTGGAAATATATCTGAAGGACAGACCGAAAGCGGATGAAGTTCAGATTCCGATACTCGCCAAACGAACACCGGGTTTTGTCGGGGCTGACCTTGAAAATCTGGTCAACGAGGCCGCACTTCTCGCTTTGAGAGCGGAAAGAGAACAGATTAACATGGAAGACATGGAAGAGGCTATAGACCGTGTTATAGCCGGTCCTGAGAGAAAAAGCCGTATTCTTTCAGCGGAAGAAAGGGAGATTGTCGCTTATCATGAACTCGGACATGCCATTATTCCAACTGTGCTCAAGACGAATGAACCGGTGCACAGGGTGTCCATCATACCGAGAGGTCATGCGGCGCTTGGTTATACACTGCAGCTTCCCGAAAAAGATAAATACTTAAACAGTAAAACGGAACTTCAGAACAGGATCATCGGACTTCTTGGCGGAAGAGCGGCCGAGCAGTATTTCTTCGAGGAGATTACGACGGGCGCTTCCAACGATATTGAAAGGGCTACGAAACTTGCCAGATCGATGGTCTGTCAGCTTGGAATGAGCGAAAACATGGGTCCGGTCATGTGGGAGAACGAAGAGCAGGAAGTGTTCCTCGGAAAAGAGATTTCCAAAACAAGAAACAGCGAGAAAATAGCATTTCAGATAGATCTTGAAGTAAAGGATCTCATCAACAAATCCTATCAGAAAGCGCTGGATATTATCGCGAGATTCAGCAGGGAGATCAGACATCTTGCCGGTATTTTGCTTGAAGAAGAGGTGCTTGAGGGAGATTATCTTCGTGAATTACTTGAAAAGGAAGTAAGTTCTCATGTCAACGGAAAATCAGAAAACACTGAAAATATCGAAATCCCGGAGAATGAAACGAAAGAGCAGGATTAAATCCTTTATCCTGCTGATTTCCATATTTATCCCGTTTACTACGACAATGCTGGGTTCCCTTACGTTCAGTATGGGAGCCGGCGTTGAACGAATAGAAGAGACCGTTCCCTTTTTAACAGCTCAGCTTAAAACTGAGTATCTTTTTTTGGATAACGATTTTACATATCTCCAGGAATTTGGTATCATAGATACGTTGGGGTTTTCTTTGAAACTTGACAATGAGTTATCTCCGAGTTTGGGAATATCGACTGCTTTCGGGTATAATAACATGGGAGACTTCTTTTTTGAGAAGGATGGCGTTATACTCAATGCGGGAATCATGTATTCTAACGATGTTTATACGTTACTTTTAGAGTTTGGGGAGTATATCACGTTCGAGGGTGAAATGGGTCAAATGCCAATAATAAAATTTTCTTGTTCCATTAAGATAGGGGAGTGGTAAAAAGTGAAGAAGGCATCACTGTTAGTTCTTTTATCAGCCATGATAGTTATGATGTTTACGGGATGTTTGTTTTTGGAAAAAGCGGTAAAGTTAGAAATTACAGGTGCGACAGAGGTATCTTTCGGTTCCAGTCAGCAGTTTGAGGTAAAGGTTATCTCAAGCAGCGCCGGTGGAGTCGGTGACGTGTTCGCAAAGGATGCCGAAGTAAAGAGTGTCAAATGGAATTTTGAAAATACGACACATTCGGAAGGTTCTTTTTCACAGACCCTTACGGGGGACGCGGGAAGAAAAATATCACCTTCATTTACAACTGCGCCCGGTACCTACGTGTTAACGGTTACGGTTACGACGACAGCGGAAAATATCCATACCAAGACGTATACCTTTAAAGTTGAAAAGGCTTCTCCGACTGTATCGGTAGTGCCGAAGATATCGGATTCACAGATATCATGGGATACTATTGAAAAGAATGATGATGTAGATATGTTTATAACGATTGCGGATTCACAGATCAGCGAAGAAAAGTTGAATGAATATATCGTCAAGTGGAAAGTAACACACGACAGTACCACGGATTCCTCGTCTCTTCTAAAATACGGTGATGTAAAAGAGTTTACCTATGAATTTACTTCGAAAGCAGCTTATACGGTAGCATTAGAGATAACGGGCCCGTTTGGTGACGTATACACGGTTCAGGTCAGCAATTTCAGCATCACAACGGCAAAACCGGAACAACCCGTACTTGTGGGAACACCGTCATGGGATGCAGATGGCTCGAGGTTTGAGGTTGAGGTTAAGACCGGAGAAGATGTTCTCTATTATGAGATGCTGAAAAAATCCGCTGAAAGTGATCAGTACTTCTTCGTTTACAGGGCTTTTGTCGGATCCGCTTCTACCGTTAAGCTCTATGATTCAAACGTTGTCGGCAGTGAGGCAACCTATAAGATCTATGGAGTAGATGGTGGACAGTCTATCGGGACTTCTTTGATAGAGACCTTTGAGATTCCAAACCGACCCCCATCACAGGCTGAAGTCATTTCACCGGTTGGAATGGTGACCGGCATGGATTATACGAATCCGCTTTCGATGTTCTGGACAAATGGAAAAGATAATGACCTCGGAGATACGGTAAGATACGATGCCTTTATCGGAGAATCAAGAGAATCTCTCAGTTATTTCCTCGGCACGACAAGCGATACGAACATAGCGATAACGAAACAGCTTGTATCCGGTAATGCCTATTACCTGAGGGTAGATTCATTTGATTCCGAAAACAAGACGACGGGAAAGGTATATTCCTTTACGTTTGAACCCCAGACGATCACGCCTCTCGTGAACAGTGCAAGACTCGATACGACGACAAATCCGTACAGACTCGATATCCTTGATTTTACAGATACAAACGGTATTCCTGCCAACTACACGAGAACCTATGAAGTGGAACTCAGCAGGTATGCATCTTTTAACGATTCAAAAAAATTCAAGGTAACACGCTATTCGGCTTTAAATCTTCCGATTAACGTCCCATCCTATGCGTATGACGGAAATGGAAAGATGTTTGTAAGGATCAGAATTACCTATGAAAATGCATATATGAAGATTACGACCAAGTGGTCAAGTGCCACGGCTGTAACGATCAGATAAATAACGATTTTGAAAATAAAATTTAACGGGCTTTGATAAAGCCCGTTTTTGTCATAGGGGTGAAAATAATGTCTAACTGCGATTACAAAAAGAGAGTAGAAAATGTAGCAGAGTTTCTGAAGGGAAAGCTCGTTGAAACACCCAAGATAGGGATTATTCTGGGATCAGGTCTCTCCGGTATTGCCGATCAGCTTGAGAATAAAAAAACTATGAAATATTCAGAAATTCCTGATTTTCCCGTATCAACAGCTCCCGGTCATAAAGGGGAACTGACTTTTGGCAAACTCGGAAATAATGAAGTTGTTCTGATGAATGGAAGATTCCATGCTTATGAAGGGTATGATATGAAAACGGTTACTTTTCCCATAAGAGTCATGCAGCTTCTCGGTATAGATTATCTGTTTATTACGAATGCGGCCGGTGGATTGAATCCGGATTTTGAAATTGGTGTTCCCATGCTCATCACGGATCATATCAACATGATCGGGGATAATCCGCTTGTTGGACAGAATATCGATGAATGGGGTCCGAGGTTTCCGGATATGTCGGATACCTACACTCAGGAATTGAGGACGAAGATTCTGGATATTGCCCGTGAAATAGGAGAACCTCTTTATGAAGGTGTTTATGTGGCTGTTTCCGGCCCCAATTTTGAAACTCCTGCCGAACTGAAGATGTTCAGACATATGGGGGGAGATGCGATAGGGATGTCTTCCGTACCGGAGGCGATCTGTGCTTCACATGGTGGAATAAAGGTTGTCGGTTTGTCGGCAATTACCGATAAGGCAGTAGGAGAGGATCTGCAACCGCTTACGGCGGAAGAAGTCCTTGAAGTAGCTGATCGAGCCGGAAAAAAGATGGCGAGAATTATCAGTACATTTTGCAAGAAATTGTAAGGTAAAAACGTATGACAGAATTATTTCAGACGATTGGAACCGGTCTGATACAGGGTACAACTGAGTTTTTACCAGTATCCAGTTCGGGACATCTTTTTCTTGCCAGAAATTTTCTTGGAATGAATTTTGGAACGGAATATGTGGTACTCCTGCATGCAGGGACACTGCTCGCGGTGATTTTCTTCTTCTGGAGAGATTTGAAAGATATCATCACCGGTTTGTTCACGGGAAAGATGAGTGCTTGGAAACTCTTTTTTGCGTTGATTGCCGGGTCAGTTCCGGCGGCCGTTCTCGGCATTTTGGGACAGGATTTCCTGGAGCAGCACCTTACCGGGAATCTGGTAATAGGGGCTTCTCTGATTGTTACGGGTGTTCTGTTGTTTCTCTCGGACCGTTTTAAACAGGGGAGATACTCTATAGCCGATATAGGATTGAAACTGGCCTTCTTAATCGGAATCTTTCAGGCCTTGGCCATTGTTCCTGGAATCTCAAGGAGTGGGTTGACACTCGTTGGAGCCTTATTGCTCGGGGTGAAAAGAGAAGATGCCTTCAAATTCTCCTTTTTGCTCTCCATACCGGTTATTCTCGGTGGTGCCTTACTGGAAATGGATGCCATCACACAGGTTCAGAATGGATTGTGGGGGTTTGCCGTTGCCGCCGCCTCGGGTTTTTTTGCGTTATGGCTTCTGCAGATACTGACCAGATCAAAAAAATTGAAATACTTTTCGTTTTATTGCTGGGCGATTGGTACCTTTTCGATCGTCATGAGTTTTGTATAAAAGGGTCTCTTTTCGAAGAGACCTTTTTTTGTTATTATGGATGCTCATTAATACAATTATCTACTATTTGTAATGTGTTGACAATTTTTTAAAATGGTGTATAATACTTAAAAAGAAGGTTATAAATCTACAAAATGAGGCAAAAAACGAAGAAATACTTACGTTAAACCGATATATTCTACTGTAATCAGTTCTATTCATCTAAAATCAGATAAAACAATATTTTTGGAGAAATGAATTTGGAAGATAAAAGGGGTTTAATAATCGGAGGCTATCCTTTAACGAATGAGGAAAGGATGTATATCCTTAATCAACAGAGTGATTCAGCGATGTGTTACATAGCCGTTGATGGCGGTTTGCTGCAATTCATGCTGATGGACATCGTACCGGATCTCTTCATCGGAGATATGGATTCGGTCAGGGAAAGTGCCTTGTTCTGGTATTTTAAACGGAGAAGAAACTGTTTTCTTCTAAAAAAAGATAAAAACTTCCTTGATATGGAAGCGGCGATAGATTCCATTGAAACAACATCTTTAAAGAAAGTGGAGATTTGGGGAGTGTTAGGTGGTAGAACCGATCAGACCTTTTCTTGTATCGCTCTTCTTAAACGAGCCCGCGAAAAGGGGATTGAACTGGTTTTGAGAACGGGTGATGAGAGAATGGGGCTGATTTCCGGTAAAGTGGAGAGACAAATTCAATGTGAACCGGATGATTTATGGTCTTTTATCGCGATTTCTGAATGCGTAACGGGATTATCACTGAGCGGATTCAAATACAATCTGGAAAACCAGACTTTAAGGGATACAGAGACACTCACTTTGAGTAATGTGTCTGTTACGGATTGTGTGAACATCGGAATTGATAGTGGAGAAGTGTTGTATTTTAACAAGACGGGGAGGCATGAAAATGTGGAGTAGCAAGAGTCTTTCAGAGAAGACGGTCAGTGAGTTAAAAGATATAGCCAAATCGAGAGATATTAAAGGCTATTATAAGATGAGAAAAAAAGAGTTGATACAATCTCTTTCAAATGAACTGGTCAAAGAAATTGATCCTACCTCTATGGAGCAAATCAGAAAGATGCTCAGAGGAGAACCGAGAATATTTGAATTGAGAAAGATCGCAAAAAAGATGGGAATTTCCTTTAAAAGAAATATGAAGAAGGCGGAATTGGAAGACCGAATTAAAAGATCTCTGATAAGACATGAAAAAGCAGAACAGCGTTCTGAATCTGCTTCGGGATTACCCGGTTCCCATCAACAGGCTATCAATCCGGGAAAGCCGGTTATTCCTGTTTTACCGAAGACATACGGGAAGGATAAGCTGGTGGCACTTCCTGTCAACCCCCTCTGGATCCATATTTACTGGGATTTCTCGGAGCAGACAACGGCTTTGATCAGGAAGCTTGAAATAAAGGGAGAAAAACTTCTTCTCAGAATTTATGATGTGACCTATATAGAATTCAACGGACATAATGCCCATCAGCTATGGGAATACGTGATACCCTTTAATGGGGAAAGAAAATTCTACGCCAATGTCAACAATCCCAATGCCTCGTACATCGGTGAGATTGGATATATCAACGAGAATGGGGAGTTTGTAACTCTTCTCAGAAGTAATCTCGTCAGAACACCGCCCAATACGTTTGCAGTTAAAAATGAGGAAAAATGGCTTGATCTCAGTTCTAATTATGAATTTTCAAAACCGGCTATCGGTGTTCTTGCAAGACCGAAATTAAAGGCCGTTGGCTCTTCATCAATGGTTCCTAAAGACTTTGGTCAGTTTACCATTACTTCCGGAGGAGGATCCTTTCTTTCTCTGAACGAAAAAGGCTTTGAATACAATGGAGGTGAAGAGTGATCATGAGTAAAGGCTATTTTTCACTGGTCCTTCATGCCCATCTTCCGTATGTGCATCATCCGGATTACGAGGAATTTATGGAGGAGAAATGGCTGTTCGAAGCCATCAGCGAGACATATATCCCGCTTCTGAGAGTATTTGAGACGCTTGATAACGATAATGTTCCCTATGCTGTTACGATGTCCATTACACCACCTCTGATGGAAATGCTGGATTCGAAGTGTCTTCAGGAGAAATATATCAGACACCTTGAAGCCCTGATTAGTCTTTCTGCGAAGGAAATAGAAAAGACGGAAGAAGAAAATCCAAAAAAACATAAAATGGCAAAATATTATCATGAGGATTTCAAAGATCTTCTGAGGGTATTCAGAGACGAGTATGGCGGAAGACTGCTCGATGGATTCAAGAGATTTCAGGATGAGGGAAAACTCGAGATTATAACCTGTAATGCCACACATGGATTTCTGCCACTGATGGATAGATATCCGAACGCCGTTCGGGCGCAGGTGATAACGGGCAAGGAGACGTACACGAAGCATATGGGAAGAGAGCCGAGAGGGATCTGGCTGGCCGAATGTGGTTATACGGCCGGACTTGACAAATACCTTTCCGAAGCGAATATAAGCTATTTCTTTGTTGATTCACACGGTATCTGGTATGCACAGACACCACCGAGATACGGCGTTTACAGACCGGTTGTCACTGAAAATGGCGTGTTTGCATTCGGCAGAGATCCGGAATCCAGCGAGCAGGTCTGGAGTGCCGAAAGCGGTTATCCGGGAGATTTCAGATATCGTGAATTTTACAGGGATGTTGGATTTGATAGGGAACTCGACTACATTAAGGATTATCTCGACAGCAGCGGAATCAGGACGAATACGGGGATCAAATATTTCAAGGTGACGGGTAAGGGAACGGACCTTGGCAGTAAGGATTTTTACGATATAGATGATGCGATGGAGGCGGCAAGGGCTCACGGGAAAGATTTTGCCGAGAAGAAAGCGGCTCAGGTTGCCGGTCTCTATGATATGTTTATGGGGGTAGAGCCAATCATCGTGGCGCCTTTTGATGCGGAGCTGTTTGGTCACTGGTGGTTTGAAGGGCCTGCGTTTATCGAGCATTTTTTCCGTGCGTTGAGTGATATGGAAAATATAGATCCCATAACGCCACCTGATTTTATAGAAAACAAACTCAGGGCTGTTCAGATCGATACACCGGGTGATTCAACCTGGGGGGCAAACGGATACAATGAAGTTTGGATCAACGGCTCAAATGACTGGATCTACAGGCATCTCGATCATCTGATCGAAAAGATGACCGAACTTGCAACGGATAATGCCGGGGAATCCGATGCGTTAAGGATTCGTGCACTGAATCAGGCGGCGAGAGAATTGATGCTGGCACAGTCCAGTGACTGGGCCTTTATCATGACGACTGGAACCACGGTTGAATACGCTTCGAACCGAACGAAACAGCATGTGGACAGATTCCTCAAGTTGTACGGGGAACTTGTGAATGGCCGTATAATAGAAGAGGATCTCAAGAAAATAGAATGGCTGGATCCCATATTCCCTGAAATCGATTATAAGGTTTATTTAAACGTGTAAAATGGATAAAAAAGACCCCGCTTCTCAGAAGGAGCGGGGTTTTTGTTATAATAGGGTATCTTAAAAGAGGAGTGAGAATATGTCTCTTAAAAATGAAACTTTTTTGAAAGAACTTGCATCAAAAGAACCTGCTACATTCAACGAGGTCGTCCTGAATCTTCAGATGGAATTATTGGATCATGATAATGAATTAAAGAAACTTGAGGCGATAAAGGCTACAAGAGGTGCATTAAATCTCGAAGAAAAGAAATACGAATCGGTTATGACGGCCAAAAGAGGTATTCTGGAAAGTGTTGTCGAAGATCTGCTGAAGTTTTACGAAAAGAAATAAATGTTATAATCATTACGGATTAAAGTACATAAGTTCTTTGATATAATTGCTACGGGGAGGTAAATTCATGTCAAAAGAAATGTACCCGGAATTTTCTCTGGATTTTGTTCGTGTTACTGAAGCAGCCGCACTGATGAGCAGCAGGTATCTCGGTTTCGGAGACAAGGAGGCCGTTGATAAGGCGGCGGTTGATGCCATGCGTGGAATGTTGGATTATATCGACATCAAGGGGACGGTGATTATCGGGGAAGGTGAAAAAGACGAAGCGCCAATGCTCTACGAGGGCGAACGTGTAGGGAGCTATGAGGATAATGCCCCCGAAATGGACATTGCTGTTGACCCGATCGATGGTACGCGACTTGTCGCTTATGGATTGCCCAATGGAATTGCCGTCATGGTTGCGGCGGAACATGGGAAGATTGCACCGTTACCAACTTTTTACTGTAAAAAACTGGCAGTAGGACCTGAATTGAAAGGGCGATTGGATATCAATTCACCAATCAGAGAGAATCTGAAAGTGGCCGCCGCCGTTTTGAACGTAGATGTGAGTGAGATTACGGTAGTCATTCTGAACAGGGACAGGCACAAAGAGACCATTGAGGAGATAAAAAAGACAGGTGCCAGAATAAAACTTATCAGTGATGGGGATATTGCCGGTGCGATGGCGACGGCAACACCTGAAAGTGGTGTGAATATCTATATCGGAATTGGCGGATCGCCTGAAGGGGTTCTTGCGGCGGCTGCCCTGAGAACTCTTGGTGGAGAACTGCAGGTTAAACTCTGGGCACAGAGCGAAGAAGAAAAAAAAGGCCTCGAAGAACAGGGGTGGGATTTTGAAAAGGTATATATGACCGAGGATCTTGTGGGTGGAGAGCATGTCATATTTGCCGCGACCGGTGTGACAAAAGGAGATTTTCTCAACGGTGTTAAGTTCGTCCGCGGAAAGGCGATAACCGAATCCATAGCGATGAGGATGCCCAGTGCCACTGTCAGGTATATCACGACACATCACGACCTCAGAAAAAAAACGATCCGATTGAAATCATCAAGTGGTGACGAGAGATTCTTTGATATAAAGCTATGAAAAAAAAGAGGGGGAATCCCCTCTTTTTCGGTTAAATAGCCGTTAAATATCGAAGATGATACAGGTTTGGTATAATTCATTTAATTTCAAATTGTTTATTTCAAGTACCGATAACTTTCTGATTTCCCAACCGAGCCGTTCGGTGAATCTCGAATAGCCATCAATCGGATAGGGGCAGAATTCCGTCTTATAATGCATAGGCAATACGATTTTGGGATTTAATCTTTTAACCGTTTCCACTGCTGCCTTGTAATCAATCGTATAAGTTCCGCCGACGGGTATCATTAACACATCAATATCCTGGAGTTGTTCGACTTGCTTATGATCGAGTGCTTGTCCGAGATCACCCATATGAACCACGGTGAATCCTTCCGTTTCTATTTTAAAGATGATGTTTGTCCCTCTTTTTGTTCCCTTGTCTTCATCGTGGAAAGAGCCGACTCCGAAGATCCTTACCTTGTTGAACAGGTGTTCTCCGGGTGTTTTAACGATTGCCGGATCACCTGATACCCTGTCATGTGCGCAATGATCACTGTGCTGATGACTTTCGAGTATGATGTTTACCTCTCCGGGATCGAATGTGTACGTCAGTGACTCATCGTACGGATCGATAAGGATGTTGAATTCGGAACAGATTTTAAAACAGGAGTGGCCAAGCCATTTGATTCTCATATTATCACCTCGTATCATAGAAGATGTAGTTTATTAACCTTTTATTCTGACGGAATTTGTAGAAATAATTGAACAAATCAATATAGCATGACGATGCATTATTCGATTTAAGAAATATTAATGATTTTTAATTTAATGATATGTTCTGTCTTAAGAGATTGACAAGTGGGATGAAAAGCTATATAATACCGCCGTTCTGAGTTTGAGAGTTAGTTTAGCTCAGCTGGCTATAGAAGACACCCTTCCCTATGGGAGGTGTTTTTGTTTTTATCCCTTCAGGACATTAAAAGGCGTGCGCATCCTTTGATGGATACTCTTCTTTCATGAGTTGAGTGAACCTTTTTTTGGAAAATAGATGTAGAATGGATAAAAAAATTAAAATCAACATAATTCACAAATGAAATTCATCATACTGTAACCATCGAGTGTTGACAAACCCTGAACAAATCTATATAATAGCACTGGTTTTTGAAGTGAGAGCCAGTTTAGCTCAGCTGGCCAGAGCGGATGATTTGTAATCATCAGGTCGTGGGTTCGAATCCCTCAACTGGCTCCATTATTATAAAATCATAATATGTTTTTTACGTGGTAGGGTGCCCGAGTGGCCAAAGGGGGCGGACTGTAAATCCGCTGGCGGAATGCCTTCGAAGGTTCAAATCCTTCCTCTACCACCATTATTTGTTGTGAACAGAGGTGTGTTAAATGAGAGTTAAACTGAGACTTCAGTGTACTGAATGTAAAGAGAAGAACTATTCAACAACGAAGAATAAGCAGACTATGCCGGACAAGCTTGAGCTGAAGAAGTACTGCCCAAGATGCAGAAAGCATACTGTGCATAAAGAGACAAAATAATAGGTTATCAACAGTAGGTTCGTAGCTCAATTGGCAGAGCACCGGTCTCCAAAATCGGGTGTTGGGGGTTCAAGTCCCTCCGAACCTGCCAATTTTTTTAGAGGGAGGATTTTCTAAATGGCTGACATTGAAAAGAAAGAGAAGGCAACACCGGCGGCGCCGAAAAAACCTTCAAAGATTAAGAAGTTCTTCCGGGAAGTCGCACAGGAATATAAGGCAACCACATGGCCTACCAAACATGTATTATTACAGTCAACGGGTGTTGTTACTGTGATACTGCTTGTTATGGGAGTCTATTTTGCCGTATTGGATCTTGGATTCAGTAATCTTACCAAGTACCTCTTAAGTGTTCTTGGTATTGGGTGATTTTCTTGAAAAAGAAATGGTATGTGATCCAGACATATTCCGGTCTTGAAGAGAAGATTAAGGAGAGTATAGAAAAAAAACGTGATACTCTCGGTTTAGAGAGACTTGTCGGGAGGGTAGTAATACCTGAGGAAGTGGTTTTAGATCCAACGAAGGCGAATACTGTCAAGCATCTTTTGTCTCAGAAGGCGAAGCTTCATGTAGTAACCGGCGATGAGGTGAAGAAAGGTGATCTGGTGGCCGAAGAGGCCCCTGTTAAGGTCAAGCACGACGGGGTAGTTGAGGTTGTCAGAAATTATAGAAAGATTATCGTCGAGACGTTGGATGGAAAATATACGAAGATTTACTATGTTCCTGAAGCTGATAAGGTAGAATCGGGTATCAAATCCGGTGTGAAGATCAGGCAGGGGATGCCTTTTGCAAAGAGTGGTGACTATATCTGTGAAATGGATGGGACCGTTCTTGAGGCCTTAAAAGTGAAGAAGATTGTTGTGAGAAGAGAAGACGATGAGGAAGATGTTTATTATGTCCCGTTGAATCTCTTTTTGTCTTCCAAGGCGTCCAAAGGGAAGGAAGTCTTCAGGAGTATTGAGATTTCGGATCCGTTGCAGCTGAGTGCCGAATTTGATGCGCTCGTTGAAGTGAGTGACAGGGGAACGAGAAGAATTCTAAAGTTGGTCAATGTGAGACGGAGAAGATTGTTCCCCGGCTACGTATTTGTCGAGATGGCAATGACCGAGGCGGCAATTGGTGCTGTACAGAGTGTTCCAAATGTTGTCCATTTTGTTTCTTCCGGTGCCGGGCCTCTTCCAATTACCCAGAAAGAAGCCAGGGTTATTTTAAGGCTCGCGGGTCTTGAGACGATAGAGGTCAGCGAAAAGAAGCCGGCTGTCATCGAGATAGAATATGAGGTTGGCGATGCGGTGCGTCTTACAGAGGGTGCGTTTGCCGACTTTATCGGTAACATCAACGAGATCAATCCTGAAAAGCAGGAATTGAAAGTTATGGTCAATATCTTTGGCAGAGAAACGCCGGTTGTTGTCCATATCAGTGAAGTAGAGAAGGTATAGTATTTTAAGATAAATGATTGCGGATGATGTAGTTCCGCAATTGTCTTATGTAAGTTTGTGGAAGGGTATGAAGCCAGCCCGTTTACCACTGAGGAGGAATAATATGGCAAAGAAGATTATCACGAACATCAAGCTTCAGCTGCATGCTGGAAAAGCTAATCCTGCACCACCGGTTGGTCCTGCTCTTGGTCAGCATGGTATCAACATCATGGGATTCTGTAAGGAATTTAACGCAAGAACAAAGGATCAGATGGGGACAATCGTTCCTGTCGTTATCACTGTTTACGAAGACAGGTCATTCACCTTTATCATGAAGACACCTCCTGCATCGTTCCTTATTCTTAAGGAAGCAGGCCTCAAGAAGGGTTCCCCGGTTCCACATCTGGAAAAGGTTGGAAAACTCACAAGAGAACAGGTTAAGAAAATAGCAGAACTCAAGATGCCTGATCTGAACGCCAACGATATTGATGCTGCAATGAAGATTATCGAAGGCACAGCGAGAAATATGGGCGTCGAGGTTGTAGGATAAGGGGTGTCTGAGTATGGCAAAACAGTCAAAGAGGTTTATTGAAGCGAAGAAAAAAGTAGATACAACTAAAATGTACAAGCTTGAAGAGGTTGTAAAACTGGTAAAGGAAACGGCAACTGCCAAGTTTGATGAAACCATCGAGTTGCATCTCTGTACGAGTATCGATCCGAGAAAGGCAGATCAGCAGATCAGACAGCCTATCTCACTACCGCATGGAACCGGTAAAAACGTCAGAATACTCGTTTTTGCACAGGGAGAGAATGCGGATATTGCCAAGGCGGCCGGTGCGGATTACGTTGGTGCAGCTGATTATGCGGAAAAGATTCAGAAGGAAAACTGGTTCGATTTTGACGTTGCGATTGCAACCCCAGATATGATGAGGGTTATCGGTAAACTTGGTAGGGTCCTTGGACCAAGAGGTCTCATGCCCTCACCGAAGTCCGGAACGGTTACCAATGACGTTGCAGAAGCCGTTAAGGCTTTTCAGGGCGGTAGGATCGAAGCGAGAAATGATAAAACGGGAAACATTCATCTCGTTGTCGGTAAGAAATCGTTTAAGGATGAGATGCTTAAAGAAAACCTTGAAGCTGCAGTGAAGCAGATTATGGCGCTTAAGCCTGCAAGTCTTAAGGGTAAATTGTTTAAGAAGGTCTCTGTTGCATCCGCAATGGGACCTGGAGTAAGACTCGACGCTAACGATATCGTTAGTGAGTAATATAGATTTGACTATCCACGTGCTAAAGACAGCAGGTTATTAATTCCGTAGCACCCTGCCGAGGTACCGAGTGTTTCATCGTGTGGCCTCATACGTGGGTTCACATTGGGATAAGGAGGTGGAACATTGCTTACGAAAGAGCAGAAAAAACAGATAGTCAGTGGTTTGAGCGAAGGTTTTAAGAAGTCACCCGTTGTAGTACTGGTTGATTACAGAGGTTTGAGTGTTGAAAAGATAAGCGAACTGAGAAGAAAACTTTACGAATCCGGTGGACGCTTACAGGTGTGTAAGAACACTTTAATCAAGGTTGCTTTGAAGGAAGCCGGGAAGGAAAATCCGGATTTCGATAAGTATTTTGAAGGTCCTAATGCAGCGCTCTATGTTGATGAGACAGGAGATCCGATGGCAACATTGAAGACATTGGTTAAGTATGCAAAGGATAATGAGTTACCTAAGATCAAATCAGGACTTTTTGAAGGCGAAGTGTACGATGCAGCAGGAGTGGAGCAGCTTTCAAAACTCCCGTCAAGAAAAGAATTGCTTGGTATGCTGGCGAATGTTATGCAGGCTCCTATTACAGGTCTTGCAGCATCGCTTAACAACATCATACTCAAGTTACCTTATGTAATTAACGCAGTGAAGGAAAAAAAAGAAGGATGAATTGTTAAAATCAACGGAGGTGTACAATAACAATGACAAGAGAAGACATCATAAAGGCAATTGAAGAAATGACAGTAACGGAGCTTTCACAGCTCGTAAAGGACATCGAGGAAAAATTTGACGTTAAGGCTCAGGCACCTATGGCCATGGCAGTTGCACCTGCAGCTGGCGGAGCGGCAGCTGGAGCAGAAGAAGAAAAAACCGATTTCAAAGTTATGCTCACAAGCTTCGGACAGAAAAAGATAGCAGTTATCAAGGTTGTTAGAGAAATCACAGGACTCGGTCTTAAAGAAGCTAAGGAACTCGTTGACAACGCTGGATCAGATACTGCAATCATCAAGGAAGCTGCACCTAAGGACGAAGCAGAAGATATCAAGGCAAAACTCGCTGAAGCTGGTGCAGAAGTAGAACTTAAGTAATTGAATTTACGTCATAATATCTAATAGAGTGCATCAGGCTGAGGCCTGATGCATTTTTGTGTTAAAAATCTTATTCTCTCCAAGAGGTGATTTGCATTGAAACAGGAGAGCTTCGGCAGAAGAGAACGAAAAGTTTACGGTAAAATCGGTGAAGCTATTAAAGTACCAAATTTGATTGACATGCAATTGGAGTCCTACCAGGAATTTTTGGATAAGGGGATAATGGAAGTTCTGAAAAAATTCTCCCCTATCAGGTCACAACCACACAGAGGCGATCTCAGAAAAGATGAGAAGGGCTTTGTGCTTGAGTTCATTGATACGGAAATTGGTGAACCCAACGAAGATGAAAATGAATGTAAGGCAAAAGGAATCAGCTATACGGTTCCGCTTTATGTAAAGGTAAGAATATCGGATATCAACACCGGGGAAATGCGTGAAGAAAATGCCTTTTTTGGTTATATCCCGTTTATGACTGAACGAGGATCGTTCATCATTAACGGAGCTGAAAGAGTTGTTGTCAATCAGCTTGTCAGATCACCCGGTATTTATTTTGTCAGTGAAAGTCTTACGCCGGGTAAGAATGATATTCTCATGTCACACTTCCTTCCGCAGAGAGGGGCCTGGCTTGAGATCATGCTGAACACGAACAAGAACATTCTTCAGGCGAGGATTGACAGAAGAAGAAAGGTTAACCTTCTCCTGTTTCTGAAGAGTATCGGTTTTACGGATAATGTGGAGCTGTTTGAGAACTTTCCGTATGTGATAGAAGTTTACAGTAAAAAGGATCTTGAGAAGTATGCGGATGCAATCGTGTTGAGCGATATAACGGACGCAAGAGGGGACGTTATCGTTGCGAAAGGCGAGAAGCTGGAGAAAAAGGTATTCGATGATATTATAGATAATGGTATAGAACGCATCACCATTCTCAATCCCAATATGCAGAACACATTTGAGAAACTCGATGATTCCTTAAAGGAATCAGGCGAAAATGAAGCGGTTATAGAACTCTTCAGAAAACTGAAACCCGGTGAAATACCGAGGGTCAATACGTCGAAGAATTATTTGTATAATCTTTATTTCAGTGACGAAAAATATGAATTTTCTGATGTTGGAAGATACAAGATGAACAGAAGACTCGACGGTGTTTACAATAAGTACAGAGCCCTTCATGGGTTGGAAGGTGAAGAGCGGTACAACGAGCAGTCACAGGTCATTGAAAAACTGGATCTTCTGCTTGCCACAATACATGTGCTCGATCTTGAACAGGACAGCACGTTGCTTGATACGAAGGATCATCTTGGTAACAAAAGGGTAAGAACGGTTGGGGAATTGCTGAAGACGGAGTTTGAAAGAGGTTTCTCGAAAATACAGAAGCTGATTACCGAAAAACTCACGGTTTACAATTCTCTGGAGAAGATTTCAATACAGAGTCTTATCAACGTAAGACCGATCATCATATCCATGAATCAGTTCTTTGCATCGAGTCAGCTGTCACAGTTTATGGACCAGGTCAACCCGCTTTCCGAGCTGACTCACAAGAGAAGACTTTCCTCTATAGGCCCCGGTGGACTTAAGAGAGAGAGGGCAAAGATAGAGGTTCGAGACGTTCACGATTCTCATTACGGAAGAATGTGTCCTATAGAAACACCTGAAGGTGCAAATATAGGGCTTATTACATCTTTGGCGACATTTGCAACTACCAACCCCTATGGGTTTCTGATTACTCCTTACAGAAAGGTAGTAAACAGCAAGGTAACGGAACAGATAGATTATCTGACGGCAAATGAGGAAGAACGGTATTATGTCGCACAGGCAAATACTCAGATTGCCGAAGATGGGATGATTGCATCAGAGAGGGTTCCTGTTCGTTTGCACGGTGAAATGCAGTATGTTGACCGTTCGGAAGTTGGATATATAGATGTATCTCCTAAGCAGACGGTCTCCATCTCGACGGCCTTGATTCCGTTTCTTGAACACGATGACTCCAACCGTGCATTGATGGGTTCAAACATGCAGCGTCAGGGGGTTCCGGTTATTCATCCACAGGCACCGCGTGTTGGTACGGGTGTTGAATGGGTTGCGGCAAGAGACTCAGGGTTTATCGTAAGGGCCAAACATCCCGGACAGGTTGTTAAAGTGGACTCAAGAAAGATTCAGATACATAGAATGGATGAAACCGGTAAGCTGATTTTTGAAAAGGCGAAACCGAAGATAGATGTTTACAAACTGCAGAAATTTGTCAGATCAAATCAGGATACGATGGTGAATCAGAGACCGATCATCAACGTTGGTGAAAAGGTTGAAAAGGGAGATCCGCTTGCGGATGGTCCTGCAACGGATATGGGAGAGCTGGCACTTGGGCAGAATATCGTTGTATCATTCATGCCATGGGAAGGATATAACTTTGAAGATGCTATTCTTCTGAATCAGGATCTTCTGAAGACGGACACCTTCACGTCGGTTCATATAGAACTCCATGAAGTCAACGCAAGGGAAACGAGACTCGGTTCTGAAGAAATCACACCGGATATTCCAAACGTCAGCAAGGAAAGACTGAAGAATCTCGATGAAAATGGAATCGTCAGAATAGGGGCGATGGTTTCGTCGGAAGATATCCTGGTGGGTAAGGTTACACCGAAAGGTGAGGCGGAGATATCCCCTGAAGAAAAGATCATCAGATCGGTATTTGGTGACAGGGGTAGAGATATACAGGATACGTCTCTTAAACTTCCTCATGGTGTCAGTGGAAGGGTTATTGATGTTAAGGTTTATGATAAAAACGACGTTGCAGAATTGGGCGCAGGGGTCAACAAGATGATCAGAGTCTATGTCGCCTGTAGAAAACCGCTGAACGTTGGAGATAAACTCGCTGGACGTCATGGAAACAAGGGGGTTATTTCCAGAATACTCCCGAGAGAGGACATGCCGTTCCTTCCAAATGGTGAGCCGGTAGAAATGATCTTGACGCCGCTTGGGGTTCCATCGCGAATGAACCTCGGACAGATTCTTGAAACGCATCTTGGATGGTTGGCACATCTCAACAACTGGTTTGTGGCAACACCGGTCTTTGATGGGGCTAAGGAAGATGAGATTCTGGACGAGCTGTATAAAAAAAGAGTGGAACTTGGTCTCGATAAAGGGGACAGCGCTGAAAAGAAGAGCGGAAAGGTTCAGCTCAGAGATGGAAGGACTGGGATTGCCTTTGATCAGCCGGTAACGGTTGGGGTTATGTACATGCTTAAGCTGGTTCATATCGCTCAGGATAAGATACATGCGAGAAGTGTCGGTCCTTATTCTCTGATTCATCAGCAGCCACTTGGTGGTAAGGCGCAGTTTGGTGGACAGCGTTTCGGAGAGATGGAAGTCTGGGCGCTTGAAGCTTATGGAGCCACACATACACTCAGTGAGATGCTGACGATCAAATCAGATGACGTTCAGGGAAGAAATGAAGTTTACAAGGCAATACTTAAGAATAAAAATGTTCCGGAACCAGGAATTCCTGAGAGTTTTAAGGTTCTTGTCAAGGAACTCAGAGGTGTAGCGTTGGATGTTAAAGTCTTTGATGAAAACGACAATGAAATAGACCTCGATAAGGAATGAAGGGAAAGTGATGGACAATGAAAAAGGTTAAGCATGTAAAGATCACGATGGCATCGCCAGATACCATTAGAAGTTGGTCAAATGGAGAAATCAAGAAACCGGAAACCATCAATTACCGTACATTCAAACCTGAGAGAGATGGACTGTTCTGTGAAAAGATCTTTGGACCCACAAAGGATTACGAATGTGCCTGTGGAAAGTACAAGGGAAGAAAGTACGAAGGAACTATCTGTGAAAGATGTAATGTCAAGGTAGAACCGAAGAGTGCGAGAAGACGAAACATGGGGCACATTGAACTCGCGGCTCCCGTTGTTCATCTCTGGTTCCTGAAGAGTACGCCGAGTATCCTGGCAAATCTACTCAACATGACCAGCAAGGATCTTGAGAACATTATCTATTTTGGCTCAAGGAGAATCATAGAAAAGATTTTTGTCGTTATTGACGGTAAATCCACTCAGTTTGACAAGGGGGATACCCTTTATCAGACCGAATATGACATATATTCTCAGTTCTGGGATTTTGAAGCTCAGCCGGCCGTTGTTGTCAAAAATCCAAGTGGTCCGGTCAAGAGTAATATCAGCGGTATTGTTTCCATCAAAGAGGAAGAGACACATACCGATAAGATCATGTACTGGATCAACATAGCGGACAAGACGACACATGCTTATGATGTACATAAGGATCAGGTCCTGAATTTCAAAGATGGAGACAGGATTGAAAAGGGTCAGGAAATCATCAGTGCACAGGTTATTGAACCGCTTTATGCTTCCATAGACGGAACGGTAGAAGTTGATGAAGGTCTTGGAACCATCAACATCATGCCGGTGACGACGAGCGGAGATCAGCCTGCCAATTTCTCGATTCCGTTTGGTGCAAAAGTGCTTGTCAAAGACGGACAGAAGATCAAAAAAGGTGAAAAACTCACCGACTCCGTTTCCTATCCTACCGTGGCCGCCGATATCAGTGGGAATGTTGTATTTGATAAGGGGCTCTCAGGAAGGGCACTCGTTGACGGAAAGGTACAGTCGACTTCAAGCGGTAAAGTGAGAGTGGAAAATGTCATCGAAGAGAGAAATTATCCCGTGATAGAAGGTTCGATCATCTACGTTTCCGAAGGTGAAAAGGTGGAAGAGGGAACACATATCGCGGATCGGTTTGTCTACGAAGAGGAAATTCTCTCTATCGAGGAATATCAGATGCTTGAAAACCATTATCCCGGGATGTTCCAACCGGAACCGGAAATAGAAAACGATCGGCCGATAATGGTGATAACGGAAATAGATGAAGAAGTTTCAGAAGAAATAGGTAAACAGGTTGGGGATATTCTTACCGACAACGAGTTTGAGGCCTATGAAACGGTCTACCCAACAAAGATCATAGCAAAGACCGGTGCAGAGGCCGTCAAGATCCTGCTCGGGAAGCTCGATCTTGAAGGGATTGTTGTGGAAATAGAGGATGAACTCAAGGACCTTCCGAAGTCCAGCGCGAGGGTGATCAAACTCAGGAAGAGACTTCAGATCGTCAAGAATCTCCTCGAATCGAGAAACGATCCGACGTGGATGATCATGGATGCCGTTCCGGTCATTCCACCTGAACTCAGACCGATGATTCAGATCGAAGGGGGACGATTTGCAACGACCGACCTCAACGATCTGTACAGAAGGGTGATTAACAGAAACAATCGACTGAAAAAACTCATGGATCTCGGTGCACCTGAGGTCATCGTGAGAAACGAGAAGCGAATGCTTCAGCAGTCGGTTGACGCACTCATATACAATGGAAGAATGTCTAAGGCGATTACGGATAGAGGCGGAAGACCGCTTAAATCACTGACCGACCTTCTCAAGGGAAAGAAGGGGAGGTTCCGAAGAAACCTTCTTGGAAAGCGTGTGGATTATTCTGGACGAGCCGTTATCGTTGTAGGTCCGGATCTGAAGATTCATGAATGCGGTATTCCGAAGAAGATGGCACTGGAACTCTTCAAGCCTTTTGTTCTGGCAAGGTTGCTTGGAGCGGATTCTACTTCCAAGAGTGCGAAGAAATTGAAGAAGGCTATCATTGAAAAGGAAATGCCACAGGCATGGGAAGTGCTTGAAGATGTGATCAAGGATCATCCGGTTATGTTGAACCGTGCGCCGACTCTTCACAGAATCTCTATTCAGGCCTTTATTCCAAAGCTCGTAGAAGGGAACGCCATTAAGCTTCATCCGTTGGTCTGTACACCGTTTAATGCGGACTTTGATGGAGACCAGATGGCCGTTCATGTTCCATTGTCAGCGAGGGCCCAGGCGGAAACCAAATGGTTGATGCTTTCAAGGTACAATATCATTTCGCCGGCGAGTGGTCAGCCGCTCTCAATGCCCGCGAAGGATATTATCTTCGGTGTTTACTATATGACCATGGTAGACAGGGAATATGAAGATATTAAACCGGCTGATATCAGAATGAAGTTCTCCTGTTTCGAAGAAGTCCTTCTTGCCGTTGAGCATTCATGGTTGAATGACAGGAATCACGTTCTGAATCTGCACACGCCGATCCTTTACTTCAAGAATGGTGAGAGGATCAAGACGACTCCAGGTCGAGTTATTTTCAATCAGAGGATTCCGGACCAGTTCAAGGATTATGGGCAAACCTTTGGGAAGAAACAGATCAAGAAGATGTGTTACGATGTCTTCAAGGAAATGGGTATCGACAGGACAGCTGATCTTCTCGATGATATCAAGGCACTCGGTTTCCATTATGCGACGATCTCAGGTTTGACTTTCTCCGTTTCCGATGTGGAGATTTCACCTGAAAAGCATGATATCCTTGAAAGATCGGAAGCAAAAGTTGCAACGATAGAGGATTATTATAATAATGGGTATCTGACGGATTTTGAAAGATACCGTGAAATCATAAAGGTATGGGATAAGGCAACGAGTGATATACAGAAAGTAACCGTTAAGTATATCGCAAGGGATCCGTATAATCCTGTTCAGATGATGATCACATCCGGAGCAAGAGGTAACGAGGACCAGTTGAAACAGCTTGCGGGAATGAGAGGATTGATGGCAGGTCCTGCCGGAGATATCATCGAAATTCCTATCCGTTCAAACTTCCGTGAAGGGTTGACCGTTTCAGAATTCTTCCTTTCAACACACGGTGGTCGAAAGGGAGCGGCGGATACCGCACTCAGAACTTCAAACGCGGGGTATCTGACGAGAAGACTGGTAGACGTTGCGCAGGGGATCGTTGTCACACAGGCGGATTGTGGAACCCATAACGGTCTTGAGGCCACTGCACTCAGAGATGATGAGATGGTCATCGAAGGTCTTGCGGATAACATATTCGGAAGAGTACTGGCCAAACCGGTTTATGATCCGCTTACGGGAGATATCCTTGCTCATGATACGATCGCTGACAGAAAGTATGAAAGGGATCTCATGATAAGGGACGAAGATGCCGCATTCCTTGCCGGTTATTCAAGAAAGGTTCCCGTATTCAAGGAAAGTATCCTTATGTTTGACGATGCAAAAGGCGAACATCACGAATACGTTGAAGTGAAGGAAAATATCTTTGCCTCGAACGGAGAATTGCTTGTTCAGGCAGGAACACCGATTAATGGACATCTTATTCAGGAATGTAAGGATAGAAATATAAAGGAAGTTCCGGTTGTTCAATATCCGGTTGTTGGAAATTATTCCAAGGAAAAGGTCATGAATAAGAGCGGAGAGGTCACATTACTCGTTGAAGAGGAGAAGATTGATCCCGCAACGGCCAGATTACTTATGGATAACGGAATAGACGAAGTGGAAGTCAGACCAACCATAGTCATCAGAAGCGTATTCACCTGTGAATCAGAGAATGGTGTCTGTGCCAAGTGTTATGGAATGGACCTTTCGAATCATAATATCGTGAACATTGGAGAAGCGGTTGGGGTTGTCGCCGCACAGTCTATCGGGGAACCGGGAACTCAGCTGACAATGAGAACCTTCCATACCGGAGGGATTGCATCGACGGCGGATATTACACAGGGTCTTCCAAGAGCGGAAGAACTCTTTGAAGCGAGAAAGAAACTCAAGGAAACCCCGGCGGTGTTCAGTACGGTACGCGGTTTTGTAAAGGATATAAAGCATGAGGAAAGAAGAACGAAGATCTTCATTGAAGACTATGATGGTGGTATAGTGGACTATGAACTTGGCAGCACACACAAGACAAGGGTTTCTGTGGGAGACAAGGTTCTTCCGGGCAGTGCGTTGTCTACGGGTGCGATCAGACCAAGGGAATTAATGACCGAACTCAGTGTGGACAGTACCTTCCAGTACATGCTCAGGGAAATCAAACGAGTCTATTCTGAACAGGGTGTACCTATTCATAACAAGCATATCGAAATCATCATCAGCCAGATGCTTGGCAAGGTGGAAATTGTCGATCCGGGTGATACGGATTATATGATCGGTGATCTTGTGTCCGTAAACGAAGTCAAGAGAGACAACAACAAGTTGCTCAAGAAGAACGGTAAGGTCAATGAGAATCGAAAGAAGATCCTTGGGAAGACACTTTCCAAACATATTTTAGTGAGAAGAGACGGTAAGATCGATGAACTCGCAAAGCTTGATGACGAAGTAACTACTGAACTTCTTAAGGAATGTATTGATGCAGGGATCAAAGAGCTGGAAGTCTTCGAAGGTAACGAAGAGGGGACCGTCAAGCTCTATCAGATCAACGTCAAGGAACCTGTCAAATACAGAAGAAAACTCCTTAGAATCACCAAGGCGTCCCTTAAGCGAGAAGGTTGGCTCAGCGCCGCATCGTTCCAGCAGACCTCACAGGTCCTGACCGAGAGTGCCCTCAAATCAAGTATCGATGAATTGCTTGGTGTTAAGGAAAATGTTATCATCGGGCAGCTTGTTCCAGCCGGTACGGGTATGGATTGGTATTCTGGTGTAACCTGCGAAGAAGTAGTCAACAACGAGAATCAGGAGAATGTTGGTTAATTTGTTTAATCAATGTAACGTTTCCAAATTGGTTTGGAGTTTAAGATTTTATGTGATATAATGGCGAGGAATTTTGAGAGAATCGAAATAGAGGTGATAATGATGAGATCAGATATACATCCAGAAATGAAAGAAATAACGGCGAAGTGTGCTTGTGGTGCAGAGTATCAGGTATGGAGCACAAAAGATGAGATGAAGCTTGATGTATGTAGTAACTGTCATCCGTTCTTCCAGGGTAAGGGAGATTCTATGATCATCGATACGGAAGGTAGAATCGACAAATTCAGAAGAAAATATGGGGACAATTATTAAAACTACGTTTTATCTTAAATCTTACGATTTATCTTAAATCTTACGATTTAAGTCTTAGTTTCTAACGAAACTAATCTGAGTTTTTTTTATGTGTTTTAGCTTATAACTGAGTGGAAGCGTGTCCGAATTGGCTAAGGAGCTGGTCTTGAAAATCAGTGGTGTTAGGCACCGTGTGGGTTCGAACCCCACCGCTTCCGCCAGTTAAGATAGAGAGGGAGATGAGTGATCATCTCTCTTTTTTTTTGAACCTGTTGGAACTGAAGACTCGTGTTTAAACGGAGAATCACGGTGATGTAAGATCTTAATGCAAATCCTGAAGAGGCCACGTTGAAGTGAAGGAAGTGAAAAAGGCGCTGTGCAGCGGAGAATTCTTAGCTATCAACAAAATCCTGAGGTCTAAGCACAAAGTTTTTGTGCTTAGACCTCAGGATTTTTTATGATGAGACGATCCTGCCCCTTATCGGGCTAAGATGGGATGTTTTAGTGTGACGGGTTCTTTTTAACCATTTCTATGGCTTCGATAACGGATTTCAGAACGTCGACTCTCATCTGATTTCTGAAGATATCCAGTTTGGCATATATTTCTCCCTTTTGTGTGACGACATACTTTGGCGGAAGTCTGTTTAATGCCAGGGCCTTTATATCATATCGGCATCTTTCACATTTGCAGACACCGAGCGTCGGTACCGCAAACAGATCATCGATGACCTCATCAACGAGTACCTCGGTAAAGTTCTCAAAATGGATTTTATTGATCTGATTCTCATCTGTTACGTTAGGCATATTTTACCTCCGGGGATATTGTATTCTTATACGATCGTCTTCCTGGGATCAACAATTATGCTTATCTCTCTAATATATTTATCGTTCTTCTTTATTATACTCTTAAATTGCTCGATTTCGTCATTTCCGTTTTCGGTCCTGATCAGCATGTGATACCTGAACTTGCCGGATATCCTGCCGATGAAGGCTTCTACCGGTCCGAGAATCTGTACATCCTTCAATACCTCCTGTGATTCAATAAACTCTGCAAGCCGCTCAAGTCTTGACAAAGCCTTTTCTTTTCGCTCATCCTTTGATTCAAACAGAATCAGTTTGGAAAAAGGGGGGTAGCCGGCTTGCCTTCTGATTCCTATCTCGGCTTTAAAAAAGCTTTCATAGTCATTTTTCTCGGCAAAATGTATGGAAGAGGTGTTGGGTGAATAACTTTGCACGATGACCCTTGCATTTTCCTTTCCTCTCCCGGCTCTTCCGGACATCTGATGGATCAGTGAAAAGGTACGTTCAGTGGATCTGAAATCCGGAAAATAAAGCATCTGGTCTGCATTGAGGATGATTACGAGTTGTATGTTCGGGAAATTCAATCCCTTTGATATCAGTCGTGTCCCCACGATGATATCCGTTTCACCTTTTTCTATCATCTCCCAGGCTTTTACGAGATCCGATTCCCTTGGACTGTTCTCCCTGTCTACCCTCAGGATCCTTGAATCGGGGAAGAGCATCTGAATCTGATCTTCTACTCGTTCACTTCCGAATCCTCTCGGAATCAGCGAGTTATTACCGCAGGAGGGACAGGTATGTTCAAATTCCACCGTATGTCCGCAGTAATGACATTTCAGCAGATTACTGCTTTTATGATAAGTCAGAGAGACATCGCAATTGGGACATTTGATGATATGACCACACAGACTGCAGGTGACGTATGAGGCATACCCCTTTTTTCCGGTCAGTATCATGCACTGTCCACCATTTTTCAGCGTATGCTCTATGGCATGGATTACCTCCTGTGTCAGGAAGCCTCGGATGATTTCTGTCCGGGTCAGATCGATATTGATGACTTCCGGTAGGCTTAATCCTCCCGGTCTTGAATTCAGGCGATGCAGGGTAAATTCACCGACAATGGCCTTCTCGTAACTCTCTATCTCGGGTGTGGCGGATCCGAAGAGAACGGGGATTTCTTTAAAATCACAGAGTGTGAGGATGGCCTGTTTGGTATCATAAACGGGAATACCGTCACTCTGCATGAAACTCTCGTCATGTTCTTCATCGACGACAACGAAACCAAGATCCTTTAAGGGGAGCCACATGGCGCTTCTTGTTCCCACCAGTATGTCTATCTCACCGTTTAAGGCGGCTTCGGCTATGTTTTTTCTTTTCGTCTGTGTCAGGGCACTGTGGTAGAGCACGATCTTTCGGTCCTGAAATCGGTTCCTGATTCTCTTTATGATCTGTGAGGTCAAGGCGATCTCGGGAAGCATGAAGAGTATCTGCCTCTTCCGCTCAAGATAGTGTTCCATTATTTCAAAATAGACTTCGGTCTTTCCACTCCCCGTTATTCCGTACAACAGGTGTTTTCTCTTTCCTTCGGCCGTCTGAGTCAGAAAGTCATCGACGACCCGTTTTTGTTCATCGGATAAACGGACCCTTTGATTCCTTTGACTCCTCTGAGTCTCATAGACGGTTTTCAATGCCAGAATACCGTTTTGTATCAAGGTCTTCACGGGGGAGATACTCTTCAGATTCAACTCATCCTTTAAATCAGAGATCGTCGAATCGGGGTAAAAATAGAGGTATTGTATGATCCTCAGACCCGTATCGCTTAATTTTGTCAGTGGAAGATCATCGATATTTTTCTTTATAATCAGAACTTCCCGGGTTATCATGGAAGCATCCGTTTGCTGTCGTATTTTTTCGATCTTTTTACCGGATAATACTTCAGGGATGTTCCTGTAAATCAAATCGTATACCACTCCGGGGGGGTTGAGATAATAATCCGTCACCCATTTCAGAAGTTGGAGATACGAATGGTCAAACAGCAGATCCCCATCGATTATCTCTGAGATCTCTTTTATCTCAAATGTTCTGTCAGATTCTTCCGGAAAAGATTCGGACAGAACATAACCCGTTTCAGGTCTTTTCCTTTTGGCAAACTGGACCTTTACACGTGTTCCAGGTATCAGCCGTTCCGTTGAAGCGTAGGTGAAGCTTCTGTTCAGAGGATTTTTAGATAATGCGATGGCATAGTAGTACAATACGGGAAAGACTCCGTTTATTTTTTGACGGATTTGAGTTTTTCATAGCAGTCCATACAGACAGCCACATATTTTTCAAATCCGCCGACATCTATCTCCGATTCATTTGCACTCAGTTTGTACGAAATGATTCCCTTGTATTCACCGCATTCATGACAGACGGCCTTTTTCTTGATGACCTTATCCGCGAGTCCCATGAGCTTGATGGTTGTTTCAAACGGGTTTTCCTTGAAACTCATATCGAGTCCGGCGCAGATGATGTCTTTTCCGTCCTTTCTCAGTTGTCTCACCACTTCGAACAGGCCTTCGTCAAAAAACTGTACTTCATCGAAGAAAATGGCCTTTTCGTCGTTCAGATGGTTGTAGCAATCTGTGGATCTTAAAAGCGGAATGGCCTTCTCAGACATTCCGGAATGTGATTTTATCTCTTCATCGCCGTATCTGTCATCTATCTTCGGCTTGAATAGTTTATAGGGTTTGTTGCCGAGTTTGTATATCTCTACATACGAGAGAAGTTCTGTCGTCTTTCCGGAGTACATCGGTCCTGCGATAACCGTGATCTGTCCGGCGTAATTCGGTGTTGTCATTCGACACGCTCCATGATGACACCGGCCATCAACATCATGGTGACCTTGCCCGACCCGTCTACCTTCAGCATTCCAGATTGACCGTTGAGTGTGAAATATACGTTGGACATCCCTTCTACTTCCGATGTTTGTTCAAAGGTGAAATCGTATGTGTCGGTCATGTCTTTAACGAGCAATTGAGGGATGAAAACGGTCAGATGCTCTTTCTTCTCGGCCTTGTAATAATCGTAAACGAGTTGCCAGAGCCAGGCAATGTTGTTGTCGAGGATAAAGATTTCTTCATCGGCAGAGATTTCACCGGAGGTGGTAGTCGTTTCGTATATGATCTTATCGCCTTCGAGACGACATCGAATAGTTATTGTCTGTCCGGAAAAGGCCAACGTGAGTTCGTAATCCGTAATTCGGTTATTTTCTATCGTCCCGCTGGTCGTATACACGGCCTTCTGCTCCTGAAAGTGGAGGTCCGTGACGGAATGAAACGCATCGATCCCTTCGGCCACGGGGGAAAATGAGACCGTTTCGGTTGCCGCTTCGGTAGTCAGGACTCTGAACAGGTAATCTGCGTTTTCATAGGCAAAAAAACTCGTGGTACAGATCAGTAAAATTACAAGAGTGAATAAAGATTTTTTCATTCTGGAATCACCTCAAGGTTTTATTTTTTTACGGCGATGGCGAACCAGTCGCCTTCTGTTAACTTTTCTACGATTTTTAATCCGGCCTGCTCGATCCAGACCTTAAACGCTTCATACTGGTCTTCGATCAAACCGGAAAAGATGATGATCGATTCATCGTGGATCACATCGTGTATGGTTTTCTCACCTTCAAACAGTCCGGTTAATATGTCAAAAAGGATATTTGCCACAACGATGTCATATCTTCCTGAAACGGATTCTATCAGGTCGGATGTGAAAACGTCCACCCGGTTGTCCATATGATTTCTGACGAGATTTTCACCGGTCGCCCTTATTGAAAGCGGGTCAAGATCAACGGCCGTAACGCTGCAGCCTCTATAAGCGGCAAGAATCGACAGGATCCCCGAACCGCATCCGATATCGAGGAGTTTTTTTCCTTCTCCGGCGTATTTCTGAACGAATGCTGCAGCGAGTCTTGTCGTCTCGTGATTTCCCGTTCCGAATGCCATTCCGGGAACGATTCGGATGATCTTTACCTCTTTTTCGGCCTCTATTGCGGGATCGACGAGAACACCGTCAACCAGCCACATGGGCTTCAACGTTTCTTTCCATTTTCTTACCCAGTCTTCCGGTTCCTGAACATCAGTTTCATAATCGTACAGATCCGGATAGCTGCTTTTCAATTCGGCTGTCAGCTTATCTTTGTCGATGTCAATATCGAGATACAGCTCAAGAATAAAATAGCCGTGTTTTTCCGCGTAATCCTGTACGGAATAATTCCCTATGCTGTAAAACCAGGGATCATCCTGTATGCTTTCGGCGAGTCTGCGGTCTTTAAATTTGGCCCTGATGCAGTTAATCTTCATAATCATCTCCATTTATAATAGGGGACTGCGGGAGCATCTCCCTCAGCCTTTCATCTCTTTCGAGGAAGAGATTTATTTCATTTGTCAGTTTAAATAACAGGTAATACCAGTATATTCCAAGTGTAAGAACGGTAAAGAAGAAGAACATGATGATATTTCTGTACGGAATGATATATTCCAGGCCTTCCCTGTATTCGGATTTCAGATAGAAGGAATAAAACTGGCTTTTTATATCGATCAGCTCTATACTCACCTTGAATATCTGAGCGAGGTAAAGGGTCAGAAAGACGAATGAAAAGAGTGAGAGGAACATGCCGGTGTCGTTGAATATGACGCTGAGGATTGAAGCGGCAATGTACACCATGAACGGCCAGAGTTGTATGCGTAATGTGGACAGTTTATCCTTCATCCAGTTGAAATCATACAGGGTATTCTCATCGGAACTCTTTTCCATGATCCGTGAGAGTGTTTCATTTGTTTCGCTGATATTCCTGTTCAGACACCCAGCCCATTGAAAATTACAGATACTCTGAAAGACGAACGAAGCTAGAGATACGATAAATCCCAGGGCAGCGCTGATGGACCAGCCGGAGAGAAGACTTTCGTTTATCTCCGCTTCCGCCTCGGGATTGACAACGAGTGATGTTCCGGTTACGGTGATTGCGCCACTCTGAATGGCTTCCATATATTGATTCGTCATTTCAACGGCATCTTTGATGACAAAGACGATAGAAAAAAGACCGAAGGCAATCGCAAGATAGGCAAAGAAAATATTGACCCTTTTAGCGTTAATAAATGAATTCAAGACCAATCCCTCCAATGAGTGACTCTCAAACATCAGATAATTATATCATAATCGGTGGTTAGTTCCGGGTATGCGATTCACCTCGGGAGAAAAGGTATTATTTTGGCTTTAAAATACGTTTCTAAATAATAGACTTATTCTGTGATAAAATTGTTAATATGGACAGGAGGTTGGCATATGGAAAATACAAAATATCTCATAATAGGAAATGGTATCACGGGTCTTTCAGCTGCCGAGGAGATCAGGAAAGCGGATCCCGACGGCAGGATCATCATCTGTTCAGACGAAGAGCTGTCTACCTATTACCGGATGAAACTCTCACATTTCATCAGCAGGCAATTTGAAGAAGGGGAACTGTTGCTCCATGAGGATAACTGGTATGAGGAGAGGCGAATAGAACTCTTACTCGGAAAGAGAGTATCGACGATCAATTTTGAATCAAAGACGGTCTTTGCAGACGATGTGGAATTACGTTATGAAAAGCTACTGCTCGCCAACGGCTCACATCCTTTTGTGCCTTATGCGGAGGGATTGGATACCAGGGGTGTCTTTTCACTGCGATCCGTAAAAGACTTGGAACGGATCCAGGCCTATATAGCCGATGTGGACAGAGTCGCCGTTGTAGGCGGAGGAATACTGGGTCTCGAGGTGGTCCAGGCCGTTCATGCACTCGGGAAAAAGGTACAGGTTATCGAATTTGCCCCCTATCTGATGGCACGGCAGCTTGATGAGGCTCTTTCGAGAGAGTTTGAAGGGAAACTCGTCGCTGAGGGAATCGAGATGTTTCTCGGTGCCGGGGCCAAGATCATTGATGGGAATGAACGGGTAGAAAGGATTCTGCTGACTGACGGAAGAGAACTGCATACACAGGCGGTGATCTTCTCGTGCGGGATTCGTTCGAATATCGATCTGTTTAAAGGGACGTCTCTTGCCGTTGAAAGAGGTGTTGTCGTGAACAACCGACTTGAAACCTCTGTTGCGGATGTCTATGCGGCGGGGGATGTGGCGCAGGTTGACGGATTCACACTTGGCTTGTGGACGGCCGGTATGGCGCAGGGAAAGATAGCCGGTAAAAATATGGCCGGGCTTGCCGCGGAATATCTACTCGAAATGCCATCGACTATGTTTCAGTTTAACGAAGAGAAGATATTCTCTACCGGGAAGATCGGCGATGATTTCAGCACACTGGAATCGAAAACGGGTCGGGGCAAACTGAAGCTGTTCTTTGATAACGGAAAATTGACGGGGGCCGTTTTACTGAACGACTCGAAATACATCATGCAGCTTAAAAAGGAAGTCGGACAGGAAACGGATTGTTCACAATGGCTTGAAAGCGGCCTGTCTGCAGTGGAAATCATGGAGGAACTTAAGAAATGATCCGCATAGATAATGGCCGGGAAGTGGATATCTGTGTCGTGGGTGCGGTAGGGGTGGATACCAACTGTTATCTGTATACGGATGATGTTGACTATATCAACGAATCAAACTATACGAGCAACATAGATGGTGTCGGGCAGGCGGGCGGTTATTCATCGCGTCTGAGTGCCGCTCTCGGTTACAGCACCTATTTTTTCGGCTATGTCGGACGGGACTGGCAAGGTGAATTTATAAGGAATACACTGAACTCCGAGGGAATCCATACCCATTTTTTTATCGATACGCTGGGAACCAAGCGCAGTATCAACCTCGTGACGCCGGACGGCAGAAGAAAGAATTTCTATGACGGCAAGGGCGCCATGCAGATAAAGGTGAATGAGGCGGATTTTATCCCGGTATTCAGAAGATCAAAAATCGTACACATGTGCATCGTCAACTGGACAAGAGAGTTGCTCGATGCCGCAGCGACGGCAGGCTGTGTCGTCAGTACGGATCTTCAGGATATGCCTTCAACGGACGATGAATACAGGCGGGATTTTCTCTCGAAATCGGATATCGTCTTTTTTTCCGGGGTCAACCTGAAAGAGCCGCTGAAAAGTCTCGAAGAACTGATGAACAGGTATCCTGAAAAGCTCTTTGTCTGTGGAATGGGAAAAGGGGGAGCCGCATTCGGTTATGACGGTCGTATAGAAACACAGGCAGCATTAGAAATTGACAGAGAAATCGTCGATTCAAACGGTGCCGGAGATTCTCTGGCCATCGGAACACTATGCTCCCTCATCGAAGGCTATACCCTGAAGGAATCGGTCTTCAGGGGGCAGCTTGTCGCGAGATATACCTGTACCCTGAAGGCACATAGCAAGGACTTTCTCAACAGAGAAGGCCTTGAAAAATATTTTAATGAGAAAAGAGATGAGATGATTTGATTTCAAGACTGATTGAACTGGCTCTGAACCTGTTTACCATCAACAGGTGGAATACCTCTCCGCATGTGGAAAGGATTACAGACGCGGACAACGCCGGATTTTCATTACATGTTGCCCTTCTGCTGGCACATATCTGTAATGAATCCACCGGGGTTGCCAATCAGGTGGACAATGAAAAGCTGATCAAGCGAATCGTTTTAAAAGATCTTCCGAAGGCAATTCTGTCGGATATCTCACTCAACACAAAGGAATATATCAAGACAACATCCCTTGAACTCTGGCAGAAGACCTTCAGCAGCGCACTTGAAGAGGTTCTTGTGGATGTTCCCGAAAAATGGCGTTCCGACTTCCGGGACAAGATAGAAAACGCCAAGGATGAGTCGACCGAAGGGGTCATCATCAGTTTTTCGGACGCCTATTCCGCCTGGCTGGAATGTGAGTTCAACTCCAGGGTGTTTCCGGAATACTATGCCAGACCGCTTCGTGAGTCGACGGAAAAACTGGAAAGATTCAGAGGTTATCCCTTTATCAATGACCTGTTGTCTTCCGATAATCTGAAAAATTACCTGCTTCAGGTGAGAACGCTTATCAATTCCGTGAGATGGAATCAGGTGAACAGAAATATCCGGACGACGGTGGCCGGCCACACCTTCTTTGTTACCTTCATCGCCACCCTGTTTTCGTATATAGCCGATTCCGAGTGGAACGGTTCGGGGAGTTATGAGCAGATGCTTTTAAAATCCGCCTTCCATGATATACCGGAGGCACTTACCGGCGATATCATCTCGCCGACAAAGAGAAGAATCCCCGGGTTTGAGGATATCGTCACCGAAGTGGAAGAGCAGATGGTGGATGAATATCTCATCAGCCTGCTTCCGGGAGATTCGTCCCGGATGAAGGCCTTTATGCTACAGCCTTTTACGGGAGATAAAGGTAATTTGGTAAGGGCGGCTGATCTTTTCGGCAGTCTGTTTGAGTGCCAGATGGAAATCATCAGCGGAAACAGGAATCTCCTGTTTAAGAGGGCTTATAACGATATCATGAGGGAAATCAAACAGATGGATATTCCAGAGGCGGATTACCTTTTGAAATGGGGTTTCGATCAGCAGTATGCCTAATTTCAGAGTACATGTGCTCAGCGGATTGCTGCTTTTTCCGCTGACACTTCCGGTCTACGGACTGCTTCAGAATTTGCTGTACCTCGAACCCATCAGTGAGCGGATTATCGCCCTTTCCTTTGTCTTTTTCACTCTCGGATCGGATGCGCCGGATCTGGATCATAAAAATGCCTACATGCATCGAATCGCCAAAGTTGTTGTCTGGGTTTTGACGACTATTTATTTTTATTTCTTCCTGAAAGAGAGGATACCGGTCTGGTTTCCTGAAGTCCGGTTTCTTGAAAATGAAATGATTCAGTTTTATTTCAGTCTGTTTCTGGGAATGTTGTGTTCACAACTTTTCTCAGCCCTGATGCCAAGACATAGAGGGCCCTTTCACTCATTTTTGGCGCCCTTTGTGTTTGGTATCATCATAGGTGGGTTGTTTTACTTTCTTGAAATAAAAGCGGCAGAAGCTCAACTAACCATGTCGAATTCCATTTATGTCGGAACGTCTGCATTTCTTGGATATACCGTACATTTGATACTGGATTACTCGCAAAGTTACTTCAAAAGCCGAAGTTGTTCTTGACGACTGTTAATATTTATGATATTATTAGTTAAATAAACTGTCATTTCAAAAAGGGAGGTTTTATTGATGAAAAAGTTGTTTTTAATCGCAACTTTGGTAGCACTCGTAACAGTTGGTCTTTTTGCAGCGGAAGCAGGAAAACTCACACTCTGGTGTTCAGAGAAACAGGTGGATATCCTTCAGGAGCTTGGAAATGAATTTGAAAGTGTTTACGGTATTCCTGTAGATGTTCAGGAAATGGATTTCGGACAGATCAAATCCAAGTTCCTTCAGGCCGCACCAGTGGGAGAAGGTCCCGATATCATCGTTACAGCACATGACCAGATTGGTGAACTCGTTGTCAATGGTTTGGTTGAACCACTGGAATTTATGACACTTTCAGACAGACAGGATTTTATTGACACCGCGATCAACGCTTTTGAATACAATGGAAAACTTTATGGTCTTCCTTACGGGGTAGAATGTGTTGCCCTGTTCTATAACAAGGATTATCTTGAAGAGGCACCAACGAGCTTTGAAGAACTCGCAGAACTCGCAGCGGAATACACGGATGATGAATTCAGAGGTTTTGTTTACAATGGAGCAGACTTCTACTTCACAGCACCACTCCTTTTCTCAAACGGCGGATATGTATTCCAGAAGACAGCGGACGGGCTCGATCCTACGGATATCGGACTGGCCAATGAAGGCGCTATCATTGGAGCAGAATTCTTCCACAAGCTTTATACGGACGGCATCATGAAACCGGGAGACAATTACGGAATCGCAGATGGACTTTTCAAGGATGGAATGGCAATGGCAAGTATCAACGGACCGTGGGCACTTGAAGGATACAAAGAAGCCGGTATCGATTATGGAATCGCTCCCATTCCGAGCATCAACGGAAATGACTGTCGACCGTTCACGGGCGTACAGGGATTCCTCGTCAATTCACAGTCACCTAATAAACTTTTCGCAATCGATTTCCTTGCAAACTTCATCAACACGAAAGATGTCATGTACAAGATGTTTATGGCCGATCCGAGACCACCTGCAAGAAAAGACGTTGCGGAAATGGTAGACGATCCTGATGTCCTTAATTTCTTTGAAAGTGCAAAAGCCGGTATTCCTATGCCTAATATTCCTGCAATGGCAGCCGTATGGGGTTCAATGGCAGATGCTCTTAACCAGATCATCAACAACGAACTTGCTCCTGCAGATGCATTGACACAGGCAGTTGCAAAGATTGAAGCAGCACTCGAATAATTCTATTAATTCTTTTCTGAAATAAAACAGTGGGACGGATACTATCCGTCCCCCGTTGTTGACAGGATGGTTCAGCACAAAAAACGCGTTGAATCATCCTTTTTTATTATATTATTGGGTGGTGATTGATTTTGCTGAAGAGTATTGGAAAGATCCTTCTCTGGATCCTGATGGCTTTTTTGAATGCTTTTCTGATGTGGTCCGCAATCGTATTATTTTCAAATGAGGCGGTTGAACTCGGGATTATCATGATCCTTATTATTGCGCTGCTTGATTTTGCCGTATTCAATCCGAAGGGGTACCCCTACAGATATACGGTACCGGCCATTTCTATCATGTTGATTCTGACGGTTTATCCGATTTTCTATACATTCAAGGTTGCTTTTACCAATTATGGGACCGGTCATCTGTTTACAAGGAAACAGGTCATCGAGCAGCTGATGGATAAATATGTAACAGATCGTGATTCAGAGCCGTATACATACCGCGTGTATGTACAGATGAAGGATTATAAACCGACTGAGAATTTTGTTCTGACTTTTTCAAACGGAAAAGATCTGTATCTCGGAGAAACACCACAAATCGTTTCTACGGACAAGGACGGCAATACGACGAGAAGTGTTGCGGAGTACCGACTCATGGGAAAGCCTGGAGAACAGATTGTTATTGGTGAAAAGAAGTATAAAACCATATATTCACTGAAGAATGAAGATGAAATTATAGCGATTGAGACGACCGAAAAAGGTGAACAAATAACGTATCAGTATTTCTTCTCCTTTGAGGATTCCAACACGCTTGCCAATCAGAGGGCATTTATCGGTGAGATCTATTCAAAATATCTGGATAAGGTAGAGTTTGAGAACCCGGAAAGACCGATCATAAGGTTTGGAGAAGTTTACGGATTCAGAAAACTTGTCGATGCCAGAAAGAAATACAAGATCGGTAGCGAGATGTACGAAGAGAATGGAGAAATAAAAGAAAGAACCGTCTTAATCAACATTGATACCTCGATCCCACTGATAGAGGAAGATGGAACATTCTATGAAGTCGATACGCAGGGTCAGAGAGTGGAAGTGGGAGGTTATCGTGGATTTGTCGGAACGGATAACTTTGTCAAGATGTTTACCGATTCCAGATTTACGGGTCCATTTGTCAAGATACTCCTGTGGACCTTTGCATGGGCAATTCTCAGTGTTTTATTCTCATTTGCGATAGGTCTTGGTTTTGCGCTTCTTCTCAACGATAACAAACTAAGAGGAAGAAATATTTACAGGACGCTCTTGCTGATCCCTTGGGCTGTCCCCGCCTTTATCTCTGTTCTCGTATGGAGAAACGGTTTTTTTAACGAAACCTATGGAATTATCAACAAGATTATTCTTGGACAATGGCTGGGGCTTGATGCGGTCAGATGGCTGGGAAATGAAGTCTGGGCGAAGGTCTCTGTTCTCATCGTCAACGTATGGCTCGGCTTTCCCTACATGATGATGGTCTCACTCGGAGCGCTTCAATCCATTCCCTCCAATCTTTACGAAGCGTCATCTATCGACGGGGCAACCAAATTCAGACGGTTCAGATCCATTACCATGCCGCTTCTGATGACGTCTGTCTCGCCTCTGCTGATAGGGTCATTTGCCTTTAATTTCAACAACTTCACGAATATTTACCTGCTCACGGAAGGTGGACCGGCGATGGCCAATTCACTGACCAATGCGGGACATACCGATATTCTCATATCGTATACGTATAAACTGGCCTTTCAGGGGCAAAGGGGACAGGATTTCGGTTATGCGTCGGCCATTGCACTCTTTATCTTCCTGATCGTTGCCGGGATAAGTTTCCTTCAGTTCAGATTTGCAGGAACCTTTGAGGAGGTGAACAGATGATCAAAAATATCATTAAACATGTCATTATTATCCTGCTCGTGATTTTGATTCTGTTCCCGATGTTCTGGATTGTGACCACTTCCATCAGAAGGGACAATGCGGCTTTTTCAACCGAACTAATCAGTAACCGACTGACGTTGCAGAATTACAAGGATCTCATCTTCAAAACACCGAATGTCCCTCAGAGAATTTCAGAGATGAAGAAGATTATCACGATCAGTGATGAATATTCCGATCTCAGCAGAGAAGAGCTTCTCAATCGGCTGAATCGGGAAGAGGTGGCATTGAGAAATCAGCTTCAGCAGAGCGTCACCCTGATAAAAAAATCCGATGCGTCGGTAAAAAGGGTCGTTGCATTTGCCTCTGAGAAGACGGGAACTGTTGAAGGCGCCTTTGCCGGACTGAAATCGGAAGAGATTACCTATCTCAACCGGTTGTTTGATGAAAAACTGAGTGTGTCGGATGCGATGAAAACGGCTTTGAGTTATGAACTCATACAGGACCTGAATAAAGTCTCCGGCAGTGAAAAAGAGGCTTATCTAAGCCTGATCGGTGATACGATGCCTGACTTCACTGTTGCCTACAATCAGTATGATGATCGTCTTGCCTCTGCGAGGGGGGAGATCGGAACCGAATACACGGACTGGATGACGAGAGTTGCGGCTCAGCTTGATGACGAGACCAAGGCGACCTTAAATGAGATTCAGGCGAATTTTATCACCCTGCTTACACCGGGAGAATTTTCCTATTCAAAATGGAACAGGGAGATCAGTCTCAAAGGATATAAGAAGATGGCCTCTTCGGTGGATGAACAGGTTTCTGAAGCGGAAGCAATAGAATGGACGGCGATCACGGATACCTTCAAGACACTTGCGCAGGATCTGGATGTCGACAGAAAAGCCTATGAACAGGCTTACAGTGAATCGGTAGCCGTATTTGAGAAACAGATGGCAACAGATGAAGCGGTAATGAAGGCCTATGAATCACTTGAAGCGGACAGAAAACAGAACTTCAACACAACAACTTCGTTACAGAGTGAGGTAGAATCACTCGAACAGGAAAAGATGGACCTTGAGAACAGGCTTTCGATGCTTGAAGACAAGATGGCATCAACCGTATTTGAACTGCAGCAGCTAAAGGTCTTATTTACCACCGAGCTTCAGAATCCAGAAAAAATACTTGATGACAAACTCTCGGTCGATAAATTCAACGGTTATCTTTCCGAAGCGGCAATACTACACACTGAATTACAGGAAGCGGAACAGGTAGAACAGAATCAGACACTTTCGGAACTCCTGTTACTCTTTGACTGGTTTGTCCAGAATACGGAACGGATCAGGGGAAGGTATGCCTATCCATCCGTTCAGGATGGCTTTAAGGTCTTTGGAAACCTGATCAGTCCAACAAGACTGAACAGAAACGATTACATCGTCCTTGCTCAGGCAAGGCAGGAAAACAAGGCAGCCATCGCCGAGAAAAATACCGAACTGGATGATCTCAGGGCCACGTTGAACACCATCAACGACAAGATCGAACAGGCAAAGGTATCGTACGATGAAATCAACGGGAAAAGTGTACAGATTGCTGAACTGAAGATGCTTCTGAACCTGAAACTTTCTGTCAGCACCGTTGCGGGGTATGATTCGATCTCCGCCTATAATGCAGAAGTCGAGACTTATGTCTCCGAATTTGGAGGTCTTGAAAACCCTGAAAAAGAAATCCTTTCAGAGATAAGCCGGATGGATAAACTGGTCTTTCTCGACAGAAATTATGAAACGGAGGCGACCGCTCTCTTTGAAACGGTGAGGGAGATGGAAAAGCTTCTGGATCAGTTTGACGAGAGAAAGGAGACCTATCTGAATCTCACCTTTGCGGATGTCCCAATACAGATAAACGAGCTCACACAGCTGGATCAGCTTCAGAAGACCGAATACAAGAAATTTTCGGCCGAACTGAACCGTCTCGGAAGAGTGGCGGTCGACCTTTCCGAACTCGAAGAATACACTTCTATCAGAAAAGATCTGACTACGATCGATAAAAACATCTATGAGACGATGCAGCTTTGGATCAAGAAACCGGAACAGCAGTTTATGCTCTGGTTGATCAACACCGTGATCCTTGCCGTTGTGACGGCCGGCCTAACGGTACTCATCTGTGCCGTCGGTGCCTATCCGTTCAGCCGTCTGAGATTTCAGGGGAGAAAATACGGACTCCTCTTCCTTCTGCTCGTTCAGATGTTCCCGACGATCATGGGGATGGTTGCCTTGTACCTCCTTCTGCGATTCATCGGACAGTTCATGCCCGGATTTGGTCTGGACTCGCTCGGAGGACTCGGACTCATCTATCTCGGGAATATCGCCTTTAACATGTGGCTGCTCAAGGGGTATTTCGATACCATTCCGAATTCCCTTGAAGAGGCCGCTATGATAGATGGTTCCACTCGTTTCCAGACTTTCTGGAAGATCATCCTGCCCCTTGCGGCACCGATGCTCTCCGTTGTCTTCCTGATCGTCTTTATGGCAAACTTCAACGAATACCTTCTGGCGAGTGTTGTACTCCAGAGCCCTGAAAAATATACCTTTGCCGTTGGGTTGAGATCCTTTGCCTACAGCAGTGAATATCAGATGGAATGGGGACTGTTCACGGCGGCTTCCCTGCTGGGCGCCATCCCGATGGTCATCCTGTCACTCTCGCTGCAGAAATACCTCGTCAGCGGGCTGACATCCGGTGCTGTCAAGGGATAAACGTTAGCTTGTAAGAAAAATTGACATAACGAAAAAGGGCAGGC
>ERZ795057.141-NODE-141-length-76305-cov-24.148498_pt1 | contig 76305 bp, 63 predicted proteins | sample MGYA00375141_ERZ795057 | MGnify/ENA primary metagenome ERZ795057 (study PRJEB30186, sample SAMN05720163) | activated sludge metagenome | isolation source: Anaerobic digester | place: Hong Kong | collected 2015-01-26 ...
CTGATGGTACAACTAATGTTAGTGGTAGTTTCTCAACTATGTATATTATAGGTGATGAAATTGACGGTGGGAAAGTATTTTTTATAAATAGTTATGTATATATGGGTGTTCCAACTTCAGATTATTGGGTAATTAAAAATCAAGATGAACCAGGATTATATGACAGAGATTATTTATATACATTACCAAATCCAAATCAGGGGTGGGCGCTTTTAGAAATGACATCAAATTATAAAGATGAAATGATTTCTAATATTAATAGTCTAAATGATGTTAATGGATTTATTTCACCGATTGAAAATGAAAAATATTGGGTTGGTTATGGTGGATGGCAAACAATTACATTTCCAAATGGTGTTATTGAACCAAAAGTAGAAGGAGAATCGTATAGACTTAGATTATATAAATTTGTAAGAATTGAATATTAATAAAAAAGGGAGATTTTAAAATCTCCCTTTTTATGTACAAACAAATAAGATAATTACTCACCTTTAAACTTTGAAACAATGATTAAATTATTATGTACCATGTGTATAGAAAACCTTTTTTTTACTTTTTTAGGTTTTTTTCTTTCAGTTGTATGGGCAATATTTCTTTATTTGAAAAGGCCCAAACTAAAGATAACCTCAGTTGAGAAAGACGATAAAAAACTTATTGTTAGGATTGACAATACTGGGAAAAGAAGTGCAATTAATCTTAACATCGAAGCATGCGGGTTAAAAAGCAACAAAACCTATCATTTTGAAATTGATAAAGGAGGTTTTATTGCGTTGCCCCCAAAAAGAAAAAAGTATTTAAACCATGAAGAATACTTTAGAAAATTTAAAGTTGTAGGTTTTGACAAAAGCATGAAGGATTATAGTGTTGATTATAATGAATTTATAGAAGAACTGGCAATAAATAAAACTTGTATTAAGTTAAGAATCCGTATTCATGCAAACGATTCTTTTACAGGGTTTGGTAAATTCTTTGAACAAAAATTCCAATATCAAAATGGATGTTTTAAGGAAGTAGACTGATCCAGTGAACAAAGCCACACCCGAAAAGATTTGCAACCGAACAAAAACATATTAACACCTTTCAGCCGGAGTTTTCCTCCGGCTGTTTTTTACATTGCTGGTTAGCAAACAGAGTGGTTTGTGAATATGAAATGTGCTGCTTGCTGGTTTTATTAATTTTAGGGCGAATTAACAGTTGAATCCCTTAAAAAAAGATTCCTCATTCCACTTCGTTCCAAGGAATTACCACATTCGCTACCGCGCGAGTCCCCTCGTGTGGTAGCGAAGTAAAGATAGAATTTTGATTGAACTCTCACGCGATAGAATCGCGCAGTAGCGGTGTAGCTGGTTTTATGGATGTAGAACGTACATCTTTAATCGATTGCTTTCGTCCTGAAAAAACTTTACCTTTGTGGAAAGCAATAGTTTGAATTATGGAAACAAGGGAAATTATTAGAGCAATTAGAAAGCTTCCTGTAAGCAAAAGAATCCTTATAGTTGAAAGAACTTTGAAAACAATTAGAGAAAGCGAAACGAGGAAAAGGATGGTAAAAGCTGCCGAATCGCTTTTTGAAGACTACAAGAATGACCAGGAATTAGTTGTTTTTACGCAACTAGACTATGAAGGATTCTATGAAACAAAGTGAAATTTGGTTAATCAATCTCGATCCGACAATTGGAGCAGAAATAAAGAAGACAAGACCTGCTATTGTTGTTAATGATAATTCTCTTGGAAAGCTTCCTCTAAAAATCATTGTGCCTCTGACGGATTGGAAGGAAAGGTACAAAATAGCTCCTTGGATGGTTTATATAAAACCCGACACTTTAAACAACTTATCAAAAGAATCATCAGCTGATTGTTTTCAAATCAGGTCCATATCCGAAGAGAGATTCATAAAAAAAATTGGACGAATTTCATCAAGCAATCTAGAAGAAATTAAAGACGCCCTTACGAAAGTTTTATCGATAGAAAATTATTAAAAACGACTTACTCTTACCTAGGTTTGTAACCGTACTAAATCCATAACAACCCCTTTCAGCCGGGGTTTTCTCCGGCTGTTTTTTGGTTTGACGTCTGCCTGTTTGGCAGATAAATTTCCATGTCCGCCAAAAAGCAGGCGGACGATGGAAAGTCAATCTTGTAAATTTATTTTTTACTTTCCATCGTCCGGAGGACATGGAAACGTAAAAAATTTAAAAAAATCTTATCCCCACTTTTCCGCCAACCCAGGATTTAATGTTGATGTTAACATCGCCGGTTGCCGTTTCGTTCTGAATTGTGTATGGAGCAATCGATGAAAAGATTCCTTCGTAATACGCCGATTGAATATCGGTTACGTACGTGTTGTACGAAACTCCAATAAACATTGAAGTTTTTTTGGACATTGCTAAATCAAGTCCCAGCGAAAGTTCACCAATCGTGTTTATTTCAGTTAGGTAGCTTCCCTTCATTATTTGGTGTAGGGTAAAATCGATGTCGAGCATCGAATTTTTTGAGAGAGTGAACGAAGTTCCCAATCCATATCCGAAAGTCCAGAGAGGACTTCCAAAATTCTTGGGTTTAATTCCTGCCGTAATTATGTTATGTAGTTTTTTTACGCCGGTTCGGAAGGCAATATTCGCATGAAAAATTTCATTGGCGGAAAGTTCGAGTTTATGGTAACCTTTACTAACAATCGAAAGAAAACCTATTGGAACACCATCGCAGGTATCGGCAAAATTCGCAAATGCAATCTGGGTTCCTTTCATGTAACGAGCCCTGTTAAGATATCCTGCAATTTGAATACCATCGATACTATCAGCATTATTTACAAAACCGGCAATTTGAACACCTTTTATTGTTGTTGCATGATTTGCAATTCCGGCAACCTGTAAACCGTAAACATTTTCGCTGAGGTTAACCGTTCCGGCAGATTGAACACCTTCCAGTTCGCTACAAATATTCACAATCCCTGCAGATTGAAGGCCAATCATTTTCCTTCCGACAATATTTGCAATACCAGCCAGTTGGCATGGAGTTGCATCATTTTTCACAATATTTACAATTCCGGCTGCCTGAATTCCATTCAGAACTTTTGTGGTGTTGATGATACCGGCCGCCTGAACTCCGTTGGTAATTCCTCCAACTGTATTCGATATTCCGGCTAGTTGACAAAGCCCCGCATCCTCGCGAACAATGTTCGAAATTCCGGCAACCTCAAACTTTTTCACACCCTGAACGTAACCAACAGTCATGTTGAATGAGAAATCATTTACTGTATTTCCTGAAAGGAATCGGTTTGTGCTGAGGTAAGGAGCGGCTGAAAATTGGGTTTTGCTAAAAATTGTATCGGAAATATTGCGAGCATTCGCAAGCAGATCATCATTAACTAACCATTCGGGGAGTTTAATATCTTCAAATTCTTCCTCCCGTTTTTCTTCCTTTGGTGAAACTAAAACAGGGATTTCATCAGGAATTTCATTCGTTTTCAGCTCAATGTTTACAAAGTTCGATTTGCTTGCAATGGGTGCGATTAGCGTATCGGAATAACCAAACTTACTAACTTTCAAGTCTGAAGCATTCTCATCCTTTGGAATTTCAAGCCGAAAGTATCCGTACTCATCGGTTGTTGCTGCAACTTTCTGCTCTTTGCTGTAAACTGTTGCCTCGGTTAGCTTCTCACCGGTTTGGGAGTCGTAAAGATATCCTTCAACTACAACCTCTTTCTTAGAATCATTTTGCTGTGCGAGGGTGTTTTTTTGAAGAATTACGTATTTTCCTCTTACCTTATATTTTATGTTTTCCTCAAAAAGTAAATTAAGAACAAATCGTACCGATTGATTTTCAACTTTTAAACTAGTTTTTGTTGATGAATTAACAACTTCGGGACTGTACGAAAAAACGAATCCGGCTTGATGCGAAATTTCGGTTAGAATGTACTGTACTGTTTCGTTGGAAACGGAAATTGTAACCTGTCGCTCCAGAATTGGAATGCTGTTTTCCTCTGCTTTTATGCAAAAGCAAAACAATGAAAGAAAGAGTATCAAAGCGAATCTTCTCATTGCTGATCGGTGTTGGAGCACGAATCGCCCTCAATAATAAATTTATTATCCGCTTCGCGGAGCTGCAGATTCAGCGTTTCTGCAATAATACTCAGTACAATATTAATCTCTTCGTTCTCAAATGTCACAGTTATGGTGCAATCCCTCAGCGAGTCATTCTGCAGAGCAATATCAACTCCATAAACATTGCTGAGTTGCTGGATTGCTTCTGAAAGTCGGGTATTCTGAAAAACGAAAATTCTGTTTACATACGAAATTGTATTTCCTTCCTCCTGAGATTTCTTTTTGAATGTGCGTGAGTTTTTACTGTAAATTCCGGTTTCGCCTTCCTTCAACGAAATTCCTTCGTTCTCCTTGGTAAAGAACATTACCTCTCCGGTTTTAACAAAAACTTCTACAACTGTATCGCTATCAAATGCTTTTATATTGAACGATGTCCCGATATCCTCAATGAAAGTTCCTTCAGCCTCAACAATAAACGGTTTTTCATCAACATGCTTAACATCAAAAAATGCTTCACCTTCGAGTTTCACTTCCCTCTTTTTTCGTCCGTATGCCTTTGAGTAGGTGATTTTACTATTCCGGTTTAGGAAAACTGTTGAGCTATCCTCCAGCTGTTTGCTAACAATACTATCGTTGCTTGCCAGCGCAATAACTTGGGTTGATTCAATAACAGGAGTAAACAGATATCTGAAAAGTGCAAACGAAACTCCGGTGGCAATTAAAATTACTGCAGCAACTTTAGCAAGGGTTGGAATATTAAAGCTGATTATTTTCCCCTTTGGTTCCTCCTTTTTGCTTTCAGATTTCTTCATCTGCGATTGAACCTTGCTCCACGCATTGTCAACATCAACCCTGATAATGCGGTGAGAGGAAATAGTTTTGCTATTAATAAACTGAATATCTCCAAAATACTTTCTATTCTCCTCCGATTGGTCCATCCAACTGTTGAGCAACTCCACTTCCTGATCTGACGCCTCGTTGGCCAGGAAACGGACAATAATTTGGTCGATATTTAGGTTCTCTCTGCTCAACTCTTTCTAATTTCGAAGCATTAACAGCCATATTATTAATGGCAAATATTCTTTCAAATTTTCTCTCAGCGTTTTCAACGCTTTAATCATGTGGTTTTCCACGGTTTTTACAGAAATTCCCAGCTGTTCGGCAATTTCCTTGTAGGTTAAATTTTCGTATCGACTGAGTTTGAAAACCATTCTGCATTGTTGCGGCAGCAATTCAATGGCATCTTTCATCAAATTTTCCAGCTCGTTCTCAACGACTCTTTCCGAAGCGTCGCCGCTATAAAGGTTGGCTTGCGATTTGTAATGGCTGCCGTACTCGCTGCGTACCTTGTTGTGCTTAATCCTGTTCAGGCATCCATTGTAAACCGATCGGTACAGGTACGATTTCATCGAAGTATGAATTTCGATCTGATCTCGTTTCTCCCAAACAGTTAAAAATGCGCTTTGAACCATCTCTTCTGCCTCGTCGATATCATTCAAAAATGTGTTGGCATAGTTGCACAAACGTTCGTAGTAGGTTCTGAAAATTTCTTCGAAAACCTTCTCGTCGCCGTTTCGCAATCCAGCCAGAATATCTTTTTCAGTGGGTTCCAAGCACCATTTAGTTTGATGCTAAAGATACCTAAACGGCACATACCTTGCAAGTTTATCTTTCTCATTCATTAAAATGACAACTAACTATAAACTTACCCCTAGTCCATTTTACTGTTAATATAAAATGTAACTTTAAAGCCCATGTAATAATCAGAATATCAAGAATATACATTTAATTAATGAAAAAAACAGCCATTTTTTTGTCCTACTTCAACCTATTTATTAATACCTTTGGGTGTTGTTGGGACTACACAAAATTTTAAAATATGCTTACTTATACTATTAATAAAAAGGATAAATCATTATCCGGTGAGGTTACTTTGGCTCCATGCAGAAGCATCAGCAATCGGTCGCTGGTGATAAAAGCAATTAAAAGTTCAAAGTCTGAAATTAAAGCCATGTCGGATAAGGATGCCAAACGGATTATCGACAAATCGGTTCGAAAAGGGAAAGTTCCCCTCGACAAGGGCGAGCCCCTGAAGGCAATAAGGTTTCTTCGTGCTTTCTTCTCATTTTTTGGAGGCGAGTGGATTATTACTGGGTCAGACGAGATGTACAAGCGGCCAGTTGGCGATGTTATCAAAATCCTGCAGGAGCAGGGTTTCAACATCAAGTACCTTGAGCGCAGCGGGTTTCCCCCTCTTAAAATAATTGGGAAAGGATTTAAGGGAAATATCACTCGTGTTGACGCATCAATTAGCAGCGAGTTTATAAATACGTCCTTGCTTTTTGCGCAGTCGTTGCCCAAAGATGATTTAATTGAACTTAAGGATAGCATAATAAAATCGCCGTTTATATTTCAAACCATTCGTCTTTTCAGCTACCTGGGCGTTAACTCAACCTGGGAGCGTGACGAGGTGCTAACCGAGTACGAGCTGAACGATGGCTCTGAGATGTCGGTTGAGGGCGATTGGACCTCGGCCAGCTATTGGTTCCAAATGGTTGCACTTGCAAAGAAGGCTGAAATAATGGTTAAGGGACTTAACTCCGAAAGCATACAGGGCGATGCCATTGTTAAGGATATATTTACACAACTTGGAGTAAATACCGAAGTTACTGCTGATGGTTTAGTTTTAAAGAAAGCGAAGCCAAAAATCAAAAATTTAGAGTACGACTTCTCCAATAATCCCGATATTGTACCAACCGTTGCTGTTACCTGTGTGGCCTTGGGGATTCCATTCCGCTTTTCGGGTGTTGAATCGTTAAGGCATAAGGACTCCGATAGGCTCATGGCTATTCAAACCCAAATGGCCCTTTTGGGAGCTAAAGTTACCTTCGAAAAAATGGGAGAATTTGAAACCATGATTTTTAATGGCACTGCAAAGGGATTTGGCAAGAAAGCGCCGGCTCTGAACTCCTTTAACGATCATCGAATCGTTATGGCTCTCGCTCCATTGTCGTTGCTGGTTCCCGACCTTACAATTGAAAATCCGAAGGTTACAGCGAAGTCGTATCCATGTTACTGGGAGGATATGAAGAAGGTTGGGTTTAATTTTGAACAAACAGTTTAGTTGAGTTCACCCGAATATTCAAACGCCTACTTTTTTAAAAACCAAAGTGGGCGTTTACTGTTATATAGTGTACTGCTCAAAAAAAACGAGAATACATTTTATAGCTAATTAATAAATGAATTAATGGTAACTTTTGACAATACACAAGTGGCTTTTGCCGTCAATTCCAATGCCGATTTAAGGAGGGCTCGCTTGCTTTTCTCATCCATTTCGTGGCCATTAATGGTTAAGGTTGGTGAATTTCTGCTAAAAATTGCCACGTCCCTTCATATCCCGATTTCGTGGGCCATTAAGCCCACAATTTTTCGTCAGTTTGTAGGAGGTGAAACCCTGCCTGAGTGTGCTGCGGCAGTTAACAAGTTGAGTCAATCCGGAGTGAAGTCAATCCTCGATTATTCTGTTGAAGGCAAAAACACAGAGGAAGAGAGAGAGAATGCTATGCTAGAAATACACGAATCAATTTTACACGCCTCTCAGAACCCTGATATTCCGTTCGCCGTTTTTAAACCATCCGGTATTGCCGATACAATGGTTCTTGAAAAGGTGAGTTGCAAACAAGAGCTGACTTCTGACGAGCAAAAAAAATACGACAGCTTTATTCGTCGGGTCGAAACGCTATGCGAGGCTGCTAGCAATTCACAAACTTCAATTCTTATAGATGCAGAGGATTCCTGGTATCAGGCTGCTATTGACAATGTTGTGGAGCAAATGATGCAAAGGTACAATAGAACTGAACCCATTGTTTTCAATACGCTTCAGATGTACCGAACCGATAGGATGAACTACCTAATAATGGCTCACAAGAGAGCCATTGAGAGTGGCTACCTTATAGGAATGAAGTTGGTTCGTGGAGCCTACATGGAGAAGGAACGGCACCGTGCCGACGAGCAAGGGTACATTTCTCCAATTCATGAAACCAAAGCAGATACCGACAGGGACTTCAACGAGGCGGTGAAGTATTGTATTGCCAACATCGATACAATTTCGTTGTTTTGTGGTACCCACAACGAGGATAGCGTTGCTTACGCAACAATGCTCATGGAAAGGAATCAGGTTAAGCCAACAGACAAACGCATATTTTTCTCCCAACTTTTTGGCATGAGCGACAATATTTCCTTTAACTTAGCTGCCAGCGAGTATAATGTTGCAAAGTATATTCCTTACGGTCCGGTAAACGAGGTTCTGCCTTATTTAATTCGTCGTGCTCAGGAGAATACATCGGTTAAAGGGCAAACAGGCAGGGAACTTTCATTAATTCGTAAGGAGCTTAAACGAAGGAAAAGTTTACGAAAAACGGAACAGAAGAAATGACTATTGAAAACTCCGATGCAGTAATTCGCATTCAAATGAAGAAGCGAATTTTCGCTCTGCTTATTGCAATTCCAATTGCCCTTTTTTACGCAACTAATCTGGGCGACTTCCTCCATGAACTTACCGGTGTACCCAGGCAAATTCTTTCGTTCATTTTGCTTGGGCTCTACCTATTGTTTTATGTTTACCATATAGTTGTAAAATCATCATACTTGTATTTTTGCGATGAGGAATCGCGAGTTGTAATTCGGTTCTACTTGCTTAATCCGTTCAATTCTAAAAAAAATTCATACGAAATCCCAGAAAGACAGTTCGTTAAGTTTCGTCTCCATAAGTCGCTGTATAACCTGCGAGAGGAGATTTTTGTTTACCAAAAAATGGGTGAAACCGTAGCGCAGTATCCTCCCTTCAGCATAAAAAGCCTCACAGACTCTCAGAAGCAGAAGTTGCTGAAATCCTTGGCTTCCCATTCAAAATAATAATAGCTGGGAAGTGGACAAAGAGCTCCTAAAATACCAGATTGCCATTGACATGATTCCAAAAATTGGAAGTGTTAATGCAAAGAAACTTATTGCATACTGCGGAGGAGTTGAAGCCGTGTTTATGCAAACCCCACGAGCGCTAACGAAAATCCCGGGAATTGGCAAAGTTCTGGCAAACGAAATAGTTAACCAGAAAGTACTCGACAGAGCCGAACGTGAGGTTGAGTTCATCGTTAAGCATAACATAAGAACATACTTCTACCTTGATTCCGATTACCCCAATCGACTAAAACAGTGTGAGGATTGCCCCATCGTTCTTTTTCTGAAGGGAGTTCCCGATATTGATTTAAACCAGCAAAAAATTATCAGCATAGTTGGGACAAGGAATATCACCGATTATGGGCGGGATGTTTGTGAAACGTTAATTGCCGACTTGAGCGCCAGAGGACACAAACCGATAGTAGTTAGCGGTTTAGCATATGGGGTCGATGTTTGCGCACACAGAGCCGCTCTGAAGAACGGTTTGTTAACCGTTGCTGCTTTAGGGCACGGTTTAAACACAATTTACCCCCAATCTCACCGCTCCGTAGCCCGTGAAATTAACGCCCATGGGGCGTTGGTAACCGATTTCCCTTCGGAGTCAACCATCGATCCAAAGAACTTCATTAAGCGTAACAGAATCATTGCAGGCCTTTCCGATGCAACAATTATTATCGAAAGCGCTGAGGAAGGAGGTTCACTCATTACGGCCGACATCGCCATTTCCTATAACCGCGAAGTTTTTGCCCTCCCGGGACAGGTAACCCAAAAATACTCAAGAGGGTGCAATATGCTTATTAAGCAGAACAAGGCTGCGCTTATCGAATCGGCTTCCGACATTGAGTTTCAGCTTGGCTGGGAGTTACCTACAGCGAACCCTAGAGTGGTGCAGCCAACACTTTTTCACAGCCTATCCGACGATGAGAAAACTATTGTTGATGTGCTACGCGAGAATGGTTCAGAGGTTATTGATGTTATTTGTATGAAAACCAGAATGCCTGTGGCAAAGGTATCCTCAATACTTCTTAATCTCGAATTCTCGGGGGTGGTAAAGTGTAAACCGGGGAAAGTATTCACCCTTTCAAGTGTAAAATAGGCCGGTAACGCCCAATTTTTTTGGGTATTTTCCGTTCAATGTATAAATTCATCTAGTAAGCTCCCAAACATTTACTAAGTTTGTCAAAAGTTTGCAAAAATACCTGATTCAATGTTTTTTGTTGATACACACACACATATGTACTCCGGCGAGTTCAACCACGATCGTTTCGAGTCTATTGACCGTGCTCGCGAAGCGGGCATTAAGTACATGGTGATGCCAAATATCGACAGCACATCCATAGAACAAATGTTGGCGGTAGCCAATGAGTTTCCTGGTTACTGTTTCCCGTTAATGGGCTTACATCCAACCTCGGTAAATAGCAGCTTTGAGAAGGAGTTGGCAACTGTTGAAAGAGAATTCTCGGAAAGAAAGTATTACGGTGTTGGTGAGATAGGGATTGATTTGTACTGGGATAAAACATACTTTGAGGAGCAAAAAGTCGCCTTCCGGCACCAACTTAAGCTGGCGAAGAAGCTTAACCTGCCGGTTGTTATTCACTCAAGAAATTCGTTCGATGAGATTCTCGAAATTGTCGATTCCGAAATTGATACATCGCTTCGAGGAGTTTTTCATAGTTACTCAGGCAGTATTCAACATTACAAACGTATTGTAGAGTACAAAACATTCATGGTAGGAATTGGCGGGGTTGTTACCTTTAAGAATGGAGGAATTGATAAGATACTCGGCGAAATGGACATAAACAGAATTGTTCTCGAAACCGACTCGCCATACCTTGCACCTGTTCCGTTTCGAGGGAAGCGCAACGAGAGCGCTTACATTACATTCATTGCACAAAAAATTGCCATTGTTCTAAACATTCCTGTTGAGGAGGTGGCTAGTATTACAACCCGTAACGCATTGTCGTTGTTTGATTTAACAATATAGATTCATGGAATTAGCAAACACGTCCATACTAATTATTTACACCGGTGGAACCATTGGAATGAAGCAGAATCCCGAAACGGGTGCTCTTGCTCCATTCAACTTCGAGCAAATTACCGATGAGGTTCCCGAGTTACGAAAGTTTGGCTTCAATCTCGATACCATCTCGTTCAACCCGCTGGTCGATTCATCCGATATTTCTCCCGAATTCTGGATTAAGCTGGCGTTAATTATTGAAGAAAATTACGCAAAATACAACGGTTTTGTGGTACTTCACGGAACCGATACCATGTCGTTCTCGGCCTCAGCGCTCAGCTTTATGCTTGAGAATTTAGATAAACCCGTAGTTTTTACCGGATCACAGCTGCCAATCGGGATGCTTCGAACCGATGGGAAGGAGAACCTAATCAGCGCCATCGAAATTGCTGCTGCCAGCAGCAACGGTCAACCGCTGGTTCCAGAGGTAACCATTTTCTTTGAGAACCAGCTCTTTCGAGGAAACCGAACCACAAAGCACAATGCCGAACACTTCAACGCTTTCGGCTCGTACAATTATCCGCCGCTTGCACAAGCAGGAATAAGTATTAAGTACAACTTCGCATTTATCCATTACTTTACCCAAAAGCAGCAGCTGAGAGTTCACCCGTATATCGACAATAGCGTTGCTGTGCTAAAACTTTTTCCAGGAATATCTCCCTCCGCAGTTGATGCAGTGATGAATTGTCCAGATTTGAAAGCAATCATTCTTGAAACCTACGGGTCGGGGAATGCCCTAAGCCAGCAATGGTTCTTAAAGCGAATTAAAAAAGCAATAAATAAAGGCGTAATCATATTAAATGTAACCCAATGTCAAGCCGGAAGCGTTGACATGGAGAAGTACGACAATGGTTTGCTGCTTAAGAAAGCGGGAGTGATCAGTGGTAAGGATATTACATTCGAGGCAGCAGTAGTGAAGTTGATGTTCCTACTAGGAAAGGGATACTCCTTCGAAGAAATGGTACACCAACTTGAAAAATCGATTAGCGGAGAAATTACGGTATAAAAAAGCGATATTTGAATATTTTTTAGTATTTTGCGCCCCTAAATTTGGCAGCCTGTTGTTTGGTTGAACGTACTGGAGAGATGGCCGAGTGGTCGAAGGCGCACGCCTGGAAAGTGTGTATACCTCAAAAGGGTATCGTGGGTTCGAATCCCACTCTCTCCGCTTGCATTTTTAAAATAATTAAAATATTTTTGTATTCACTAAATCCTAACTAGTAATAATTAAAGACAACTTTACCATGAAAAAACTATTTGCACTTTTTGCAGTTACAGGCATGCTGATGTTTGGAGCATCAACTTACATTTCTGCTCAGGACGAAACCGCAGAAACACCTGATACAGCGATGGTTGAAGCAGATACCGCTGCCGTTGCCGTTGAAGAAGCTACCGAAACAGCTCCTGCTGCTGCAGTTGAGGAAGAGCTAGGCACACACAAAATCATTAAGAAAACCTTTATCGATGGTGGTCCTGAATTTATGGGTATCGTTCTTTTAGCCCTCGTACTAGGTTTGGCGCTTTCTATCGAAAGAATTATTTACCTAAACCTTGCAACCACCAACACCGATAAGCTTTTAAAAGCTATTGAAGAGGCACTTGAGTCGGGTGGAATTGAAGCTGCCAAGGAGGTTTGCCGCAACACTCGCGGTCCAGTTGCAAGCATTTTCTATCAAGGCTTATCTCGCGCTGATGAAGGTATCGATGTGGTTGAAAAATCAGTTGTTACCTATGGTTCAGTACAAATGGGTCAACTTGAGAGTGGGCTTACATGGATTGCCCTATTCATTTCGCTGGCACCAATGCTTGGTTTCATGGGTACAGTAATTGGTATGATTGACGCTTTCAATGCTATCGAAGTTGCTGGTGATATCTCCCCATCGCTTGTAGCTGCTGGTATTAAGGTGGCTCTTATCACTACTGTGTTTGGTCTAATCGTTGCGATTATACTACAGATTTTCTACAACTATCTGGTTTCAAAAATTGATAAGCTTGTAAACACCATGGAAGATGCTTCCATAAGCCTTATCGACATTCTTATGAAATATAACCTTAAAAAATAGTTAACCATGTCCAACAGCCTAATTAGTAACATAGTAAAAATATTGTCTTGGGTGCTGATGGGAACATCAACTTTAATTGCATTGCTCTTTTTCGCAGGCATAGTTGATGAGAACGCTTATATTATATGGGCATATATACTGTTAGGTATAGCTGCGTTCTTTGCAGTTATTTTCCCAGTAATATACTTTGTCCTATACCCCAAGAATGCAGTGAAGGCTTTGTTTGGGCTTGTAGGTTTGGGAGTAGCAGTTTTAGTTGGTTACTTGTTATCCGATACCACTCCAATTATTACTGCCACAAATCACCCAAATTTCTCTAACCCCAACGTGTTGGCCTTTACCGATACAGGAATTATTGCTACCTACGTTCTCTTTGGAGTGGCTGTACTTGGCTTGCTCTTCACAGGTATTAGGAGCATTTTTCATCGTTAGTTGAGTGTCGGCAATTCATGTTGCCGTTCATAATAATAATAATAATACAATGGCTAGAACAACACCAGAAATAAATGGAGGCTCCCTGGCCGACATTGCGTTCTTGCTTCTAATCTTCTTCCTGGTTACCACTACCATGAATGTGGACACTGGGCTAGCAAGGATGTTACCACCAATGCCAGAGGATAAAAACCAAGATACACAGCAGGATGTTAAGCAACGAAACATTTTTACGGTGCTCATCAATAAGAGTGACCGCCTGCTGGTTGAGGATCAGCCCATGGACATTGGAATGCTTCGGGAGAAAACCAAGGAGTTCATTATGAACCCCCAAAACGACACAGATTTACCGGAAAAGCAAACCGTTGAAGTGGAGTACTTTGGAAACGTAGAGGTTGGGAAGGGCGTTATCTCATTACAGAACGACCGTGGTACATCTTATAGAATGTATATGCTAGTTCAGAATGAATTGGTGGCTGCAGTTAACGAGTTGCGTGAACAAGTTGCTCGTGGAAAATTTGGGAAGTCATACAATGATCTTCCTGAAGATCAGCAGAAGGCTGTACAGAAAGTAATTCCACAGCGTATTTCTGAGGCTGAGCCTAAAAGTGTAGGAGGGAAAAAGTAATGGCAAAATTTGAACGAAAAGGCAAAAAAGGTATGCCTGCTATATCTACTGCTTCGCTTCCCGATATCGTATTCATGCTGTTGTTCTTCTTCATGGTAAGTACAACACTCAGGGAAACCGAACTTTTTGTTAGGATAAAACTCCCCGAAGCTACTGAGGTAGTAAAACTTGAAAAAAAATCATTAGTTTCGTACATATACATTGGTCCTCCTGCCACTCAGTACCAGAAAGTTTTTGGTACAGATTCTCGTATTCAGCTTAATGATAGCTTCAAAACTTTGGTTGACATACGTGACTTCATTTCCTCTGAGAGGGAAGCGCTTAGTGAAGCCGATAGAGCATTCCTTACAACTTCACTTAAGATTCACGAAGAGACCAGGATGGGTATCGTAACTGATGTTAAGCAGGAACTTCGCAAAGCGAGCGCGCTGAAAATTAGCTATGCTTCTCGAAGAATGGAGCAAAAAAAGTAGTTGAAATTATATGAATAGTAAAAAAGCTGGGTTCTTTCCCAGCTTTTTTTATTTTCAATCAGCAGTGTCCGATTAATTTTATTAGCATAAAAAAGATTGCCTTCGGCGAGCTAAAGGTTCTTCGATACACTTCGTTTCTCTCAGAATGACAGTTAATTAATTTTTATTTTATAGGGGAAGGGATGGGTTGGTGGCGGCCAAGCCGCCACCAACCCATCCCTTCCCCTAAGAACATATAACAAACTGTCATTCTGAGAGAAACGAAGAATCTTTTTAAATTAGTCGGACACTAGTGATTTTCAATAATTCTTTTTTGTAAATTGCATGTTTATTTGAAAAAATCCATAAGATGAAGAACAAAAAAAACAATTGGTTTGTAATTATTTTTATTTTGACCTCTGTATTCCTTACTGGCTGTACTAGTAGTATAGAGAATGAAATTCATGCAAAGTACGTTTTCTATTTCATTGGTGATGGGATGGGGATACAGCAGGTAAATGCAACAGAAGCTTTTCTGGCTGCAAAGGACTCGTGCATTGGTAACAAACACCTGAGTTTTACATCCTTCCCAGTAACTGGTTTTGCAACCACATTTTCCGCTACTCGTTATATCACTGGTTCTGCGGCAGCAGGAACAGCTCTAGCAACGGGTCATAAAACTTCAATAAATACCATTTCAATGAGTCCTGACCGTCAGGACACAATGTATAGTATTGCTTATTTCGCTAATAAGAATGGTTTTGAAACAGGAGTAGTTACAAGTGTAAGTATCGACCATGCTACGCCTTCAGCGTTCTATGCACACCAACCGCTAAGGGACATGTACCATCATATTTCTCACGATTTAATAAAATCGGGGTACCGTTTTTTTGGTGGAGGAGGCTTTATTGATCCCGTAGGGAAGAGGGTTGAAAATCCTTTAGGAAATGTTTTTGAGAAAGGTGCTGAGATGGGAGTCTTTTTTACACAGAATCTCGAAATACCCGATTCCATTTTATTGGGTGATAACACAATTGTTTACTCTGCACCAAATCCTGCTACTGGCAGTTCGCTTCAGTACCATATTGATAGGAACGACACGGATGTTTCACTTTCTGATATAACTAAATTAGCCTTAAGTGTTCTCGATAACCCCGAGGGATTTTTCTTAATGGTAGAAGGAGGTAAAATCGATTGGTCGTGTCACAACAACGATGCAATTACGACCCTTTTCGAAACCATGTCATTTTCCGATGCTGTTGGGGTTGCTTACGAGTTCTACAAGAAACATCCTAACGAAACTTTAATTGTTGTTACAGCCGATCATGAAACCGGAGGAATGAGTTTGGGCTCACGCTCAAGGGGTTACGATAGTGATATTTCCTTTCTGTGCAATCAGAAGGAATCGTACGATGCTTTTAACGAGAAGGTTTCTCAATTTAAAGTGAAGTACAACGGAAAACCTTCATTTAACCAGTTCCTTGATTTTCTAAAAGATGAAATTGGATTTGGGAGTGAAGGGATGGAACTTTCCAACGGATACCTTTCAATTTTAAAGCAAGCTTTCGAAGCTTCGCAGGGTCAGCTTAGCTCAACCCAAATTGATATAGTTAACGATGAGTATGGCGATTACGATCCGCTCACAATGGCGGCAATTAAAGTGCTGAACCAAAAAGCTGGTATTGGCTGGACCTCATACTCGCATACCGGCTCGCAGGTTCCTGTTTACGCCATTGGCGTAGGTGAGGAGCTGTTTGTTGGGCAAATGGACAATACCGACATTCCTAAGCGCATTGCTAAGGTAATGGGAATGGAAGGGGTTTTAGATTAAAAATCCTGTTTCCAAACTTTAGTAAACATCCGGAACAAAAGTTTGATCAGTTATTGGAGGGCGCACGTACGAGTGGTCCTCTTTACGTGGTGGTAACTCCAAAGGTGGAGGCGTAAGATCTTTATATTTTATTAAACTTAGCAGATGGTGAATGCAATTTAACCGGGCACGTTTTTTATCATCGGCGTGAACTACGTACCAGGGAGCCTGCTTAATATCGGTGTGGGCAAACATTTGATCCTTTGCCTTTGAGTACTCAACCCACTTGCTACGCGATTCAACATCCATTGGGCTTAATTTCCACCGTTTTGTGGGGTTGTCAATTCGTGCCTGAAAACGTTTCTCCTGCTCTTTGTCGCTAACAGAAAACCAGTATTTTACAAGAATTATGTTTGAGCGCACCAGCATTCGTTCGAACTCGGGGCAGGAGCGAAGAAACTCGATATACTCCTGCTCGGTGCAGAATCCCATAACCCGCTCAACCCCTGCGCGGTTATACCAGCTTCTGTCGAAAAGTACCATTTCGCCTGCGGCGGGTAAATGCGGAACGTAACGCTGAAAGTACCACTGGGTTTTCTCCTTCTCGGTTGGAACGCCAAGGGCAACAACCCGGCAGAATCGGGGGTTTAAGCATTCGGTAATTGTCCTGATTACGCCTCCCTTACCAGCAGCATCGCGTCCCTCAAATATAACCACAACCTTCAGCTTCTCGTGTTTAATCCACTCCTGAAGTTTAATAAGCTCGATTTGGAGTTTCCCCAGCTCCTTCTCGTAGAACTTTTTTGAAATCTTTTTTTGATCCTCAAGGGCTTCGTAGTTAATTTCTTCCTTTGTTTCTTTGGTATTTTCTATTTTCTTCTTTTCGGGCTTTTCCTTCCTATTTTTGGACATGGCTGTTGGGATTAAGGTATGAGAAGAGAACACTTAAAAAACCAATGAAATTTACAAAAAATTGATATCCAACGCAAAAATGTATTGAAATAATAATTAATCCCAAACTTACAGGAAATAATAACTGAAGCTTGGGATTAAAATGAAATTCCTCAAATAGGTTTATTTATATAGCATCTCAGCAATCTCCATCATTTTAATTAGATCGTTACGGTAACCGTACTCATCGTTTCCAATTGAACTTTTTGCTTGAGATATTGAGTGGGTAAAGGTGGAATTTCCTTTGAACTCCGATTCGCGGAGCAGCATTCCGAACTCAGCAACTGCCGAAGCAAAGAGGATGTTGTTTGAACTTTTTAGCTTCCCTGCTTCAACTTTTTCGGTTATCAGCTTGCTATTGTCCTTATCGGGTTTTTTGTAGCGAATTTTTACGGTCATCAGATCGTTGCTGTTGCCAACAACCTGCTTTGTGTAGATAAGCGGATCGATATTGTAAACCGTTTCCTCCGAAATAGCTGGAATTATCTCGTAAAGCGCTGTAACGGTGTGCCCGCATCCAATATCGCCAGCATCCTTCTTGTCATCGTTAAAATCTTCCTTGTTTAGAATTCTGTTTTCGTAGCCAATCAAACGGTACGATTTAACTTTAGCTGGATTAAATTCAACCTGAATTTTCACATCCTTGGCAATGGTGTAAAGCGTTCCCCAAAGCTCGGTGCCAAACATCTTTTTTGCTTCAAGAATGTTGTCGATATATGCGTAGTTTCCGTTTCCGGCGTTGGAGAGCTGCTCCATCCGGCCATCCTTGTAGTTACCCATTCCAAAGCCAAGGATTGTAATGAAAATTCCGTCCTTGCGTTTCTCTTCAATCATTCGAACAAGTTCCGATGAGCTGCTAACTCCCACGTTGAAATCGCCATCGGAGGCTAGAATTACCCTGTTGTTTCCTCCGTGAATGAAGTTTTCCTTGGCAACTTTGTAGGCCAGCTGAATTCCTGCGCCACCGGCGGTTGAGCCACCCGATTGAAGCATATCGAGTGCAGCGGTGATTTTTGGTTTGTTGGTTCCCGGAGTTGATTCGAGAACCAAACCTGCAGCACCAGCGTAAACCACAATGGCAACTTTATCCTCTGGTCGGAGCTGTTCCACCAAGTACTTGAAGGCTTGCTTTAGAAGCGGTAGCTTATTTTCTGATCCCATGGATCCTGAAACGTCAATCAGGAAAACAAGGTTGCTTGGGGGAATATCTTTTTCGTTGATGTTTTCCCCTTTTAGCCCAACCAGTACAAGCTGGTGCGCAGAATTCCACGGACAAGTGTTGCCTTCAATAGTTACTGAGAAAGGAATTTTATTTTTTGGCTGCGGGTAATCGTAGTCGAAGTAGTTTATTAGCTCTTCAATGCGAACAGCATCCTTGTAGGGTTTTTGGTTCTGCGAAAGGAACCGGCGAACGTTAGAATACGAGGCCCTGTCAACATCAACCGAAAAGGTAGAAAGCGGATCGGAAATGGCATCCTTAAAACCATTCTCGCTAATGTAATCGTACTCTTCGGTGTTTCCCTCTTCGTAAACCATGTCGGCAACAGCAAATTGCATTGACACGGGAGCAGCAGCCCCCATGCTTTTCTCCATACACTTATCTTTTTTTGCTTCGCGGTATGCAATACAGAATGTAGCATCCTCTTCTACTTCCTCTTCCATAACTTCTAGATCATCAAAAATAACAACTGATTTTATCAGATTCACTTTCAGCTTAGTTGTTTCATTTTTTTTAATGTAAACGTTTAGCTGTTTGGTATCGTAATCTTTTGCCGATACGGAAACTATGTAGCTCCCGGGATTCAGGGCAACAACAAATGCCCCGTTAGCCCCACTTTCAATTTTTTTAACCAGCTGTTTACCCTGGTATACTTCAATGCTGGCTGTAGAAATTGCATTCCCTGTTGCGTTGTCGATAACAGAACCCGCTAATGTTCCAGTTGGGCTGTTTGCGGTTTTAAATGAGCTTAGAAGCACAATCCAAGCTATTACTACAAATTTTTTCATGGCTGTTGAGTATTAAGTTAAACTTGTGTTCGTTTATTAAGCAGATACAGCCAATGAAGATTTTCCATAGAATCGATTCATTTTTTTTGTAATTTTATTGCTTACAACTCATTTTCAGTACATTGTTTTTTAAGCAGGACATAAGCAAACTCACGGATATAGAACTCATTACCCTTTACAAACAAAAAGGTAACAGGGAAGTGGTGGGCGTTTTATATAAAAGGTACACCGGGTTTGTTTTTGCTGTTTGCATGAAGTACCTGAGGAGTAAGGACGATTGCAGCGACGCTGTAATGGGAATTTTTGAGAAACTGTTCGATGATTTAAAAAACCATTCAGTTTCAAATTTCAAGTCGTGGCTCTACACTGTAACAAAAAACTACTGCTTGCTGCATATCAGGAGAGAAAAATCGGACATGATTAAGAGTGGGGAGTACGTAAAAAGTGGCGATACAATTATGGAAAACACTCAAAATATGTATCATGATGGAGAGGATATTTTAGAACTAAAGCTAACAAATTTGGAGCAGGCACTGTGTAATATACCGCCTGAGCAGCGAGTGTGCGTTGAACTTTTCTACCTAAAGGAGAAGAGTTACCAGGAAGTTTCGGAAATTACGGGTTACACAATGAATCAAGTAAAAAGCTACATTCAGAACGGAAAGAGAAACTTGAAAATCAGCATTGAGAAAAATGGAGGGTAATACAAACATACATCATAGTAGTTCGGATTGCATTACGCAGGATGTGCTGATTAAGTACATTAGAGGGCAACTCGATGGCAAAACGATGAATCGTATTGAGCGACATATTTCCGTATGCCCCATGTGTGCTGATGAGCTGGAGGGATTACAGCAGCTTCAAAATCCTGAGGAAATTCATTCAATAGTAGAGGATATAAACTCACGAATCGACAGCAATGTTAAGAGGGGCGATAGAAGAATCAGAGTATACTACATATCCCGTATTGCTGCGATTTTTGTTGTTTTGCTGGCAGTTTCGGTACTAATCCTTTATTTCTTAAACATAAACAGAAGCGATAGTTTTTTATCGGATAATGCCGAATTAGAGCTAGCAAAGGAAGAAACTCCCAAGGAAGTTATGAATTTACCTCATGATGAAGTGTTGAATGAAGAAAAAATTGCAAAGGAGAAAAGGCTCGAAAAGGAAGCAATTCCTAAACCTCCACCGCCCCCCTCCGAAACAGTAGAGATATACAGCATTGTTGATGACGATGTTGAAGTAGATGAAATTTCTGATGATATTGATTTAATATTTGAAGAGCCCGCTATGGAAGCAGATAAGGCTGTTTCTCCTCCCGTTTCGCACCAGGAGGAAAATGCTGTTGCGGGTGGAGCTGCTCAGCAGCAACCCGTTCCTATTGCTTCAAAGGGAGTAGAATCAAGTAAACGCGAGAAACAATCTGTTGATAAAGTTGTGAATTTGTTTGACAGCGAGGTTGATACGTTGCAAATCAAATCAAGCGAACAGGATTTTTATATGCCCATAAGTTTTGCTGAAGAGGAGGAGGAAGTTGAGGAGGAAGAGGTTTTTGTGATGGTTGAGCAGATGCCTCAATTTTTTGATAAGAATGGCGATGATTTTAATACGTACCTTCTAAAAAATCGGCGATACCCCGAAGAAGCTTCCGAGAAAGGAATCCAGGGGAAAGTGTTTGTTGAGTTCTACGTTGAGAGAGATGGAAGCGTTACAAATGTAAAAGTGGTTCGGGGGGTAGATCCTTCGCTTGATAAAGAAGCAACCCGATTAATAGAGTCGTGCCCAAGATGGAAACCAGGAATGCAGAGAGGTAAACCCGTAAGAGTTAAAATGTCTGTTCCAATAACCTTTGAGATTCACTAGTAAACAAACTCTCCGTTTTCGCTTTTTACTATCAGCTTGTTGCCATTCTCGCGGTTGTGGCACGAACCAATTATTTGTGCGTCAACGCCAAATTCGTTGGCAATCGCAATTATGTCGTCAGCGTACTCAGGGAAAACGTAAATCTCAAACCTGTGGCCCATGTTGAAAACTTTGTACATCTCCTGCCAGGGAGTTCCAGATTCTTTTTGGATAATCCTGAAAAGCGGAGGGACAGGGAACAGGTTATCTTTAAGCACAAAAAGCTGATCGACAAAATGCATCACTTTTGTTTGGGCGCCTCCCGAGCAGTGAACCATTCCGTGAATAACCGGGCGGTAGTTTGCAAGAACCTCTTTAATTATTGGTGCGTATGTACGTGTTGGGCTAAGAACCATTTTCCCAGCGGTTAACCCAATCTCCTCAATTTTGTCGGTTAGCTTGTAGCTGCCGGAGTAAACAAGATTTTTATCGATTGAATGATCGAAACTCTCCGGGTATTTCGCCGCAAGGTAGCTGCTGAATACATCGTGGCGGGCCGACGTGAGCCCGTTGCTTCCCATCCCGCTGTTGTACTCCTGCTCGTACTTTGCTTTACCATATGATGCCAAACCAATAATAACATCGCCATCGCGAATGTTGGCATTGTTAATTACATCGGTGCGACGCATTAGGGCAGTAACCGTAGAATCAACAATAACCGTGCGAACCAGGTCGCCAACATCGGCCGTTTCACCTCCGGTGAGGTGTATTTCAATGCCATTGTCGCGCATCTGCTGGCAGAATTGCTCGGTGCCCTGGATAATTGCCGAAATAACTTCCCCGGGAACTAGGTTCTTGTTCCTGCCAATTGTTGACGACAGCAGAATGTTGTTGGCTGCGCCAACACAAAGCAGGTCGTCGATATTCATTACAATAGCATCCTGAGCAATTCCTTTCCAAACGCTCATATCGCCGGTTTCGCGCCAGTACATGTATGCCAGCGACGATTTTGTTCCGGCACCATCGGCATGCATTACAACGCATGAGTTAGGATCGTTGGAGAGGAAGTTGGGTACTATTTTGCAGAATGCTTTGGGAAACAGTCCTTTGTCGATATTGCTAATGGCGTTATGTACATCTTCCTTAGAGGCAGACACACCACGTTGGTTGTATCGGTTTTCGGTTATCATTAAGTATTTTGCGTTTTCAAATGGGTTAATCTACTCTTTGGGTTCCTTCAGTTTTAGGAGATGTTTTTTTGATTCGTTAAGCCATTTTGATTCTTCAGCAGTATCAACGAGCCAAATTTTAAGATCGGCCCCCTTTTCCTCGTCAACAAAGAAAATTATTACATCGGCTTCGTGAGGGAATCGCATGTCCATCCAAAGGCCTGTTCGGGTAATTTCAGTTTCCTCCCAAACGAAGCATACCCATAAATCGGCCTGATCGGGTTCGTCAACAGCAAAAATTGTTATTGAGGCGTTCTGAATATCGTCGGCCTGATAAATTTTTTGAGCATGTCCGGTACTTATTCCCAATAACACAATTAGTGCCATTGCTGAGAGAAACCTTATCATAACTTCCTGAAGCACATTAGTTATTCTTTACGAAAAATGTAAAGAGATAATTATTATAATGCAATAAAAGTGCCACAAAAAACTATTCAGCCTTATAGTCGGTGCTAAGAACCCGGAACTCGGTTCTTCTGTTTATTTGGTGAATGGTTTCCTGCTGCGTTTCATCGGTTATTGAATTTATATAATCATCGTTTAAAACCGCACCATTGGCTAGGAATCCGTACTGCTGAAGGAGCTGCTCGTCAACAATTTTTGGTTGCGACTGGGCGTAACCTTTCGCACGTAACCTTTCGGCAGGTATTCCTCTTTCAATTAGATAGTTTACAACCGATTGTGCGCGTTTTTGCGAAAGTTCGTAGTTGTAGTCAAGCGTTCCCCTGCTATCGGTATGTGCTCCCAACTCAATAACAATGGTTGGGTTATCGTTAAGAACTTCAATTAACCTGTCGAGGGCAGCCATTGATTCAGGACGTAGTTCCCAGCGATCGTAGTCGTAGAAAATGTTGGGTAGTTCAATGGGTTTTGCGGTTGATGTTAGTGAAATGGTTTTCTCAAAGTCTTTGCTTTCATTTAGTCCGCGTGTAGTTTCACGAGCCTTCCCGTTTAGGTAACCTTCCTTCGATGCGATAAGCACGTAGTCAGTATTTGGATTAAGCATGAAGCGGAACGCTCCGTTTTCATCGGTTGCGTTATTTACAATTAACCCATCGCTACCCACCAGTTTAACATCAGCTTTTACGATTGGTTTCTGCGTTTTATCGTCCTTAACTTTTCCAATTATATTGAAGTTCACAGGGGGTAGGTAGAAAAAGAAAATGTTATCGCCTCCGCGAGTACCAACATCCTTTCTACGGGAAGAGAAGTAGCCTGCTTCGCGCTCGGTTTCAAAAATAACGCCGAAATCATCTGCAGGGGAGTTCATGGGATACCGCATGTTGTCAATTTCCCAGTCGCCCTTTTCGTTCTGTGATGCCTTAAAAATGTCTAACCCTCCCATTCCAGGGTGGCCATCGGATGAGAAGTAGAGAGTGCCATCGGGATGAATGAAAGGAAACATCTCATTCCCTTTTGTATTGATTTGTGGGCCAAGGTTGATAGGTTCACCCCAAACATCGCCGGAGGTTGTACGGGTTACTTTCCACAGGTCGTTACCGCCGTACCCTCCGGGAATATTGCTTACGAAGTATAAAGTTAAATCGTCGCTTGAAATGGACGGGTGTGCAATAACCATGCTATCGGTCGAAAGAGGAATTGCTTCGGGAGTTAGCCATCCCTGCTCGCGTTTTTCACTTATAAAGATTTCGCATCCAAGTTTGTTCCGTTTGCTGGTTCGGCAGCGTGTGAAGTACATTTTGGTGAAATCGGTTGAAAGGGAAGGGGCACCTTCGTCGTAGTTAGTGTTGATGGTTTCGTCAAGGGGTCGGGGTTTACTCCACGTACCCTTCCTGTCGCGTTCAGTAACAAAAATATCGGTAAATTTTTCACCAGTTCCGGCGTGTTTCTGTGAGCCTGATGCTTCGTCACGTGAACTAGTGAAGTATATTACCGAGTAGTCGCCAGAGCCAAACGCAGGGCAGAAATCGGTTTGGCGACTATTGAAAGCCCTCATGTTCATTACCTCGTAACCTGAAGGTGATTCCATCCACTTTTTTGAAAGTTCACACGACTGTATGCCCCCTTCGGCGAGGGGGTCGTTGGGAACTAGCTCTTTGTATTTTAAGTACTGTTCAAGGGCTTCATCATACTTTTCGCCCATTTTGAGCATTTCTGCGTAGTAGTAGAATACTTTTGGGTCGTTAGTTTCGCGTGAAATGGCCTTCTTGTACCAAATTTCAGCTTGCCTGGAGTTGCCGATCATACGGTAACAGTCGGCAATTTTTTGAAGGTAGGTACCTACTTCTTCTTTATTCACCTTGTCGATATCTTCTTTGAACAGATCGATTGCTTCGTAGTAGCCTCCGGCATCGTACAGAGCGTTGGCACGCTTTAGGCGGTTTGTTTGGGCAGACAAAGCACCATAGATAATTGATAAAATGACAACGAAACTAACTTTGGCGAAATATTTCATATTTTCATACTTTTTTCGATGTTAACTTTTCTGCAACAAATACTTGTTTCATTGCAAGTTGCAAAACAATTGCTTTGCCTCGTAAAAGTAAGCAATATTTATTAAAAATTGTATATTACCCATAACGAAAATGAGCGGAACAAATTTTGCCCGCTCATGTTCTTTTTTTTCAGCTACATTTACCTTACAAATAGTAACTCCCTGTACTTTGGAAGAGGCCACATCTCATCATCAACAATAAGTTCAAGTTTATCGATGTGGTATCGGATTTCGATAAGAAACGGGCGGATTCGGTTGGTGTACTCATTCGCTTTTTCAGCGATATTGGTTATTGTATTAACCTCTTTACGGGTATCAACCATTAGTTTAACCTGTTCTCGAACATGCTTTAGGTGCTCTGCAATTTTTTTTATGGTTTGTAGTTGAGGCGAAGCCATGCTCAGGTATTCTTCTTCGTCGGAGAAAAGTTCTTTTAAACCACGTACGTTATTAATAAGAACGTTTTGGTATGCCAGCGCAGTAGGAACTATGTGGTTTATTGCCAAATCGCCCATCACACGCGATTCTATCTGCATTTTTTTAACAAAGATCTCGTTGCGAATTTCGTAGCGTGCGTGTAGCTCCCGTTCGGTAAGCACATGGTTTTCTGAAAGTAACTTTAATGAAGATGGGTATAAGAATGTTTTATATGCGTTTGGTGCATCGCAAATATTTGGCAGATTCCTTCTTGCAGCCTCTTCAATCCATTCCTGACTGTACCCGTTGCCCTCAAACCGAATCGCTTTTGATGCAATTATGGTTTTTCGGATGCATTGAAAAATTGCCTCATCCTTTTTCACACCCTTCTCAATTAGTTTTTCAACATCGATGCGGAAGGTATTAAGCTGGCTAGCCATGGCAGAGTTTAGGACAATCATGGGTGAAGCACAGCTGGCTGAAGAGCCAACGGCTCTGAACTCGAACCGATTGCCAGTGAAAGCGAAGGGTGAAGTTCGGTTTCGGTCGGTATTGTCGAGAAGGATTTCCGGAATTTTACCAATGTCGAGCTTAATCTCGGTTTTCTCGTCGGGAGTCATTTTTTTATCAGTAACCCTCTGTTCAAGGTCATCAAGAACGTTCGAGAGGGTTTTGCCAATGAAAACCGACATGATAGCCGGGGGGGCTTCGTGTGCACCCAGCCGGTGGCTGTTGGGTTCGCTGGCAATGCTTCCTAGCAGCAGGGCGGCATGGTCGTGAACGGCTTTAATGGTGTTTACCAAGAATGTTAGGAATTGCAGGTTGTTTTTTGGTGTTCCGCCAGGTGATAGCAGGTTAACGCCAGTGCTGGTTAGAAGCGACCAGTTACAGTGTTTTCCAGAGCCGTTAATTCCTTTGAAGGGTTTCTCGTGGAAGATGACACGGAACTTATGCCTACGGGCAATTTTTTCCATGAGCGACATGATGAGCTGGTTGTGATCAACTGCCAGATTTGCTTCTTCGTACACAGGTGCGCATTCAAACTGGTTTGGTGCAACCTCGTTATGACGCGTTTTTACTGGGATCCCCAATTTGTAGGCCTCCATCTCGAAGTTACGCATGAATGCATTTACTCTTTCGGGGATTGAACCAAAATAATGATCCTCAAGTTGTTGATCTTTAGCAGAAGCGTGTCCCATAATTGTACGGTTACACATGGCCAAATCGGGGCGAGCATTGTAAAGGGCTTCGTCAATTAGGAAATACTCCTGTTCCCACCCCAGGGTAACAGACACTTTCTTAACATCCTTATCGAAGAATGCGCACATGGCGGTTGCAGCCTTATCGAGCGCATGCAGTGACTTGAGGTGAGGGGTTTTAAAGTCGAGCGCTTCACCCGTGTACGATACAAAAATGGTTGGAATACAGAGCGTGTGTTCAAGTACAAATGCAGGTGAAGATGGATCCCAAGCGGAATACCCACGTGCCTCGAAGGTGTTTCTGATTCCACCGCTGGGGAAGCTGCTGGCATCGGGTTCCTGCTGAACCAGCAAATCGCCACTGAAGGATTCTAGGGCAACACCATCCTTCCCTGGGCCAAAGAAACTGTCGTGTTTTTCGGCCGTGGAGCCGTTTAGCGGATGGAACCAGTGTGTGTAGTGTGTCGCTCCACGCTCAATGGCCCATGCTTTCATTCCTGCGGCAACCTGACCTGCAATTTTTCTATCAATCCTTCTTCCTTCCTCAATTGCTATTGCAACACTTTCGTAGGCTTCGGTTGATAAGTACCTACGCATTTTCTGCTGGTCGAAAACGTTTATGCCAAAAAAATCGGAGATTTTCCCTTTTGGGTTTTCGTACTGAATGAATGGGCGAGCTAGCGCTTCACCCATAGCTTTAAAACGCAGATTCGACATAGTTTTAAGTTTAATGGTTATTGTTCATACTAACACAGACGCAAAAATATATAAATAATGACAAAAGAGGGTTAAAAAACAAGGGTAAAATATAAAATAAAGCAAAAAACGTTTGCATGAAGATGAAAAATAGGGGGGGGTAATTAAAAAAAAAGACATTTTATATTTGGGTGGTTGTGATTTGTAGTTTTATTTTTTATTTTGAAGTTCGATTTTTACCTTTAGCAAAAAATGTAGTAATGGATAAAAGAAAGGCAGCCAGCTTACTAAAGTCAATAACTAGTGATCCGAAAATAATTTCAGGGATACACAACTACTGCGATCGTTGGTGTGAGCGTTGCACGCATAGTGCTTTCTGTAGCGTATATTTAATGGAGAAGGAGTTTGACGCAGAGAGGGAGCAGAGCGATGATGAGAATAAAGAGTTTTGGGATGAAATTCACGTAATGTTTCAGGTTGCTGCCGACATGCTGCAGGAGATGATGGAGGAGATGGGGATTGATCCGAATAACCTTCCTGAAGAAGATGTTGAATCCGCCTTGCCCGACCCTGAAAAACATGAAGCGGTGAAGCTTTCTCGCGAGTATTCACTGAGGGGTCACGATTGGATGAAGCTGAACTACAGTGAAATTGAGGAGAAGCATACCCAGCTTGCTGGTATTGACGATGAGCGGGCGAACCAGCTGGTTGATGTCATTGAGGTTCTACAGCATTACCTTCTGCTGGTTTCGGCCAAAACGTACCGGTGCCATCTTCAATTCGACTACGAAGAGGATGAGTATGAGTTCAACGATGCGCTTGGCTCGGCCAAAATTGCGGTTATTGTAATTGAACGTTCTATTGCAGCATGGATGAAGCTGATGGAGATATTCCCACAATTTGAGGATGACATTCTGAGTTTCCTAAAAGATTTAGCGGTTGTTAAAAAGTTAATTCTAAAAAAGTTACCCAACGCCATGGATTTCAAACGGCCAGGGTTTGATGAGTAAACAGAGGGTGCCTTAAAAGCTATAATGAATTAAGTTTATTGCTCTGTGGAGCTCTGTGTTTCCATTGTGAGACTCAGTGATACACCACAAAATTTAACAGAGTTTCCCAGAGTCCTTTACTGAGTCACACAATGAGTTTGTAAGACACCCTCTGCTTTCTTTTCTGTAAGGCTACTTTAGCTTCCAGCTACCCCATTTTTCCTGCACTTCGGTGCTGTAGTTGACTTGCGGGTTCTGCTCCTTGTTATTAACGATTATTGAGCGGAGCGAAACCTCTTTGCTCAGGTATTCCGATATTTCTTGAAGCGATGCATCGCCCTTGGTTTCCTGTAGTTTCTTCAGCAAATGGTAGGTGAAAATTCCATGCTGTTTATCCTTGTATGGAAGTGATGATTGTTCGCCACTGCTGGCCGAGAAAACCACAACGTTCCCCTTTATTGCCTCCTTTTTGGGCCTCACTTTTACACCTCGTGCGGCAACCAACGCATCGTTCCGTGCCCCTCCGCTAAAGCATGCGTCTAGAAAAACAGTGACCTTCTTGGTTGGGTGTTCCGAAAGTTTAGCGTAAAGTTCACTTAGCTTAATGGCGTACTTTAAATCGTTGCCGCTAACGTCAACTGGCATGAGGTATGCATCCTTTGTAACTTCATCGGGAAGTCCGTGGCCAGCAAAGTAGAAGATTAGCTCACAGTTTCCTCCCGATGTTTTGGCAATTAGGTTCAACTTCTCAATACAGCGGTTAAACTCAATTACCTTCGCATCGAGCAGTAACATTATGTTTTCCTCGGGAACCCCCAGCGTTTTGTTTACGTATTCCTTGAAAATTTTTGCATCGTTGCGGGCAAACTCAACGTTAACCTCACTGGTTAGCCCCTGCTGGTATGAGCTGTAATCCTCGTTACCAATAATTAGCGCGTAACAGGAACTTTTTTGCACAGGGCTCTGTGGGATATTCCTGTCAACATCCGAAACGGTTGAGAACGTTACATTTGATGAGCCAACAGCGGTGGAGGGAGCGCTTGCAAGGTAAATAGAGTTAATGTCGCCCTGAGGGCCCTCCCCAAACTGGGCGCTGGCAATCTTCCTGTCGCCGTACTTTCCGGTTGATTCAGTAACAAAAATCTCAATTGGAACATCGGGGCGAATGTACCTTGTGTTAGTCATCACTTCCACTTCAAGTTTCTTGAACTCTTGGGGAGAAAGTTCTGATATTGTAAACTCGGGGTCGCTAACTATGAAAGCGTTTTCGGGAATGCCGAATTTTACTTTAATAATTCGGGCAACCGCATCGCCCTTGTTCTGAATTATCATGCTAAGTTTGAACTTACTTCCCTTCGTTACTATCGATGAATTGATAGGTTCAATCGCATATTCATGTACAACCACAAGGGGCACAGTGAGTTTTCGGGTTTCAATGGCAAAATCAACTGGGTTTGTGGTTGTTCCCATGCTTTCAGTGATGGATATTCTGAAATTTGCGTTTGATGTTTCAAGGTGTTCGGCAGCGGTAATAGGAACCTTAAGTGTACGTTGAGTTCCTGGTTGAATGCTCCCTAAATCGTGAACTTGTGAAAAATTAATGCCCTTAACGTTATTCTGTTCAGAAAAGTAGAGCTTAACAGCCTGTGCAGCTCCCTTGCCTGAATTTACAATGGTGAGTTCAACCGCAGCCTGCTCGCCAGCATCAATAACACTATTCCGGTTGGCATCGGTGAAGTTCACCCCAGCAATTTGCAACGAAGGGGGTTCGAACGATGAAACTACTTGCGAGGGAACGTTGGTTTGGGCTTGTGCAATGTTAGTTTGGGGGGCTTGTGCAGGGCTTACGTTACTGGCAATGTTAAGCGAAGAAACATCCCAGAGGATGAATTCATCCTTGTAAAGGTTCGTTGTTACCAACGTCTTCCCGTTCGGATTAAACGAAATGGAGTAAATTATTTCGCCCAGCGAATTTGAGCGGTAAACCTCGGTTCCTGTCGCTACATTCCAAAGGATGAACCGTTGATCGAATGACCCCGAAACTAAGAAATTCCCATCGGGGCTGAATGAGAGTTCGGTGACTCTATCCTTATGGCCGCTCATTTTAAACTTCAGGTTCCCGAACCCGTCGAAAATTTTTACCGTTTTATCATCGCCACATGTTGCGATAAGGCTTCCATCTGGGCTAAATTTTACGCAGCGAACCCAATCCTTGTGGGCATCAATCGTTCGTTCGGTTACCCAGGTGCTGGTGTTCCATATTTTAATAGAACCATCGGCTGATGCGGAAGCAAGTTTGGTTCCGTTCGGGCTGAAGTGAACCGAGGTAACCTCTTTGCTATGTGCTGGTAGGGTGGCCAAGAGTTTCCCGCTTCTAATATCCCAAATAATAATTGATTTGTCTGCGCTTCCCGAGGCAGCTAGTGAGTTATCGAAGTTAACGCTTACGGCGTTAACATCATCGGAGTGCCCGGTTAGTGAATAACGAAGTTGGCCCTTGTCAATGTCCCAAACACAAACCTTGCTGTCTTTTCCTCCAGTTATAAGGGAACGCCCATCGTAACTGAAAGCAATCGCCTTGGTCAGCTCGTTGAGCCCGGTAAGTTTTCGAAAAATGGTTCCCGATAGGATGTTCCAAACGATGATGTTATTGTCGTTTCCGCTTGTGGCAATAAGGTTCCCATCGTTACTTACTGCCGATACAATTACTCCATGCTTCTTCTCCTCGAATGTTTTGGCCTGTTGAACCTGCGAGAAGCAGGCAGCTGTAATTGTAGCAAGGTAAATGAACAGAATGCTCTTTTTCCACATAGCTTTTTGTTTTTCCTCCCGATGGAGAAGGGGTTTAGATGTCCTTTGAACGTAGGAAGCTAACCTTAACTCCCAGCTCAGCTTTAATGGTTTTAAAATTTTCAGCTTCGAGGTTCGCGTCCTCAAGGTCCGATTTGTTTATGCTTATAAATGAGTATCCTCCCTGGATGAAAATGCCCAGGTTTTGGGAAATGTTAAAATCGATTCCTAACCCTGGATACAAACCAACCCCAAAGCTACTTTGAGGGGTGTTTTTAAATGCTGCTGGAGTAGTTAAACTGCTGTACCATTCGTCGTAGTCCTCCTCGGTTCCTCCTAAGTCAATCCACGATATTCTTTGGTTGTTCACATAGTTAATGTCGGTGTAATTGAAGGTTATTTCGGTGAAAATATAGGGGTTAACCTTCTTGCCGTAGGCAAGGTTAATTCTGGGGAACACTCCAATGCTTAAATTGTAGAGGTTTAACTCGTTGGTACCCTTGTCGAGCAAGGTTTCACCGCTGGTAATTGTCCACGAAAGGAAATCTCTCTCTTTCCTTTCATCGTTCCAAGTGTATGCTTCGGTGTACTCCCAGTTGCCAATCCTTTCGACTCCAATACCGGTACCAACAGAGAAAAATCTGTTTATGTTGAATTGTGCGCTTCCTGTGAAGGTAAATCCTTGCTTATAGTTTGAAAAAAGGTAAGGCATGAGGAACGTGTTTTCGTAGTGCAAATTATCGCTTTGGTATATGTACTCCTGTATACCTATGGGCTGAATGGCTCCAAGAGAGAAGTTGAAGGTTACCTTGTTTTCGAATTGTGCCTTAAGGTTGCTGTTGAAAGTAATGAGCAGGCAGGCAAGCATCAGAAGTTTATATTTTGGTTGCATAGTATTCTGGTTTAAGATTAATTTAATTGGATTGCTGGTTTGTAGGGAATAAATCGTGTGATCCTGGAACTTTTTCAAAGGTTTCTTTTGTTGTTGAAATGGTTTGAACCTCTTTCGTTGGGTCAAGGCTAAACTCAACAGGAGTTGTGTCTAAAGTAGTTTCGTTTGCTTTTCCACTATACACTGTGAAGGTTATTGCTTGGTTTTGTACGTTTGGATAATAAAAGTTATCCCCAGCAATAAAACTATAGTAGTAGGATGTTGAGTTAATGTATAAGCGAATTTGATTATCGGAACGGGCATAATGGTATCCTAGCTTAAACTGGGTGCTATAGTTTGTTGGGATTGAAGCATTAATAAGATACTGGTTGCTGTTCCCGTAGTTTACATAGATAGGTCCTAGGTAGTATCCGCTATAATTTCTTAAGAAAAAGTAGAAAAAGGAAGTCCCTACATTGAGATTCCAGGTAGATGTTGAGCTTGTTAGCTCAAGGGTGCCTTGCCAGCTAATTGTTGATCCGAGAGGATCTCCATTTGAAAATGTTTCATAGGTTGTGGCAGTAAAGCTGGGCGTTGATGTATAAACCAGGAATGTTACATTCCCATCAACTGGAATTGTTTGGGTTCCATAGTTTGTTACTGTGATAGTAATAGGGGTGTAGGTTGGGTTGTGGAACGTTACTTCGTAAGGGTCTAACACCCAAACATATGCCTGGTAGGCATCGTCGAGTTTACGCCCCGATTTTGAGTATGCTACTAGTGTAACTATATAGTTTCCCTGCTGGCTGTAGCTGTGGGTAGGGTTTTCGTCGGTTGACGATGTGCCATCCCCAAAGTACCATTCAAAGTGATCCGCATCAGTTGATGTGTTTGTGAAGGTAACGTTTTGGTTTGTACCAACCAGAGTTGATGATACTGTGAAAGAAGCAATGGGCTCCTCCTCGCAGCTTACAAAAAAGAGCAGCGATGCTGTAAGTGCCAGTAGAATTTTGCAAAACTTTTTCATAGGGTTTGGTTTTTTTTAGGTTAAGTTCGGGTTTGTTATACAGTAAACTTTTAAAAACAACTGTTTTTTTACGAGGTTTTTTTAATAGCACACCTCTCTATATACAAAGTTATGAGGTTGAAATTTAGGCTGCATGTCTAATTAACAACCGTCTGCTAATTATTTAAAAGCGTATTTAACAAATCGAAATTCGTAAAGGCGAAAGGCAGTAAAGGCGAAAGGCATAAGAAAAACAAGAAAAAAGCAAAAAAATGGGATAAATAATATGTACAATTTACAACAAAGCAGACTAATAATCAAATAGATTATAGAAAAATTGTATATTTTTACAATATGAAAATACAACAAGCCCTACGTGCTAACGAAGTGCTAATTGGGGTGCTTATTCTGGTGCTTACTTTTCAGTTTTCCTGTAAACCAGCAAATGAACAAACAGTTGCTGTAGCCAATTCGGATTCAACCAAAGTTGAATCGATGGTAAAAAGAGGGGAGCAGCTTATTGAGGTTAATCCCGATTCAGCCTGTGGCTTATTTAACGGTGCCCTTAAGTATTACGAAGAGTATTTGATAAATATTAAATTATCAAAGGATTTGCCCTTGTGGTTGCAGCAACAAGCGGCACTAGCTCATAGGGGGCTGGGGGTGTTCTATACAAATGCTGGTGAATCTGAGAAAGCCATAAATGAGCTTAATGTTGCCATTAACATTACCCAGGGTTACAAAGAACTAAATCCCTCTTCGTTTTCAAAAGATGTTGTTCTAATTTTAAACTCTTTAGGAGTTGCTCAAAAAAAGAAGGGATTGTACAAGGAGGCGCTTGAAACCTACCAGCGGGCTCAAAGTATCGCTTGTGCAAGTGGCGATTCGGTGAGTGTTGCAATATTTTACACAAATACAGGGAACATCTACCAAGAGCTTGGTGATGTTGATAAAGCATACGAGTACGTGCAAAAAGCGTTAGAGCTACACAAAAAAAATGGGAACAACAGGGGCATCGCAATTTCAAGTATTACATTAGCAAACCTCTTGAACTCTTCGGGACGGTTCGATGAAGCCAGGCCATTTTACCACGCCGCACTCAATTTTTGTATTGAAAATAAACTTTATGCTAATATTGGGCTTATTAACTCCAACCTTGGCGTACTAGAAAAAAGGTTGGGAAACTTTGAGGTTGCTCAAAGGCATTTTATTAATGCAATTAATAATTTGAGGAAGGTTGGAAACCGGCAGGGTTTAGCATTGGTTTATGGAAACCTTGCAGATTTAGCCATGGCCACAAATAACTTTACTGAAGCAATAACATACGCCAAGCTTCAACTTGCCGAGGCAGTTAAATCCGAGGCTCTTGTTAATCAACGTTACGCGTACAAACATCTTTCCAAAGCGTATTCGGAGCTTGGTAACTACAAGGAAGCTTTCAAGAACCACCAGCAGTACATGATTATTAACGATAGCATCATGTCAATCGATAAGCAGAAAGAAATTTCTCGTCTCGAAGCAGTTTTTCAGGACGAGAAGAAGAATGAGGAGATTAGGTACCTGGAGAGCCAGTCGGAAGTGCTCGAAAACAAGAATAGACTGAAAACCATAATGCTAACTTCAGTTTCTGTGCTTTTAGTGCTGCTAGTTTTGCTTGGAGCAACTTGGATTTGGAGCAGCAAACAGGAGGCGAAACGGAAGCAGCTGCTGCTTGAACACAAGCTCTTACGCTCTCAAATGAACCCTCACTTTCTGTTCAACTCCCTTTCAACAATTCAGAATCTTATACTACGTTCTGAAAAAATGGAGGCGGCAACCCAGGTAGCAAATTTCTCAAATTTCATCAGGTTTATTCTTGATAGTTCCCGAAACAATTTGGTTTCACTTGAGAAAGAAATTGAGGCCATAAACCTATTTCTGGATCTTCAGAAGAAAAGGTTCCCGAATCTATTCACCCATACCCTAAACATAAATTTAAACGACGACCCAGCAGATATTTTAGTCCCCCCTCTAATCATTCAACCTTTTGTTGAAAATGCCATAATTCATGGTTTTGCGAAGGATTCAACTGGAGGGTTGCTACAGGTTAACTTCATTGAGGATAATGGGCAACTCTGCTGTAGGGTGAAAGACAATGGCGTGGGAATTAGTTCTACACCAACAAGAAAAGAGGGAACGCATAAGTCGGTTGCTACGCAAATTACTCGAGAAAGGTTAGACCTTCTTAATAAAAGGTTCAAAACAAAAGCTATGGTCGAGTACGAAGATATACCCAGTAACGAGAAGGGCACAAGCATCCTTATTACCCTTCCGTTACTTTTTAACGATAATGAGTACAAATAGCCAAAACCACTCACATTGCCATGAAAGTGTTTATTGTTGATGATGAACCTGCAACTATTGAAATAATTTGCACCTACCTGAATGAATTTTTCCCTACCATAGAGTTACTAGGATTTGCGCATTCGGTAAAGGACTCGGTGGCCAGCATTAGCAGCCTTAAACCCGATTTAGTGCTCCTTGATATTGAATTAACCGACGGAACAGGCTTCGATGTGGTAAAATCATTTGAGAGTCCATTTTTTAGGGTAATCTTCATTACTGCTTTTGATCAGTTTGCCGTTCAGGCTTTTAGATTCAGTGCCGTTGATTATATACTAAAACCAATTAATCCCATTGAATTTCGAGATGCAGTAAGTAAAGCAAGAAAAGATATTGGAGATAAGGGGAACCAGCTGGAGCTAATGACACTTCTACACAACATTTCCAGTAACTCCAAACTCGAAAAACGAATCGTGCTGCGCACCAGTGACGATATTCATCTTATAAATACATCGGAGGTAGTAAGAATAGAATCCGATGGTGCTTACTCCCATTTTTTACTACAAAGTGGCAAAAGGGTCACTGTTTCCCAAAATATCAAACATTTCGAGGAGGCTCTATTAAATCTTGGTTTCTTCAGGTGTCACCAAAGCCATATAGTTAACGTTACATACATTAACAGGTACCATAAATCGGAGGGTGGGATGCTTATCCTAAAGGATGGTTCCACGGTTCCCGTTTCGTTCCGGAAAAAGGATTCGCTCTTCAAACTTTTCGAGCAGTATGGGATAGGTTAGTTTTAGTAATGTAGAATTTCTGCAAAAATTGGCTAAATTTGCAACGCATTAATGTGAATTTGAAAAATATAAATACTCTCAACACTATGTCAGGACACAATAAATGGTCAACCATTAAGCGCAAAAAGGGAGCTCTCGACGCAAAGCGTTCGAAAATCTTCAGTCGTATCATTAAAGAAATTACTGTTGCTGTAAAGGAGGGTGGCTCCGACCCGGAAGGGAATGCCCGCTTGCGTACTGCCATTAGCAACGCAAAAGGAGCAAATATGCCCAAGGATACTTTGCTTCGTGCAATAAACAAGGCCGAAAGTGAGGGGGATAATTTGCATGAATTAACTTTTGAGGGCTACGGACCCGATGGTGTAGGCATTTTTATCGAGTGCTTAACCGACAACAACAACCGTACAGTTAGCTTCATTCGTTCAATCTTCACAAAACGCGGTGGAAGCCTTGGCACCAACGGCTCTTTGAGCTTCCTGTTCGACAGGAAAGGAGTGTTCACTCTCCCAAAAGTCGATATTGAGCAGGACGAGCTGGAGCTGGAACTTATCGATGCTGGAGCCGAAGAAATTGAGGTTAACGACGATAGCTTTGTTGTGTATACCGCAATGGAGGATTTTGGAAGAATGCAGAAGAAGCTGGAAGAAATGAACATTGAACCCGAGAACTCTAGCTTGCAACGTATCCCAAACGATTATAAGAACCTGGAAGTTAACTCTGCCCTAAAGGTTTTAAGGTTAATTGATGATTTTGAGGATAATGATGATGTGCAGAACGTTTACCACAACATCGAGATGACCGATGAGCTGGCCAATGCTATGGAGGAGAACAGCTAAAGCAAAAAATTAATAATTCTTAACTTCTTCGCCATAAACTATAAAGGTTTATGGCATTATTTGTGTAATCGATAAAAGAGAAACGTGTTGTGTGGAAGATAGTTTTTGGTGTGATGAATAGTAAAAACGTAAAATTTTTCGCTCTTTTTGTGCTTGTAGTGCTTTTTACAAGTTGTGGGAAAGTAAGCGATATAAGCATAAGTAGCATCGGGAAGGTTCAGCTACGAGGAATTAAAAAAAACATCGTGCTGCTTAATCTCGATGTGGAAGTTGACAACCCGAATAAGCGAAAGATTACCATAACTAAAATTGAATTTAAAGCGTGGCTGAAGGAGCGAGAGCTAGGAGTTTTTAGAATGTCTGAAAATATTAAGTTGCAGCCGCAAACCAAGCAAACCTACACAGTTCCCGTTGAAATTGAGTTGCGTACGCTAGCCGATGCCTTTAGGCTGGCAACGGGAGGAGTTGACGATTTGCTCGATAAAATCGAGGTGGAGGGATACATTAAAGGTCGCTCATTCCCAGTCCGAAAAAAACTTAGCGTTCAACGCCAATCGTTCAAAGAGCTAGCCAATACGTTGTAGCTTCGGTTCTTTAGCGTTACCTGTTGCTCCTATGGATTCCTGATGAGTTTGAAATTAGAATAAAAAAGTTGTAAATTTGTGCTCTTAAAATTCAGCCAAATGTCGTTTCCAGCCAAAAATATATTCTTTTTTCTTGCACTTTCAATGTTTTCGTTGGCAGTTGGAGCACAAGAGGAGTACGGCATTTTTTACAATCTGCAATCATATTCTCCCAACGGGGCAAAAGTAAATATCTACCAGAGTGAAGGCATCACAAAACTCTTCAATGCCTATTACCTTGAGAATGCCTCAAATCCTGGCATGCAGGGCTACAGAATACGGCTCTACTTCGATTTGGGCCAGCGTGCACGTAGCGAGTCCGAGGAGGTGATGATGGAGTTTATGGAGAATCATCCGGGGATTGCAGTTTACCGAAGTTTTGATAGCCCATACTATAAAGTTTCAGTGGGCGATTTTAGAACCCGCGACGAAGCGCTGAAGTTACACAAATCACTTCAGGGGAAGTATCCAAAAGCATTTATAGTCCCAGAATGGATAAATTTTCCGCCACTTGAATAGATGCTGAGATTATGCTAATGAAAATTGTTAGGTCCCAAATTGTAAAAAAGGTAATATCAAAATACGTTAAGGGTATTTGGCTTCGCTGAGTACCCTTTTTTATTTGCACAAAACACTGTTAGTCAGTATGATTGATGAAGTAAAGCATGAGTGTGGAATTGCCCTGATAAGGCTCCTAAAGCCGCTTGAGCACTACCATTTGAAGTACGGTTCCTGGATGTGGGGTTTGCAGAAGTTGTATCTTCTAATGGAGAAGCAGCACAACCGTGGGCAGGATGGAGCCGGTGTTGCCAGCATTAAGCTCAATTTGGCACCAGGTAAACGGTATATCGATCGTGTACGCAGTAACTCCGATTCGTCCATACGTGATGTGTTTGAATCGATTTACAATGGGTTCTCATCCGAATTTGCAACCAGAGAACAGGTGAACGATCCGGCATGGGCTCGTGAAAACTTGCCGTTTGCGGCAAACCTTTACCTAGGGCATCTGCGCTACGGAACTTTCGGAAACAACTCCATTGAGTACGTTCACCCTGTTATGCGGGAGAACAACTGGAAGTCGCGAACCCTCGTAATGGCAGGGAACTTCAACCTTACCAATGTCGACGAGCTTTTCCGGAAGTTAATCGAGTTAGGGCAGCACCCCAAGGATTTTTCCGATACGGTTACCGTTCTCGAGAAGTTTGGGCACTTCCTCGATGAGGAGAACCAGCGACTTTTCCGTCAGTATAAGAATGAGGGGCACGACAACAAAGCCATTAGCACGCTTATTGCCGATAGCATCGATTTGAAAAAAATTCTTGAGGTAGCCAGCAAGGATTTCGACGGTGGTTACGCCATGGCTGGAATGGTTGGTCACGGTGATGCATTCGTGTACCGCGACCCTTGGGGCATCCGCCCGGCATTCTACTATGCCGATGACGAGGTGGTTGTTGTGGCATCGGAGCGCCCTGTTATACAAACCGTTTTAAATGTTAGCACCGATGAAGTGAAGGAGGTAACTCCAGGTTACGCGCTTATTGTAAAGCGCAACGGCGATGTTAGCATGGAGGAGGTACGAGTTCCCCAAGCCAGAAGCTCGTGTAGCTTCGAAAGAATTTACTTTTCTCGTGGAACCGATCGCGATATTTACCGCGAACGTATTCACCTGGGCGAACTTCTTACACCGCAGATTCTGAAATCGATCGATTTCGATCTGGCGAATACCGTTTTCTCTTTCATCCCAAACACAGCAGAGGTTGCGTTCTACGGAATGCTAAAGGGGATTGAGGACTACATGCTGAAGGAGAAGTCAGCGCTAATTAAAACTAAGAACGGATCCTTAACTGAAACCGACATTGAAAGCATAATCGCTTCACGACCCCGGGTAGAAAAAATTGCGGTGAAGGACGTTAAGCTCCGAACCTTTATTACTCAGGATAAAGGACGTGACGATCTCGTGGGCCACGTGTACGATATTACCTACGGAACAATCCGTGAGAATGAGGATAACCTCGTGGTAATTGACGATTCCATTGTGCGGGGAACAACCCTGCGCGAAAGCATTCTGCGAATCCTCGACAGGCTAAACCCCAAGCGAATTGTTGTAGTTTCATCGTCGCCACAAATTCGTTACCCCGACTGCTACGGAATCGACATGGCTAAGCTGGGCGATTTTGTTGCTTTCCGTGCAGCCATTGCGCTGCTAAAAGAAACTGGGCAAGAAAGCGTGATTAACAACGTGTACCGAAAGTGTAAAGCGCAGCAGAATTTACCAAAGGAGGAGATGATAAACTACGTTAGAGATATCTACAAGCCATTTACCCCCGATCAAATTTCCGACAAGATAGCCGAGCTACTAACACCCCATGGAATGAAGGCAGAGGTTCGAATAGTTTTCCAAACCATCGAGAACCTTCACGCTTCTTGCCCCAACGACAAGGGCGACTGGTACTTTACCGGTAACTACCCAACTCCTGGAGGGAACAAAGTGGTTAACACATCGTTTATTAACTTTATTGAAGGGAGAAACCAACGGGCATACTAGATTTCAGTATGATACACTCTTTTTTCCCAAGTGGTGTTACAATTTTTATAACTTGGCACTAAACTTGTTTCCAATAAGACTATATTTGAGAAAACGATTAGCTAACCATAAAAAATGAAACCAATGAAAAGAATAATTCTTGGATTACTGGCTCTTTCAACCATTTTTCCAATTGCAACTTTTGCACAAATTAAGGAAACAGCCCGGGCAGCAGAGTTGGCATTCGCCAATGGTGAAAGGAAGCTACGAAAGGGTGAGTATAAGGAATCAGCGCAGAGCTTCGAGGTTGTGTTGAACAATATTCCCGAAGGTGTTGAGGTACGCAAGTATGCCGAAATGCGCCTCGATGCAATTATTAACCTCATCGATATTTACTTCCACAAGTCAGTGAATCTCGACCGTGCCTGCGAACTTCTCGATAGCTACTCCTACACCTTGCTAAAAGCAAAAAGCAAGGGTGTGTTAAAGGGAAAGGATTTGGTCGATTACCAGAAACGCGAGCAGGAGTACTCCGAGAAGCGTAGCTCGTGCGAAGGTAGGGAAACGCTTGATAAGCGCAAGGAGGAATTCGAGAAAGTTTTTGAGGAGGCCACTAAAGAATAGCATTGATTTCAAATCACTAAAAAGGCTCGCATTTTGCGAGCCTTTTCTTTACTGTGCGTGCTTGAATCGTTTCTTAAAAAACGAAAAAATATGGCGGTCAACCTTGTTATAGTAAATATCGGAAATGGTAATCATAATTCCGGTTTCTTCCACATCGCCAAAGTATGGGTTAACAATAGTTCCAAAAACTTTCATTGATGGGCTGATATTCATGTACGAGTTAATAAGCGGCGGAATATTTTCACCTAGTGCCCTAATTTCTTTGGAAAGAATTTTGTAATCCTCCTTGTAATCTTTTCCTGTAAAAATTGATTGCATTTTTTCCTTATCGTACTCAATTATCATTGGGTTGATAGGGGTAACAAGTTTCTCGGTATCTGGGAAATATTTCTCAAGAAAGTAAAGCAGCAGATCGCGTGCATTCTGGTTGTAGCTGCGGTACATGGTTACTTTTCCAAAAAAGTATTTTATTCCGGGATAACGCACAACCAGGGCACCAAGTCCGTCCCACAAATTGTCGAGGGCATACAGCCCCTTTTCACGGCGCTGAGCCGATTGGTAACGAGGTTGAACGAATGAACGTCCCAATTCAATAAGGTATGGAAGGTACTCTTTCTTAAACGTGTCGGAGAAGTTGAAAAGGGCAGTGGTTGAAAGGTGCATCTCCTCGCCCTTGGCAGGGTCGATAATGTGGAAACGGTAGCCACCCAAAATCTCCTTATCCTTTGGATCCCAGACAATAAGCTGTTTGTAGGGATTCTCGGAGGTGTCGTACTTGTCTATATCAATCTCTTTTCCGGTACCGCCGCCTGCGCTGCGGAAGCTGAGTTCACGCAAACGTCCAATTTCCCGCATAATGTTGGGCGAGTCGTGGGCAGTAATTATATAAAGGATATTTCCACCATTGTTGGTTTCCCGCACAAACTTTTCTGGAGTTAATTCACTCTCGAGCAGCTCTTTGCTTACCGGTTCAATTATTTGTTCCATTGTAAAATTTTTTCAAAAATAGCTCTTTTAGCCTCCCGTTGTTATTCCCCAATTTCATTTTTTTGCCATTTGGTAAACTTTCCCTTTTACGAATTTGGCCCAATCTTTTGGGCTTCGGGAGTTATCAAAGGTGTCGTATGAAATTGGTTTGCCAATGGTAACAACAATTTTTTGTCCTTTCTGTTTAAACATTTCGTCAACTAGGTATAGCATCTCAATATTTGCCTTTAGTCCGATAAGTGACCTAAGCCGAGCTAGGTTGTAAAAGAATTTTGAGTTTTTCCCGCTGAAAAATATAGGAACAATGTGCCTTTTATGCTTCACGGCTTTGGAAATGAAATTCTTTTTCCATTCAAGGTCTTCAATTTTCCCTTTCTGCTTCCGTGAGCAGAGTCCTGCGGGGAAATACAGTATTTGAGTATCGGAGGTGTAGGCTTCCTCAATTTTCCGTGCACTATCCATCGATTGGCTACCATGCTTGTTTACCGGAATGAAAACCTCATCGAACTGAGGAAGGTTCATCAGCAAATCGTTAACGGGAAATTTCACCGAGGGGAATTTTTTCCCAAGTAGGTGGATAAGGATCAAACCGTCTAAACCACCCAGCGGATGATTCGAAGCAAACAGGTAGCGCTCACCTTCCGAAATATTCTCAATACCCTCAACGGAGTATGTTGCTTGAAGCATGTTAAGTATTGAGTCAACAAACTCAACGCCCTTTTTGTGCCCATGAATTGCCAGAGCATTGTTTATCTCATCTTCGTGAATTATACGTTTTAGGTATCGAATAATAAACTTTGGCAACATTTTTAGCAGGCGTGGACTTTTGCTCGCTATAACTTTTTCAACATCAATAAATTTATGGTTACTACTATCCATGGTTGTGGCTTGTTGGTGGATACATTGGTGTGTACAAATGTAAAAATCAATTTATAAAAATAAACTTTTAGCCACCTTTTTGTAGTTTTTAGATATTTTAACCTTTGAATGGGTACTTATTCTATTTCGTTAGCCAAATCGTTATAACTTTGTGAACTACTTTGTACCGATTTACTAACGATGCTTGCAGCCCAAACCGATTTTTTTTCAAAATTCCTTCAAAAGCAAGAGGTTGAACTTCTTTGTGAGAATCTGAACACAGAGAGTTTGGCACGTATCCGATTGAAGGGGCTTGCCGGTTCGTCGAGGGCATTTGTAGTTGCTGCTGCATTTCTGAGAAATGGGGCTACATCCCTTATTGTGATGAACGACAAGGAGGAAGCAGCCTTCTTTTACAACGATTTGGCACAGTTCCTAGAATCCGATAAGCTATTCTTTTTCCCTTCGTCGTATAAGCGTTCGGTACAGTATAAGCAAATTTTGCCGGAGGCAACCATTCAGCGAACCGATGTGCTCAATAGCCTTTCGTCAATCAGCAAGCCCAATGGAGTACCTGCCGTTATTGTTTCGTACCCCGATGCACTGTCGGAAAAGGTTGTGACGAACGCTGAAATTGAGCAGAATACCCTTGGGTTGAGTGTTGGTGAAAAAATATCCACCGAGTTTCTTATTGAGGTTCTTTACGAGTACGGTTTTACAAAAACCGAATTCGTATACGAGCCGGGCCAGTTCTCGCAGAGGGGAAGCATTATCGATATTTTTTCCTTCGCATCGGCCGATCCTTTCCGCATTGATTTTTTTGGCGATGAGGTAGAATCCATCCGTTCATTCGATGTTGACGACCAGCTTTCGAAGGGCATGCGTTCAAATATAACAATCACACCGAACCTTAATACCGATTTCACATCCCAGAACCGATGCCTGCTAACCGAAAGCCTTCCTCCCCAAACCATAGTTTGGATTAACGATTTGGAGATAGTTATTTCGCGGATGAATGAAATTCAAGCGTTTGCTTCTGAACAGGAAGGTTCCGTGGAATCGTTGGATTTTGCCTCCGGTGCTGATTTTTTTCGTAGCGCACAGAATTTTCCAGTGGTTGAGTTCGGCATTAAGCAGCAGCTGAAATCATCGTTAGCTATTAATTTTAACACTTCTCCTCAGCCTTCATTCAGCAAGAACTTCGAGTTGCTGGCCGAGAACCTAGTTGAAAATGCCGATAAGGGATACAGAACATATATTCTGGCACCAAATCCTGCTCAACATCAGCGCCTTGAGAATATTTTTGAGTCAGTTAACCGGCAAGCAACATTTACTCCAGTGGAGATTTCGTTGCACGAGGGGTTTATTGACCATGATTTGATGATTAGCTTATACACTGACCATCAAATTTTTGAGCGGTACCACAAGTATAAACTCAAACACGAGCTGAGCAAAACCAACTCGCTATCACTTCAGGAGCTAATGAGTTTGCAGGTTGGCGACTTCGTTGTGCATATCGACCACGGAATCGGAACCTTTGGTGGGTTGGTAAAAACTGAGGTGAACGGCAAGGTGCAGGAAGCTGTTCGCTTAATATATAAGGATAACGATACGTTGCTGGTAAGTATCCATAACCTTCACCGAATTTCAAAGTACAGAGGCAAGGATGCCGAGGCACCCAAAGTTTACAAGCTGGGTTCGGGAGCGTGGCAACGACTCAAGCAGAATACAAAGAAAAAGGTTAAGGATATTGCCAAGGAGCTAATCGCTTTGTACGCAAAGCGGAAGGCCGAGAAGGGTTTTTCGTTTTCACCCGATACGTACCTACAGGAGGAGCTCGAAGCCAGTTTTATATACGAGGATACGCCCGACCAGGAGAAGGCCACTGTTGCGGTTAAGGATGATATGCAATCGGGAATTCCGATGGACAGGCTTGTTTGCGGCGATGTAGGTTTCGGGAAAACCGAGGTGGCCGTGAGGGCAGCTTTCAAGGCGGTTGCCGATAGTAAGCAGGTTGCGGTTCTGGTGCCAACCACAATCCTTGCCCTGCAGCATTTCCAAACTTTTAAGCAACGTCTCTCCAGCTTTCCTTGCACGGTTGATTATGTTAGCCGAATGAAATCGGCAAAGCAGCAGAAGGAAACCCTTGCTCGGTTAGCTGAGGGGAAGGTTGACATAATTATTGGCACGCATGCCTTACTTGGTAGCGCTGTGAAATTCAAGGATTTGGGACTGATGATTGTTGATGAGGAGCAGAAATTTGGCGTAGCCGCCAAGGAGAAGCTAAAACGAATACGGGTAAATGTTGATACGTTAACCCTAACCGCAACGCCAATTCCACGAACCCTGCAGTTCTCGCTAATGGGCGCCCGCGACCTGTCGATTATAAACACTCCGCCACCCAACCGGCATCCAATTGCTACTGAGCTGCACACATTCAACACCGCAATAATTAAGGAGGCCATTGAGTACGAGGTGAGCCGGGGAGGGCAGGTGTTCTTTGTACACAACCGCGTACAGAACATTGCTGAGGTTCAGCAAATGCTGCTGAAGGTATGCCCAAACGTAACCTCAGTGGTTGCGCATGGACAAATGGAGCCTGCGAAGCTTGAGAAAACCATGCTCGATTTCATTTGTGGCGATTACGATGTGCTTATCTCTACAACCATTATCGAGTCGGGGCTCGACATTCCCAACGCCAATACAATAATTGTTAATAATGCCCAAATGTTTGGGTTAAGCGATTTGCATCAGCTTCGTGGAAGGGTAGGCCGTTCGAACAAGAAGGCGTTTTGCTACCTGCTTGCACCACCGCTTGAAACCTTAACAAGCGAGGCGCGCAGAAGGCTGAAGGCGCTCGAGGAGTTTTCGGAGCTGGGCAGCGGATTTAGCATTGCCATGCAGGATTTGGACATTCGAGGAGCCGGAAATATGCTCGGAGCCGAGCAGAGCGGTTTTATAAACGAAATTGGGTTCGAAACGTACCACAAAATACTCGATGAGGCCATACAGGAGCTAAAACACGAGGAGTTCAGCGAACTTTTCGCCGATGAGGCGAAGGAAACTAAGGATGGTTGGGATTCAAGCGGAAACGACTGCCACATTGAAACCGATTTGGAGTTGCTGCTTCCCGATTCGTATATTAGTAGCATTCCCGAAAGGATGCGGCTTTACCGTGAAATCGATTTGATTTCCAATACCGAAGAGCTTGAAAAGTTCCGCCAAAAGTTAACGGATCGTTTTGGAGCAATTCCTTCTCAAGTGGAGGAACTCCTTAACGTTGTAACGTTAAAATGGAGGGCCATTTCTGTTGGTATTGAGAAGATTGTGCTTAAAAACGGAATACTTATTGCTTACTTCATATCAAACCAGCTATCGCCATTCTACCGTTCCAATGTTTTTTCGTCAATCATAATGTCCATTCAATCGAATCAGCATATTTTTCAGTTGAAGGAAACCAACGATAGGTTATCGTTAACAGCTAAAAATGTTGAAAATGTAGATAATGCCATCACGGTACTACAACATTTAACGGTTTCATCTCGTTAAAAAGTATCGTGCTTACTAACTGTTAATAGTAAAGAATTTTGAATCTGATAATTGACATAGGAAATACGCTTACAAAATTGGCTCTGGTTGATAATGAAGACATTGTGCTAATTGAGCGGTATGACAATTTTAATTGGGCAACGGTTGAGGAAATTGTTGATAGGTACAATGTAAAGAAGTCAATAGTGTCAGTTGTGGGCGTGTGTAACGATGAGATCTTAAAAAAATTGAGAAATAAAATTCCCGTTTTGTTTTTCAATCCCCATACTCCTGTTCCCATAAAAAACTGTTATACAACACCTCACTCCCTTGGTGTCGACAGGTTAGCAGCAGCAGTTGGAGTTAGCCATTTGTATCCCAGTGTTAATGCACTTTGTGTCGATTGCGGAACGGCTATCACCTACGATTTTATCACTAGCAAAGGAGAGTACATGGGTGGAGCCATTTCACCCGGAATAACGTTAAGATTTAAATCGTTAGCACATTTTACATCAAAATTACCAGAAGTTCCATTTAACGAAGAATATAAATTAATTGGCGATTCAACAGTCGATTCAATTCTTGCGGGAGTCCTCAATGGTGTTGTGAATGAGGTTGACGGATACATATCAGCGTTAAAACATCAGCACCCCGATTTGGTAGTGGTTTTCACCGGAGGTGATTCAATTTTTTTTGAAAAAAAATTAAAAAATAGCATCTTTGTGCACCCTAATATCGTGATATTAGGTTTAAACCGAATTTTAAACTATAATGCGTAACAACAAAAAAGCAACCTTAGTCATTGCGTTTACGATTATAACGCTTTCCTCATTCTCTCAAAGTTTAACTACCTACTCACCCTACTCGCGGTATGGAATAGGGGACGTGCGAACCCGTGGTTATGCCAATACTATTTCGTTGGGGGGCATTTCACAGGGAATTAGGAGTGGGAAACAAATAAACTACCTAAATCCTGCCTCATATTCAGCGCAGGACACCATGTCTTTTATCTTCGATTTTGGGATTGATGCTAGTGGTGTAAACTACGCATCGGCAAGTGAGAGTAACTACAATACAATGGCAAACATTAACCATTTAGCAATACAATTCCCTGTATCAAAGAAAATAGGTGCTAGCCTTGGAATCCAGCCGTATAGCCATGTAGGGTACAGGGTTAGGTATTACGAAACCGACCCATATTTACTCAGCTCAATAGGAGCAATAAAGCACTACCATATAGGAGAGGGAGGAATAACCCAAGCTTATATTGGATCGGCATTTGAACCATTTAAAGGTTTTTCAGTTGGCGCTAACATGTCGTATTTGTTCGGGTCGTTAGAATACAATACTCAAGTGCTATTCCCTTCAACAAGTTCATACTTAAGTACGCTTAGTACAAATGGAATAGTAGTTAGAGGAATTGCCTTTAGTTTTGGTGCTCAGTATGAAGGTTATTTTGGTAACAATAAAGATTTTAGGCTTGTGCTTGGGGCAACTCTCGATAATGAAACAGCAATAGGAGCCAAGCGTGCAACCACAGTGACATTAGAACAGGGTGCATACTCAGAAGTATTTTATGAGCACGAGGATGAGAATAGTTCAATCGATTTTCCGGCCAACATTAGCGGAGGGTTCACCCTGTCGTATAAAAATATGTTGATGTTTGGAGCGGACTATTCCTCGCAAGATTGGTCAAAAGCACTTTTCCTTAATGTGTCCGATTCACTCAAGCGCAGCCAAACCATTCGGGTTGGAGCGGAGTATACTCCAAATCGAAACGACTTGAAAAGTTACGCAAAGCGCATTAGTTATCGTGTAGGTTTCCACGCAAACGATTCGTACCTTAAACTTCGTGGGAACAGCATAATGGATTATGGCATAAGTTTTGGGGTAGGTTTACCATTCAAGCGTACTAACACCTCGTTCAATATTGCGTTTGAATTAGGCAAACGAGGCACAACCAACGATGGGTTGATCCTTGAAAACTATGGAATAGTTACCCTTGGAGTAACATTTTACGACTACTGGTTCATTAAAAGGAAATTTAATTAACTTTGAAAACAAAAAATACAGAGCAATGAAAACAATTATTTACAAGGCAATTGCATCAGTTACTCTGCTTCTTACTCTCAGTTTAAGCAGTTTAGCACAGGCATACTTAACCAACCCAAAGTATGGCCCTGACGAGGAAACCCGCAAGGAGTGTGCAATAAACATCTCATTGTATGGTGAGTACTACGGTCAGGGGAACTACACCGATGCAAAAAAGCATTGGCAAAAGGTTCTAACTATTTGCCCGGCAGCATCCAAAAATACATACATTCGCGGGGCAAAAATGCTTAAAGATTGGTTTGAGAAGGAGACAAACCCTGCTCGTAAAACCGAACTTCTGGATTCATTGCTTCTGGTTTATGATATGCGGATTCAGTATTATAATGAAAAGGGTTCATTACTTGGGCAGAAAGGAACAGATCTCTATACTTTCGATCCTCTCAGGTACGAGGAAGCGTATGGGTATTTGGCTGAATCAATAGATATTGACAAGGATAAATCGAGTTCATCAACCTTGTATACATTTATGGTTGTTACCAAGGAAATGTATGATAATCAGAAGATAACCGCCGACAAGGTTATTGAAACATACTCGTTATTAGCAGATCATCTTGATGTCCAAATTGCGTCAGGAGGTGATGAGGTAGTTTCACAAGTTAAAGAGAATATCGATGCCCTTTTCTCTGTGATGGGAGTTGCCAACTGCGAAAACCTAGACGCAATTTTTGGGTCGAGAGTTAACGCAAACCCAACGGATGTTGAACTGGCAAAAAAAACGTTTAGTTTGCTGAAAGCAAATAAATGTAGTAACCTGACCCTGTACCGAAAAACTGGTGCGGTTGTTTTCGAGAATGAACCATCTGCAGAGTTGGCATACGATTTAGCAAAGATCTTTAACAACTTGGGCGAATTTAAGAATGCAGAAAATTACTACAAGGAGGCCATCAGTATGGAAGCCGATTCTGTAAAAAAATCTGTTTACCTGCTTGAGTATGCTCAAATTGTTGGGAGGGAGTTCAATAACCCAGAGCAATCACGAAGCCTTGCCCTTCAGGCAGTTAAAATTAACCCTGGGCTGGGGCATGCATACATACATATTGGGCACCTTTACGCTGGAGAGAAAAATTGTGGCGACGATTTTGCCAAGAAAACCGTTTTTTGGGCAGCAGTTGATAAGTTTGCCAAAGCAAAACAGGTTGATCCAAACCTTGCCGATGATTGCAACAAGTTGATTGAAACCTATTCACAGTATTTCCCTGCTAGTAACGATATCTTTTTTCAGGATCTTAAACCAGGCGATACCTATACCGTTGGCTGCTGGATTGGTGAGCAAACAGTAGTTAGAGCGAAGCCTTAAATTTATTTGAAGTGAAAGCTCCTTTTTTTTCTCTGAAAAAAAGCATATTTCAAAACATTGTCCTCGCAATAGCGGGGACTTTGTTGATTGTATCGTGTAAAACTGATCTTGAAACGATAAAATCACTAACAGATGAGGAGAATGCACCCGATTTAACCGCCCGTAATTCAGAAATTTTATATACCGAGCAGGGCAAACTTAAAATTAAAGTGATTGCCCCAACCACAAACTCTTACCCAAACGCGGAAGAACCATACACAGAGTTCCCGGATGGTATTACGGTGTTTAACTTCAACGATTCTCTTGCAGTAGAATCACAACTTACCGCAAACTATGCAATTTACTATGAGGAGAAAGAGCTGTGGAATGCAAGGTACAACGTGGTTGCAATGAATAAAAAGGGTGAAATATTAAATACCGAGCAACTATTTTGGGATGAGAAGAAGAAAACCATTTACTCCCATGATATGGTGAAGATTACTACCGAGGACGGGGTTACTTTCGGGGAAGGTTTTGAATCGGACGAGATGTTTACCGACTGGATTATTCTTAAACCAACCGGTTCGTACTATATAAATGATTAACATTCATATTCGCTAGCTTCCCTCAGTAAATTGCTACATATAATTTTACGTTCTCCCAAAAAAATGTTCTATCTTTAAAACTCAAAGAAGAGAGATGTTGAACTCATCAAAAATAATGGAGGCTATTTGGCTTGTGCTTTCAGCCTTATGTATGGGCCTGGGCATATACTCTGGCCTCGAAGTAGGGTTCTCTAAAAGTTACATGTTCTTTCTGCTCTCTTTAGCAGCCTTGTTAATGTTTGCGCTAAGAAGGTTCCGGCGCAAACACTTAGAAAAGAACCAAGCGCAATAGAATGAATTCAAGCCTCTTGGTAATAGGTGTCTCAATTCTATTCTCTGCCCTTTTTTCGGGCATGGAGATTGCGTTTGTTTCAGCCAATAAGTTACGAATTGAGTTAAACCGAAAAAAAGGAACCTTCTCGTCAAGAATAATTCAAATTTTCACAAGAAACCCAGGGCAGTATATTGCCACAATGCTTGTTGGGAACAACATTGCTTTGGTTGTGTATGGTATTGAAATTGCCAGATTACTCGAGCCAAGGCTTTCTCCCTATATTTTAGGCGAGTTCGGGCTGCTTTTGACCCAAACCCTTATATCCACAATCGTTATTCTTATTACTGCAGAATTTCTCCCCAAGTCACTGTTTAGGTTACACCCTAACGGTTTCCTTAACTTTTTTAGCTTACCCATGCTACTCTTTTATATCGTTTTTTACCCAGTCAGTAAAATGGCTACATGGATTTCGATGGGGATAATAAAAAGAATCTTGCGACTGAGGGTAAGCTACGGTGAGGAGAAGTATATTTTTGGCAAAATCGATCTCGACCATTTTGTAGGAGAAGTGAATACCTCCGATGATGATGAAGAGAAACACGATAAGGATATTCAGTTTTTCCAGAATGCTTTGGATTTTAGTGAAATAAAAGTGAGGGACTGTATGATTCCCCGAACCGATATTGAAGCGATAGAAGTGAATGCATCCATTCCAGAACTTCTCGAAAAATTTATTGAAACTAATTACTCCCGCCTGCCTGTTCACCAGGAAAATGTAGACAACATAATTGGATACGTAAACAGTAAGGACTTGTTCAAAAAGCCACAAAGTATAAAGTCGAAACTAATAAAAATTGATTTTGTACCTGAAACCATGCGCGCCAATAAGCTCCTCACACGTTTTATCAAAGAACACAAGAGCATAGCCATTGTTGTTGATGAGTTTGGTGGTACGGCTGGCTTGGTTACCATTGAGGATATTATTGAAGAAATTATCGGGGAGATTGACGATGAGCACGATTTGAGCGATTTGGTTGAAAAGCAGCTGAGCGAGAATGAGTTTATCCTTTCCGGCAGGCTCGAGGTAGACTACCTTAACGATAAGTATAAGTTTGGAATCCCAGAATCGGATGAGTATGATACCCTCGCCGGATTTGTCCTCTCGGTTCACCAAAGTATACCTAATTTACATGAGGTTATTACCCAAAGTAACTTCAGAATAAAAGTTGCCAAGATGGATGGAACCCGTATCGACCTGATACATTTTTCAGTTCTTTCCTAAGTTTTACCTAACACAAATCGCTGAGGTTGGCAAAAAAGGCTAATTTCTTAAAAGATTATGCTAAAATTTTGCTGTTTAGGTAAAACCAAAATACAAAATAGCTATATTCGTGCCTTCAAAATAAAACATATACATTGAACTAAACCTATAAGTTACATGGCTACACTAGAGAAATTAAGGAATCGTGCTGGTACGTTAGTGGCAGTAGTTATTGGGCTTGCCCTGCTTTCATTCATTTTAAGCGACTTCCTAGGGTCAGGAGGTTCTCTTTTTAACAGAAACCAATTTGAAATTGCAGAGATTTCAGGAAAATCAATCCCTTACCAGGTATACCAGGACAGGGTAGATTACGTTATGGAGCTAAACAAGGCTCTTTCAGGCCAAAGTTCAATCGATGAGCAAACAGCTGAGCGTATTCGCGAAGAAATTTGGAAAGAAATAGTACAGGAGAACGTTCTTGAAAAGAACTACGAAAAGATAGGGTTATCAATAACTCCTGACGAACTTTTCGATATGGTTCAAGGAAATAACCTACACCCAATCATAATTCAACAATTTGGGAACCCTCAAACCGGTGAGGTGAACAGGGAAGCAATCATAAACTTTCTGAAAAGTTTTGAGAACGATCCATCTGGATTACGCAAAGAATTCTGGCTGTATATTGAGAAGTTAATTAAAAAGGACAGGTTGTTCACCAAGTACAGTAACCTCATTAAGAAGGGCATGTACATTACCGACTTGCAAGCAAACAGCATCGTAGAGAACAGGAATAAAAAAGTAGATTTCAGCTTCATCGTGAAACGTTACTCCTCCATTAATGATTCATTGGTTCAAGTAACCGAAAGTGAAATTAAGGATTACTACAATAATAATTCACAGGAGTTTCAGCAAAATTCGCTTCGCGATGTGGAGTATGTAGTTTTTCCAATTGTCCCGTCAGATGACGACAATAAAATTGCGGAGGAGTGGATTCAAAAAATTAAAAACGAGTTTACTAACTCGAAAGAGCCAGTACAGTTCATTAACCTTAACTCCGACTCCAAATTTGAAGACAAATATGTAAAAATGGGGCAAATGCCCGATGAGGAGTTAAACGGTTGGGCTGATAAGGCTGGAGAAAACGAAACTTTTGGTCCGTACTTCGATGGTGAATCATATAAAATTGCACGCATAGTTGAGGTTGCCAGCCTCCCCGACTCAGTAAAAGCCCGACATATACTATTTGGGACAAACGGGATGACACCTGCACAGAAAGATTCAGTGAAACTTAAGGCCGACAGCTTGCTGAGAGTAATTAAAAATGGAGGAAGCTTTGCTCGCGTTGCAAGTAACTACTCCAACGACCCAGGCACTGTTAATAAGGGTGGTGATTTGGGTTGGTTCCCCGAGGGTATGATGATGAAGCCCTTCAACGATTTTTGTTTTAAGGGGAAGAAGGGGGATATTGGTATGGTAGAAACCAGTTATGGTTACCACATAATCGAGGTTCTTGATAAAGGAAATGCTTCAAGAAAAGTTAAGCTTGCTATTCTTGAGCGTAAGGTTGTACCTAGCACACGAACCTACCAGGCAATTTACTCAAAAGCGAGTGAATTTGCAGGAGTTAACAATACCTACGAGATGTTTAACGAGGCTTTACAAGAGAATAAGTTAACCAAACGTTTAGCTTCAAACCTACGAGAAAATGACAAACGGGTTGCTGGATTAGAAAACCCAAGAGAACTTGTACGTTGGGCCTACCGTTCTGAAAAATTCAGCGTGTCGCCAGTGTTTGAGTTTGGAGAAAACTTTGTAGTTGCCACCCTGGCAAACGTGAAAGAGGAAGGTATTGCACCCCTAGAGAATGTGAAGGAGGATGTTAAAGCTAAGGTTATTCGTGAAAAGAAAGCAGAAATGCTTACCGCAGAGATTAAAGATGCTATGGCAGAGACTAGCACCCTCCAGGACGTTGGAACTTCCTTGAACGTTCCTGTTCAGAATGCAGCAGGAGTTAGCTTCTCATCGTACTCCGTTTCATCGTTAGGGTTTGAGCCGGCAGTAATTGGTGCTGCTACAAATGCACAGGAGGGAAAACTTGTTGGACCTATTGCTGGAAATTCGGGAGTAATTCTTGTTTCAGTTGATGCCATCAACTTAGAGGAAGGTGACATGTTGGCAGAGAAAGAACGGCTTTCCACAACCCTCCAAAACAGAGCTTCACGAGAAGCTTACGAAGCAATAAAAACCAATGCAAACATTGACGATAAGCGTTCGAAGTTCTTTTAAAGAATTTTATTAATTGTACAGAGGGAAGACTAAATAAGTGCTTCCCTTTTTTTGTATTTATACGGTTTGTTAACTTTTTATTGATTGCATTTGTTGTGAAACGATAAATTATTAACTTACCAGCCAATTATTGCCATTTAAACCAACTTATGATAAGAAATATGAAGAATGGAAAATTTCTGATTTACCTTCTGCTGCCTGTTATAATGAGCGGATGCTATCTGGAAGATTTTGAGAAAGTTAAAATTGAACCGATTAACCCTTCGTATGTGCTGCCTGTTATAAATTCTACTATTACTTTCCGGGAGCTGGTTGAGCGAAGCGATGCAAACACACTGGTTGATACTTTGCCTGGCACCACCATGTTCTACATGGCATTCCGCGATACAATGCAGCTAAGTAGTGCTAGTGAATTGTTCACATTCACCCCCTTGTCGTATTCACAGGATATGAGTTTGCCAGTACCTCCTGACTTCCCAGTTGGTTCTCAGGTTGGGGAGGTAACCGAAACGTTTACCGAAAGTTCAGTTGCAGTGTTCGGTGCAGAACTCAAGGAGGCTCGTTTTTCCGGGGGAACGCTAAGCGTAAGAATTGAAAATGATTTTCACCACCAGGTTTCGGGTTCTCTAAGAATCACTTCCCTTGTGAACACTGTTGGGTCAACGTATGTTCTGCCATTCAACCTGAATACACAAGGGAGCAGTACCTCTGATACCAGAGCGCTTAGTAACTATATAATGAATCTATACAATTCTGATGATGATACTTACAACACTTTAACCTACGAAGTGAAAGCAACACTTACCTCCAGCGGTAATCCCAGTACCGAGGGGAGCATTAAGGTATACATTGATGTGACTGAACCTGAGTACGAACTTCTAGTTGGTAGCTTTAATGCTTCTTTCCTCAATGAGAGCATAAAGTATTACATCAATGTATTTAGCTCAACCCTTCTTGCTGACCAATATTTTGAAGAACCTTCGTTAGCCTTAACTGCTGTTAGTAGTTTTGGCGTGCCAATGGTTTTCCAGTTCACAGAGTTTGAGTTTATAAATAATATTGGCGACGTGGTTCCGGTTACAAACAGTGGAGTGCCCACTGCAGGAGACTTAAACGTTACCGACTTAAACATAGTGAATCCTATTACCTCAACTACCGATGAGAGTATGTCATCTACTTACTTGCTGAATGCTACAAATTCAAATATTACCGATGCATTTGAGATAGCACCCAGTATTCTTGACATTGATGCATTGTTTAACATTGGCGATAATGCCGATGACCATGAACACTTTGTTAAAAGCAATAGCTCCATTTCTTTTATTTCAGACATTACCCTTCCGCTTTACGGAAGAATTACAACCCACATTATATCCGATACATTGGCAAACTTTAGCTGGCCCGAGCTGGGGGATCTTCTAGGCGAAACTACAGGAGATTCGGAACCCAAGGTAATGGTGAAGTTCAAGTTTTCCAACGGAATTCCTTTCGACATGGCTTTCCAGGCAGAGTTTCTTGATGCCGACGGGAACATGGTTGACCAGTTCTTTAGCGATGATGAGGACGATTGGTTCATCGATAGTGCACCAGTTGATGCGAATGGAGAAGCCAGCGGGATAACCGAAAAGTATTCAACCATTGAGATGACAAAAACTAGGTACGAGGAGCTATCCGCATCAAACTCAATCGTATTCTTTTACAGGTTACATACTGGAGGAACCGATGGACAGAGCGTTAAAATACTAACAACAAACACTATAGGAGTACAAATGAGTGTTTATGCAACATTAAGTATTGACCTTTCAAACTAGTGCCGTGAAAAAGATTACAATAACCATATCAATCCTTCTGGCCAGCTTTGTGGCTCTGCCACAATCCGATTTAGGGTTACCCTTTTTTGGTGACGTTTTCCAGTCGACCTACCTAAACCCAACTGCCAGAGCAGAACATACATTGAGTATAGGAATCCCGGGTCTCTCGTCAATTAGCGTTCAGGGAATTCACAACGGATTTGTGCCCAAATCAATTTCTTACTGGGATACAGCAATCGATTCGCTAATTATTGACCCGAAGTTGATCCCCGACGCTTTAAAGGAGCAGAATATGCTGTTTGCCCATGCCGGTATTGAGCTGTTGCACGTTCGACTTAAGGTGTACAACTGGGATTTTTGGTTTGCTGCGCGCCAGAACCACGATGTATCATTCTTTTACCCAAAGGATCTTATGACACTTGCCGTTGAGGGGAATGGCGCCATGGTTGGCGAACAAATAGATTTTACGCCCCTTGGTCTGAACGCAAGTATTTACCGTGAGTACACAGTTGGGCTATCAACCGAGGTGAATAAATGGATTATTGGAGGGAGGCTTAGCTTGCTTCAGGGGTTGACAAACGCATACATGAAACCAACAAGTTTGAAGATTAGCATTGATGACGATATGTATGCTCACACCGTTAATGCCGATGCAACTCTCTATACTGCTGGTGCACCCCTTGATTTTGTTACAACAGAGGACTCAGATTTTTTCTCGCCCGAACTGAATACAGATAAATTTGATAATACCGATTACCTGATTGATTACTTTACCCGTTTTCGAAACCCCGGTTTTGCTTTGAGCGGAGGCGTAGCCTATAAGTTCGATCAGCGAACAACTTTTTCGTTCTCCTTCAGCGATGTGGGATTCATCAGCTGGAGCGATAGCACCAGGCATGCCAATGTAACTGGCGAAGCCACATTCGAGGGGCTCGATGCTTTGGCTGGCTACCTTTACAACCGGAGTTTGGATGTTGACAGTTTGCTCGATGGGTTTGTTAATAATTTCGATGACCAAACGTTTACCGGAGCATACACAACCTGGCTTTCGCCAAAATTCTACCTTCGGGCAAACTACCAGCTGGCAAAGAGAACAAACTTGGCTTTCCAGTTCTATACTACCGTAAACCGTAAGGTTTACCCGGCTTTTACCGTGGGAGCTTCGCAGGGCTTAGGAAGGGCTTTCAACCTGATGCTGTCAGCCTCATTTAATCAGCGAACCGCTTCAAACTTTGGGTTTGGACTTCTTGTGAAACCCGGACCTGTTCAGATTTACATGATGGCCGACAACTATTTCTTCCCAACAAGCAAAACCAACGTTCTAACCTTTACAAACGTGAACTTTAGATTTGGGATGAATCTCGTTTTTGGCAGGGTTAAAACTCAGCAAGGGCTGCCATACCGTTAGAAATATAAAGAAACTAACGCTAATTGAAAAAAGATATGAAGCAATATATAAAGTCATTATTACTAGTTTTTACAGTAACGATGTATGTTCTCGTTACGAACGCACAAACATCGTTCACCCCTCAAAACCTTGGGGCAAACGTAAACTCAAAGTACTCTGAAATAAATCCGGTTATTTCGATGGATGGTAAAATGTTGTTTTTTACCAGAGTAAACCATCCCGATAATCGGTTTGGGAAAGATGACAGCCAGGATATTTGGTGCTCCAAATTGCAGGACGACGGCACCTGGGGTAATGCCGAGAGGCTCCCCAATTCGGTGAATATTGGCAAGTACAACGCAATACTTTCTGCCCTTGAGGATGGCAAGTCGTACTTAATTATTGGACGATTTAACGAGAAAGGAACCCGCTGGCTTACCCGAGGATTTTCAATTATTGAAAGACTTGGGGAGAATATTTGGAGCGCTCCTGTTCCCATAAAAGTGAAAGGACTAAAGCGAAAGAATATTGGGAAGGTAGCAACGGCTTACATGAGTCCCGATGAGGAAATTCTTCTTATTTCCTATGCTAAGAAAGCCGACGGAACGAAGCTGCTAACTTTTGTTTCGAAAAGAGTTGACGATGGAGTGTACTCAAAACCCAAGGTAATAAGAGGCGGTCCCAAGAAGGCAAATCAAGCCAGAAGCGTGGAAGCACCGTTCCTTTCTGCCGATAAAAAAAGGTTGTTCTTCTCTGCCAGCTACGAAAAGAAAAGGGATAACTTCGATATTTTTTATGCCGACAGAACCGATGATACCTATAGAGTGTGGTCCGCTCCCCAAAGGGTAACCGATACAATTAATACTCGGAACTGGGAGTCGTACTTCAAACTAAATTCAAAGGGAAGCTGGGCCTACTACTCCTCAATTACCAATTCGCTGGGGAAATCGGACATTTTTCGGGTGAAAATATACGAGGAGAATCCATTCGTACGTGTTACCGGGTTAATACTGAACCAGGCCGACCAAACGTTGATGCTGGATGATAACGATTACAAGATTTTAGTGAACGGTGAAGAATTCACTGCTTTGACAGTCGACAAGGGATCCGCTTCCTACGAAGCGATCCTTCCATTGGGTTTCTCATGGACGCTAACACCTATAATGGAAAAGTGGAACGGAATCTCCACGGATATTGATTTAACCAACGTTCGCGAGTACTCCGAAACCAAGATTAACCTCTACTTCTCGGCAATTCCATTCGTACTGGTAAAAGGACGTTTTGTTGACACGCGCACCAACCTACCTGTTCCCATGGAGAAACAGCCAAAAGTTCTTATTAATGGCGAGGTGTCCGACTCGGTAAAATACGATCAATTCTCCGCAGCATTCCAAGCGTTACTTCCGCTTGGGCAAGCATACACCTTTACGCCCAACGTGCCAAACTTTACCGGAGAAGGTGTAACGGTTGATGTTACAGAGGTTAACTCATTTAAAGAGGAGAACATTACGTTGAATGTTACCTCAGTTCCCTGGGTTCAGATTAACGGAATTGCGCTCGATAACACATCGTTTACACCAATTTTGGGCGACGCACAACCAAAACTAATGGTTAACGGGCAACCCGCCGATTCAGTAGCTATTGATCCTGTTTCAGGAAAGTTTACCGTTAACTTGCCTTTTGGGCAAGAACATAACCTAACCATTGCAGCCAAAAATCACCGATCGCTCGACAATATTGTTGACCTGAAGGGTTACGTTGAGTTTACTGTGGTTAACCAGAATGTTTTTGCCGAGCGTGAGGACGCCAACATGGTTACCCTTTCGGGTAAAATAATAAACACAAAAACGGGCAAGCAGCTCGAGGAGGGTTACGTTGCAACCATGCGGGTTAACGGCGTTGAATCGCCAGCATTTATTTACAATTCGGAGGAAGCCTCGTACACCTTGAAGTTACCGGTTGGCTTTAACTACGACCTAACGCCACGGGTAATTAACTTCTACAATAAGTTTGAGCCGGTTGATTTAACCAACGTTGCCCCAATGACGAAAATTCCGAAAAATTTCTACGTAACTCCAATTGAGGTTGGGCAATCGGTTGATATTGAAAATATTTACTTTGAAACGGGCCGTTCGGCGCTAAAACCCGAATCGTACCGCTCACTAAACCAGCTGGTTGAATTCCTGCGCGAGTACCAGAACGTGAAGGTTGAAATTGGTGGGCATACCGACAATGTTGGTTCTGCAACCATAAACCAAACCATTTCGGAGGAACGCTCCAGGGCAGTTGCCGATTACGTAATTAAGCAGGGAATTCCGGCACACCGTATTGAGTCGAAGGGATATGGCTTCTCAAAGCCAAAAGCAAGTAATAAAACCGCCGAAGGGCGTGCTCAAAACCGCCGAGTTGATTTCACGATTATTGGAATATAAGAACAACACATAAAAAAATCCCCAGCATTGCTGGGGATTTTTTGTGAAGTTGCGACATTTTTACATAGCCGCTAGAATGCTTTTAACTTTATCCGCAATAGCTTTCCCTTCGGCTTTCCCAGCAAGGGATTTTGAGGCTAAACCCATAACCTTTCCCATATCGGCGGGTGATTTTGCACCAACCTGCTCAATGAGCTTTTTTACCTCAGAGGTAAGCTCCTCGTCGGAGAGCATTTTAGGAAGATACTCCTCAATGGCGGCAGCTTCAGCCAGCTCCTTGTCGGCCAGTTCAGGCCGATTTTGCTGCTGGTAAATTTCAGCCGAATCCTTACGCTGCTTTACCTGTTTCTGTAGGAGTTTTAGTTCCGCTTCTGTTGTAAGGCCTTCGCTTCCTCCTTTCTCGGTTTTTGCGAGGAGTATGGCGCTTTTTACGGCGCGAAGCGCCTCGAGGCGAATCTTCTCTTTTGCCAGCATGGCGGCTTTAATATCGTTGTTAATCCTTTCTTCGAGTGTCATGTTTTTGTGTTTTAATCAACGTTATCATGTAAGTATGCATTATCGTTGCGCAGGAAAATATCTCCATCGTCCTGCTTCAGAACAACCCGCGAAACGTTGGGTTTGTTGGAGTAGTTGGTATCGTCGAGTTTAATGTTTTTGCGTTTGTAGGCTGGTTCCTTCTCCAGCTGGTCGATGGAGTGAATTGCGCTCATATTGGAAGGTGCACCTTCCAGAATCTTTGGTTTTGGCTCTGATGTTGATGGCGTTGCTTTTGGGCTTGCCGTTTTCACCACAAATTCTGTTTCGTCGAGGCTGGAACTCGCCGAAATGGGTTCGGCTGCAGGTTTTGGTAAGTCGAACTCAATTGTTCGCTGCCTTTGGTCGGCGACAGGTTTTTCCCGGCGGGGAGATGCCGAGGGTTTATCCTTGACCTCAAATATGGATTGCTCAATTTGACGGTTTGAAGGGCCATGCCCATCAAGGGGAATTATGTCGACCTGCTTTTTACGATTGTAAAGTTCTGGAATGCTGTTGGTGCAGAAACCGGTTGCAATAATTGTAACGTTCAGGTTTTCGCCCAAGTTTGGATCGTTCCCGTTACCCCAAATTAGGTCGGCGGTTTCACCGGCAGCCGATTGGATAAAGTCGGTTATTTGGCCAATCTCATCCATGGTAATTTCATCCTCGCCCGAAGTAACATTCAGGAGAATATTCTTCGCTCCGGAAATGTCGTTGTTGTTAAGCAGCGGCGACGCCAAAGCTGCTTGTACTGCTTTAATTGCGCGGTCCTCGCCCGAAGCCATGGCCGAGCCCATAATAGCAACTCCGCTGTCGAGCATCACGGTTTCAACATCGGCAAAGTCAACGTTTATGTAACCGTGAACGGTTATAATTTCTGCAATACCCTTGGCTGCAATGGCCAAAACGTCATCGGCTTTCGAGAAGGCCTCGGAGAGCCTGAGGTCACCGTAAATTTCACGGATTTTCTCGTTGTTTATCACCAAAAGCGAATCGACATGCTTTTCCAGCTCCTCGATTCCTTCAAGCGCTTGGGCAATCCGGCGTTTTCCCTCGTTGCGGAATGGGATGGTTACTATGGCTACGGTAAGAATTCCCATTTCCTTGGCTGCTTTGGCAATTATTGGAGCAGCGCCGGTACCTGTTCCGCCTCCCATTCCGGCTGTAACAAACACCATCTTTGTGCTGTCGCTCAGCACCTCAGTTACGTCGGTCAGGTTTTCGATGGCAGCCTGCTTGCCAATTTGCGGTTTGTTGCCCGCTCCACGCCCCTCGGTTAGTGAGGAGCCAAGCTGAATTTTAATTTCAACGGGGCTGTTTGTCAGCGCTTGCGCATCGGTGTTGCAAACCACAAAGTCAACATCCTTAATGCCAAGTCGGCTCATGTGGTTAACTGCATTGTTTCCGCCACCTCCCACACCTATAACCTTGATTATAGATTTTTTTCCGGGCGTGAAATCTAGGTTGATTAAATCGTCGCTCATGGTAATGCAGATTTATTGGGTTACAAATTACATTTCAGAATCGTTTACCTCAAATATTTCGGTAAATTTTTGCTTAAACTTCTCAACTACGCTTAGTTTTCGTATGTTGGTTTTTTCCTGTTGAACAACCTTTTCCTCCTCGAACTCGTTTTGAACCAACTCCTCATCCTGGTTCATGCGCCTTAGCGTTTCGATGTGCTCAAAGCCTTTAAGAACTAAACCCACTGAGGTTGAAAACATTGGAAGATTTATTTCCTCGGAGAAGTCGGCAGCGAGCTGCTCAGTTGGAAATCCGATACGAACATCGTAGCCTGTTTTGAACTTTACCAGCTGCGAGAGATGCTTCAGCAGAGCGCCACCACCTGTTAGAACTATTCCAGCGCTCAACTTTTCGGCAAAGCCGGAATTCTCAATTTCGAAGTACACCGTATCGATAATTTCCTCCATGCGGCTTTGGATGATGTATGCGAGGCTTTTGAATGAAATTTCTTTTGGCTCGCGACCGCTGATTCCCGGAATGGTTACTATTTTGTCGTCGGGAGCCAAATCACCCAGGGCTGAACCGAACTGAATTTTCAGCGACTCGGCCTGACGAGGCAGGATTGAGCAACCTTCCTTAATGTCGTTGGTAATTACGTTTCCTCCGAAAGGAATAACGGCAGTATGCCTTACAATGCCCTCGTAGTAAACGGCCACATCGGTGGTACCACCGCCAATGTCAACCAGCACAACGCCGGCTTCCTTCTCATCCTCGGTAAGTACTGCTTCTGCAGAAGCCAGGGGTTCAAGTATGAGGTCGTTAACCTTAAGGCCAACCCGGTCAACACATTTCTCAATGTTTTTTGCCGATGAGGTTTTCCCGATTACGATGTGGAAGTTGGCTTCCAACCTGCGACCCGACATCCCGATTGGGTTCTTGATGCCCGACTCGTTATCGACAATAAAATTCTGAGGAAGAACGTGCAGAATCTCCTCGCCAACCTCGGTTGGGATTTTGAACATATCGTCGATAAGTTTCTGAACATCTTCAAAACCAATAACATCGTCGGTATCGCGGTTAATGTAACCCCTGTTACGAACGCTGCGTATATGCTGCCCGGCTATACCTACAAACACTTCGCCAAGTATAATGCCCGACTTCAGCTGTACCTCCTCAACGGTACGTTGAATGGATGCAACGGTTTCTTCAATGTTTAAAACAACTCCACGTTTTATGCCCGTGGATTGGGCTTTGCTGTGCGCTACAATCTGCAGCTTGCCGTTGGGATTCTTTTTACCAACAATGGAAACAATTTTGGTAGTTCCCAAGTCGATTGCAGCTACGTACTCATTTTGATTAGCCATAGTTCCTATATTTTTGTGCATACAATTTGATTCTTGTACTTGAGGTTTATTTCTTTATACTTGTTCCATCCTTCTGCAGGTAAAGCCTGCTCGTAGAATAGCCGAAGTTTTTTGAACTTTGTTTCAATGTTAGTTAGGTCGCCAAACTGAACTACGTGCAAACCCACGCGTGGGATTAGCTCAATATCGTTAGGACTTTCAACGTAAACCTGTGCTATTTGGGCATTCCAGAAAGGATCGCTGTGAATGAATTTTGCCAGCTCGTAAAGTTTGCATATAAGCGGGTACGAATCGTAGTCCAAGCTATCGGCCCAGTCCATTATTTTCACATTAGGCGATATTTTGAATGGTTCAACTATGTTCCCGTTTATAACCATAACGTGCGAAGTGTAGTTCTGCGAAAGGGGCAGAAGCTGACCTTCGGAATCGATGTAGTAACCCTGGTTATACTTGTTGATAACACGAACCATTGGAACTCGCTGGGTAACGTTAATGTTTAGATTCCCGTTGGCTGTTTTGAATATGGCAACGTCCTTCACAGTATTCTGTGTTCTGAAACGTTGCTCAAGTTCATGGGTGTTTATCATCCACAGGGGTTTCCCGATGGGCGAATCGTTTTTCTTCTCAACAATCCGTAGCACATCACGATAGGTGATGAACGAGTTATTCAAGCTGTCGGTAATGTTTACGTTTATTTTTGAGCAAACAATCTGGTGGTTCTTGCTACTTACGAACGAAAGGATAACCACGAAGTAGGCAATTACCATTGTCCACTTTAGCGTGCTGAGCAATATTTTTAACCACTTCTTCATTTAGCTTTCCCTGGTTTTTAAAATTGATGCAATTTTGCTGGTTAGCTTATCAATATTTCCTGCGCCCATTGAAATGAGAACATCAAACTTTTTGTTTTCAACTAATCCCAGCAGCTCGTTGTATGAGCACAGAACTTTTTCCTGAATATTTACCTGGTTGAAAATAATTTGACTGCTAACCCCGGGGATTGGCTCCTCGCGCGCAGGGTAAATGTCAAGCAGGATTAGCTCGTCGAGTAGGCTGAGGCTTTGTGCGAATTCACTGGCAAAATCTCGGGTACGCGAGTAGAGGTGTGGCTGGAATATTCCGGAAATTTTTCGCGAAGGGAAAATCTCACGTGCCGAGCTTATTGCAGCTCTTAGTTCCTCGGGATGATGCGCGTAGTCATCAATGTAGATACACTTTTCATCCTGATGCTTCACCTCAAAACGGCGTTCAACCCCGCTGAAAGTGGCCAGCCCGTTTTTAAGCGATTCAATGTTGATTCCCCAAATCAGCGCTGCAGCGGCTGCAGCAATTGCATTCTCAACGTTGTACTTACCCAGAACCCCCAGCTTAAAATCCGTATACGTTCCAAAAGGCGTTACAAAATCGAAAGTGTAGAATCCATTCTGGGGAGAAAGGTTGCTTGCATAAAAGTCGGAACCCTCTTCAACCGAGTACGTGTAGGTTTTAATATCGCTCCTTTCGTTTGCAATGTTTTCTAAACCCTTCTTAACAATAAGAACACCGCCATCCTTGATGTTTTTCACAAACAGTTTGAAGGCTGCTTTTACCTCATCGTGAGTTCCATAAATGTCCAGATGGTCGGCATCGATTGATGTAATGATTGCGAGGCTGGGCTCAATATGCAGGAAGCTTCGGTCGAACTCGTCGGCTTCAACCACAAGCCTGTTCGACCCGTTGTCGCGAAGTACCAGGTTGCTTGAGAAATTTTTTGCGATGCCGCCAAGAAAAGCATCGCAACCCTGCTCGGTTTGGCAAAGCAAGTGAGCAGCCATGGTTGAGGTTGTTGTTTTCCCATGGGTTCCGGCAACGGCTAAGGTTGTAAACGATTTGGATATGGCACCCAACGCTTCGGCACGCTTCACTACCTTGAATTCTTTTGCTTTGAAAAAGTTGAACTGTTTGTGGCTTTTGGGAATAGCAGGAGTATAAACAACAAGGGTGGTTAGCGGATTCTCAAGAAAATCCTCGGGAATATTTCCTACTTTATCAACGTAGCAAATGTTTATTTCTTCCTCTTCAAGTTTTGCTGTGAGTTGGGTTTGCGTGCTGTCGTATCCCGCCACATCTTTGCCCAAATAAAGGAAATACCGAGCCAAAGCGCTCATGCCAATGCCGCCTATACCAATTAAGTAAACCCTATGTATATTTTCAATATTCATATACTGTTATTATTCGCTCTTTGCCAGTTCAATAACTTTTTGTGCAATGATTTGCGCTGAGTTTGGCAGCGCCATTTTCTTGATATTAAGTTCCATGCTGGCAATCGTTTCGGTGTTGTTGGTAAGCTCGATTGCTTTTTCAACCAAAACTTCTGGTGCCTCCGCATCGGTAACGAGAATGGCAGCGTTCTGCTCAACTAAGGCTTTCGCATTCATGGTTTGGTGATCCTCGGCAACGTTTGGCGATGGAACCAGAATGGATGCTTTTCCCACCAGGCACAGTTCGGAAATTGTACCCGCGCCAGCACGGGAAATCACCACATCGGCAGCTGCGTACGCCAAATCCATTCGGTTAATGAAATCGTAAACCTTTACGTTCTCTGCGTTGAAGGGTTTGGTTCGCTCTTTCACCTCTTCAAAGTAGAGTTTCCCCGTTTGCCAGACAAGCGTTATGTTTTTGCTACCAATAATTTGGTCAATGTTTTTAAGAATGCTCTCGTTAATGGTGCGTGCTCCTAAGCTTCCTCCCAGTACCAGAATTACCTGGCTTTTGTTGCTAACTCCGAAGAATGATTCTGCTTCAGTTCTTAAGCCAGCGATTTCGGTTAGTCCCTGTCGCACAGGATTACCGGTTAGCAATATTTTTTCCTTCGGAAAATATTTTTCCATTCCCTCGTAGGCAACGCATATGGCTTCAGCCTTTTTGGCAAGCAGCCTGTTGGTTACTCCGGCAAACGAATTTTGCTCCTGGATTAGTGTAGGAATCCTCATGCGTTGGGCAACCTTTAGAATTGGTCCGCTGGCGTAGCCACCAACACCTACCACAACGTTGGGTTTGAATTTTTTTACAATGCTTCGGGCAAGTAGCATGCTTCTGAGAAGTTTTCCTATTACGCCAACGTTTTTAATTGTAAGCTTGCGGTGAAAACCAGCAACAGGAAGCCCCTTAATGGGGTAGCCGGCAGCCGGAACACGCTCCATTTCCATTCTGCCAAGCGCACCCACAAACAGAATATCAACGTTAGGGTCAATTTCTCGTAACGCGTTGGCAATGGAAATTGCCGGGAAGATATGACCTCCCGTTCCTCCGCCGCTAATAATCACCTTTAGGTAGCTCTTCACCTTCAAATAGTTCTGCTTTATTTTGACTTCTGCTTATGCTTAGTAGTATCCCAAACGAAACGCTTGAGAACAGTAGCGATGTACCTCCCATACTAACAAGCGGGAGGGGCTGACCCGTTACAGGAATTAGGTTAACCGCAACGCCCATATTTATAAATGCCTGAAAAACAATCATTAACGTTAACCCTATGGTTAGGAATGCAGGGAAAGTTCGTTGCGATTTTCGAACGATGTAACCTGCCCTGAACAGCAGCACCGAGTAGAAAAATAGAACGAAAATTCCTCCCACCAAACCGTACTCCTCAACAATTATTGAGTAGATAAAATCGGAGTAGGGGTGTGGCAAGAAGTTTCGCTGGGTACTCTTCCCTGGCCCCTTTCCAACCAATCCTCCTGTAGCAATTGCAATTTTCGATTGCTCTGCTTGGTAGTTGCTCCCGTCCTCGCCACTTGCAAAATTTTCAATACGATTTTTCCAGGTTTGAACCCTGTTAACCGTATTGGTTTGCAGGGCTATAAATATAAACAGGCCAACAGCAATAGCACCTATTCCTGTTAGACCTAAGAGGTATCGCAGATTAATTCGTCCAACGAACATCATTAACCAGCAAATTGCACCGAGTAGTGCTGCAGTTGAGAAGTTTGCCGGAAGAATTAGCAGGCATACAATTCCAACAGGAATAACCAGAGGAACGAACGTTTTCTTGAAGTCGTTAACCTCGCCTTGTTTTAGCGATAAAAAGCGCGCAACGTAAAGTATTAGGGCCAGCTTGGCAAAGTCGGAAGTTTGAATTGTAATTCCCAGTCCCGGAATGGCCAACCATCTTGATGCCTGGTTTAAGCTCGTTCCAAAAACCAGCGTTATTAGCTGAAGCGGGATTGCAATGTAAAGCATTACCTGCGAAAGGAGCGAGTATACTTTGTAGGGAATGAGATGTGTGAAGAAAACAACCATTAACCCGGCAACCAGAAAGCCCAGCTGCTTCAGGAAGTAGTATGCCGTATTTCCACCCTGATACCTGTACGCCAACGAACCCGTTGAACTGTAAACTGCGAGCAACGATACAACCGAGAGCAGAATAACAATCAACCAGATTACCCTGTCGCCTTTAAAGTATTTTCCGAATACGCTCTCCATTATTCTCTTCTTCTTAACGTGTGTTTTATAAATACCTTACAGCCTCCTTAAACTGCTTCCCTCTATCCTCGTAGTTCTCAAACAGGTCGAAGCTGGCGCAAGCCGGAGAAAGCAGCACCGTATCGCCAGGCTGCGACAGCCGATACGCTTGCTGTACTGCATCCTTTGCAGAGTGTGTATCAACAATTGTTTCAACTACACCGCTAAACGAATCGTGAATTTTCTTATTGTCGATTCCTAAGCAAACAATGGCCTTCACTTTTTCCTTTGCTAAAGGAATTATGCTCGAGTAGTCGTTGCCTTTGTCAACTCCCCCGGCAATCCAAATAACCGGGCTTGTCATCGATTCCAGAGCGTACCAGGTTGAGTTCACGTTGGTAGCCTTCGAGTCGTTGATGTACTGAACGCCCCTAATTTTCAGAACATGCTCAAGGCGATGCTCCACTCCCTGGAAAGCTGAAAGGCTTTCGCGGATTACTTCGTTCCGGATGTTAAGTACATGCCCGGCAATTCCTGCAGCCATTGAGTTGTATACATTGTGGCGACCCTTGAGCGCCAAATCGTTAATCGACATGTTAAAATCGCTGTTATTATAGTTTACGAAAATATTGTTGTTTTCAAGAAATGCGGTTTGGTTATCTTTCCTCTCCTGCGAGAAGGGAAGCTGCTGTGCTTTAAGCACAATTCGGTTAAGCTGCTCGGTGGTAACCTCGTCGTCGGAGCAAAAAATGAAGAATTCGTCCTCCGAAAGGTTCTGGGTAATTCTAAATTTCGATTCCACGTAATTCTGCATCTTGTAATCGTACCTGTCGAGATGGTCGGGTGTTATGTTCAGCAGAATGGCAATATCGGCCTTGAAGGTGAACATGCCGTCGAGCTGGAAGCTGCTCAGCTCAATTACATAGTAGTCGAAATTCTTTTCGGCAACCTGCAGCGCGAAGCTTTGGCCGATATTTCCGGCAAGCCCAACGTTCAGCCCGGCTTTTTTCAGCATGTAGTATATTAGCGAGGTTGTGGTTGTTTTTCCGTTGCTACCGGTAATGCATATTTTCTTCGCGCTGGTGTATCGCCCGGCAAATTCAATTTCTGAAATAACCGGAATGTTTTTCGCAAGAATCTCCTGGACTATTGGAACCTTCTCGGGAATTCCGGGCGATTTGATTATCTCATCGGCGTTGAGAATCTCTTCCTTCGTGTGCTTTCCTTCTTCCCACCGAATGTTGTATTTGTTCAGAATTTCCTTGTATTTTGGCTTTATGGTTGACATGTCGGACAGGAACACATCGAATCCTTTTACGTGAGCCAGCACAGCCGACCCTACGCCGCTTTCGCCGCCACCCAGAACAACTATCCGATTGAGAAGTTTAATCCTTTCCATGGCTAACGAATTTTTAGGGTTACCACAGTTATAACGGCCAGAATAATTCCAATAATCCAGAAGCGCAAAACAATTTTGGACTCCGGATAACCTTTCTTCTGATAGTGATGGTGAAGCGGAGCCATAAGAAAAATTCGTCTCCCTTCGCCATATTTTCGTTTGGTTCGCTTGAAGTGGCCAACCTGAATCATCACCGAAAGATTTTCCACAAGGAAAATTCCGCATAAAATTGGAATTAGAAGTTCCTTGCGAATCAGAATTGCAAAAACCGCAAGCATTCCGCCAAGAGCAAGACTTCCGGTGTCGCCCATAAAAACTTGAGCAGGATAACCGTTGTACCAAAGGAAACCGATGAGAGCACCAATCGTTGCGCTCATAAAAACGACCAATTCTCCCGTCATCGGGATATACATTATATTAAGGTAATCGGCATAAATTATGTTACCCGAGAGGTACGCAAAAACACCAAGCGTTGCGCCTATAATTCCGCTAACTCCGGTTGCTAATCCATCAAGACCATCGGTGAGGTTTGCACCGTTTGAAACGGATGTTACTATAAAAATTACAACTAAAACAAAAACAATCCAAGCTAGCTTACTTGCCCAATTCCCTTTGAAAGGAACAAGATATTTGTAATCAAATTCATTGTTCTTAAAGAATGGGATTGTTGTTTTAGTTGTTTTCTCGTTTGTAAATTGAGTTACATTTCCGCTGCTGGTTTGATCGTTCCCCTCAACAATTTCTGTTGGATTTACATCTTTGTTGGTAACAACCTTTTCACGTACAACAACATCAGGACTAAGGTAAAGTGTTAATCCAACAAATAATCCAAGTAAAACCTGTCCGAGTAGTTTGAGTTTCCCCGAAAGTCCTCCTTTATCTTTTAAGAAAACTTTGATGTAATCATCAACAAAACCAACAAAACCAAGCCATATTGTTGTAACCAGCATTATTTGCACGTAGATATTCTTCAAATCGCAGAATAAAAGAACGGGAACCAGAATAGAGAATAAAATTATAATTCCACCCATTGTTGGAGTTCCCTTCTTCTGCATTTGCCCATCAAGGCCAAGATTTCGCACATCTTCACCAATCTGCTTCCTTTGGAGGTAGATGATTATTCTTTTTCCAATTAGCAGCGAGATAGCCAGCGATGTAATTACCGCCATTCCCGAGCGGAATGAAATGTACTGGAACATTCCGGCGCCGGGAAAATCAATCTCGTTTAAAAAGTTGAAGAGGTAATAAATCATGGTTTTAGGGTTTTAAAGATTTCTGCAATCTCCTCTTTATCGTCAAAATGGTGTTTTACACCTTTTACTTCCTGGTAATTTTCGTGACCTTTTCCAGCAACCAGAACAACATCGCCTTTCGCTGCCAGCAGGCATGCGGTACGGATTGCCTCGCGCCTGTCTGTAATTGTAAGAACTCGACCAACCGAAGAAGCATCAATTCCTTTTTTCATGTCATTCAGGATATCTTCAGGTTCTTCAAACCTTGGATTATCCGAGGTGAGAATTACCATTTCGCTTCCCTGAGCGGCAATCTGTGCCATAATTGGGCGCTTGGTTTTATCGCGGTTTCCGCCGGCACCAACCACGGTGATTAGTTTACTCCCCTCGCTGCGAATTTTTTTAATTGATTCAATTACGTTCTCAAGCGCATCGGGAGTGTGGGCGTAGTCAACAATAGCAACCACGCCGTTGGGCGATTGGGTGTGCTCAAAGCGTCCTTCAACCGGATTCATATTGCTAAGAATAGTGAGCACTTCCTGCTTGTCGAAACCAAGCAGTTGGGCGGTAGAGTAAACGCAAAGCAGGTTGTACGCATTAAATTCACCAATCAGTTTTGTCCAAACTTCAATGTTGTCGATATTGAGCAACATTCCAATAGGTTGCTGCTCAATAATTTTACACTTAAAGTCGGCCATGCTTCTGAGCGAGTAGGTTTTTACCTTGGCCTTTGTGTTTTGAACCATAACCCTGCCGTTCCTATCGTCGATGTTTGTTAGCGCGAATGCGCTGGAAGGCAGCTCATCAAAAAATAGCTTCTTCGCCTTTATATACTCGTCGAAGGTTTTATGGTAGTCGAGGTGGTCGTGCGTGATATTGGTGAAAATACCTCCTTTGAAGGCAAGCCCTTTGGTTCGGTGCTGAACAATTGCGTGCGAGCTAACCTCCATGAAGCAGTGTGTGCAACCAGCCTCAACCATTTCGGCGAAAAGCTGATTAAGCTGAATGGCATCGGGGGTAGTGTGGGTGCTTGGTACTTTTTTGTGGCCAATGTAGTTGCAAACTGTTGAGAATAAACCTGCTTTGCCTCCCATTGAGTTTACCAGCCTGTAAAGCAATGTGGCTGTGGTTGTTTTCCCGTTGGTTCCCGTTACCCCAATAAGTGTAAGCTTCTCCGAAGGATTCCCGTAGAATTCCGAAGCGGCAACTCCTAATGCAATTGAGGAGTTCTGTACCTGAAAGTACGAAACCATTGGGTTAATTTTTTCGGGAAGCTGCTCGCAGATTATGGCAGTTGCCCCACTGTCGATTGCATTATCAATAAAGCTGTGACCATCGCTCTGGGTTCCAGAAATTGCGAAGAATGCAGAATTCTTTTCAACTTTTCGGGAATCGAAGGTAAGCGAAGTAACAGCAATATCGGCATTGCCCTCGGTTTGAACGAGCAAATTACCTGGTAGTATGTCGGTTATTCTCTTCATAAGTTTAATTCATGCTCATTTCAAGCACAATTCTATCGCCGCTGTTAACCCTGTTGCCAGGAGTGAGCGATTGCCTGCGCACGGTTCCACGTCCCCTTACATCGACACGTAAGCCATTGTTTTCGAGAAGATAAAGGGCGTCCTTCAAGCACATTCCCTGCACATCGGGAACAAGATTCTGTATTACGCTCTTTTTCTTCAATTCAACTTCGTTGTCGTTTCTATGGGTAATAATCCATGGGTAATTGCTGGATTCATCGGTTAGTGGAATTCTTAGTTCCTGCATAACCTCCTTAATTTCTGGTCTAAATCCATTTTTCGATTCGGGTAACTCTGTTAGCTCCGACCTTTTTGGAATTACCGGGAACCACTCCTTGCTGGTGGAGTAAACCTTATCGGCAATTTCCTTGAATATTGGACCGGCAACCAGGTTCCCGTAGTAAACGCTTCGCGAGGGAGAATTTACCACAACTATGCATGAATATTTTGGGTCATCGGCCGGGAAGTAACCAGCGAATGATGCTTGGTAGCTGATTTCGCCCCGCTGTCGGTAGCCTTCTGTTCCTTGCGCAATTTGAGCAGTTCCAGTTTTACCCGCAATCTTGTAGTTGCTGTTCCTTAGGTTTTTAGCGGTTCCGTTTTCAACTACTCCCTCAAGCACCTGGTGCACTTTTTTTAGCGTGCTCCTTGAGCAAATGGAAGGGTTAATAATTTCTGTTCTGAATGTTGTTACAGTTTGCCCATGCTGCTTAATGGAGTTTACAAACTTTGGTTTCACCATGCAGCCATTATTTGCAATAGCATTGTAGAAGGTAAGAAGTTGAAGCGGAGTAAGTTTAACCTCGTATCCAATGCTCATCATAGGTAACGAAATACCCGACCACAGCTTATCGCCCGGATACTTAATGTAAGGTTTCGTTTCGCCTTTAATGGGTATATCGAGCGGTTGGTTTAGCTTAATTGAGTACAACCTATCAATAAAATCTTTCTCTTTGCCCTTATAGTGCTTGGTTACCAGTTCGGTAACTCCTACGTTCGATGAGAACTCGAAAACTTCTTTCACGGAAATTCTTCCGTAACCTCCCTCTTTCGAGTCGGTAATTGTTTTGTCGTAGTATTGTGCTTTCCCCTTTCCGGTGTTAATTGTATCGGTAAGTGAAATATATCCATCCTCGAGAAGTGCAATTAGGGCGGCAACTTTGAAGGTTGAACCGGGTTCGGCACCCTCGCCAATGGCGTAGTTAAAAGCTTCGTCGTATGTTCCATCTTCGTTCCTGCGAAGGTTTGCAATGGCTTTTATTTCACCGGTTTCAACTTCCATAAGAATAACCGTTCCGTGCTCTGCTTCGTGCTTGCGAAGTTGGGTTCTGAGGGCATTTTCAGCAACATCCTGCAGGGTAACGTCGATTGTTGTGAAAACATCCATGCCATCCTGTGGCTCAACATGCAGAGCGCTGCTCACTTCAACCCATGTGTTTCCGGGTACTCGTTGGCGAAGACTAAGCCCGGCTTTGCCTCTGAGAATATGGTCGAATGCACCTTCGATACCAACCGAAACACCTCCCTCGTTTACATTACCAATGGTTCGTGATGCAAGGCTTGCGTGGGGTTTAATTCGCTTATTCACCTGAACAGGGATGAAGCCACCTACATTCTCGCGAAGGCGAAAAAGCGGGAAATTTCTAATTTCTTGTAATTCAATGTAGTTAACAAGCCTTGGGTTTACCAGGTAGAACCTGCGCGATTTTGAAAACTTTCTGGCATTGTTCAACTCTGAGCGGTAGGTGTAGTGTGATTTGTCTCTAAAGAATCGCGATAGGCAGATAGCCAATGAGTCAACATTTTCATAAAAAATTTCGTCGGTAAGCCCTGCAGCCTTGAGGTCCATTCTTATTTCGAAGAAAGGGATTGAGGTTGCTAAAAGGCGGCCGTCGTGAGCACAAATGTCGCCCCGGCTGGGCTCTATGGTTATATCTTTGTAAGTTATGTTTTTAGCCATAGCCCGCCACTTATTTCCCTCAACAAACTGGATGTAAATAATTTTGAAAACAATGGACAGAGCCATAAGTACGAACAGTACGTACACAAGGCTGAACCTGAACACTATTTCCTTTTTTAACGACATTACAGCTTCGCTTTAATTTTTTTTGGTGGAACTACCGACTCTTTTAGCCCTAAACCCTTCTGCTCTATTAGCTTCGAAACCTCGCTCTGCTTGCTTATGAACATAAGCTGCGAGGCCATTGTAATCGATTCTGCCCTTAGGTTTTTTACTTCAACTTGAAGAATCTGGTCTTGCTTAACCAGCTTCTCGTACTTGTACCTGTTCGCTATGTAAATTACTGCCAGCAGGGCAAGGAATAGGATGTAGGGAACCTGTCCCGAAACACTTTCGCGGCTTAGGATATTGCCAGTAAGAATATCCTTTAAGCCACTGTTTTTCTTTGGTCCCTTTTGCTCTTTTGGAGCATCGATAAACTCTACATTTTGGTTCTCTTCGCTCATAGTTTCCTTCCTATCCTGAGTTTTGCGCTTCGCGAACGTGGATTACTTTTTGTCTCCTCATCCGTTGGCACAATCACTTTTCTATTAATTTGTTCGAACGTTGATTTGGTGTTTCCGAAAAAATCTACCTCACGATCTCCCAGAAAATTTCCGGTTTTAATAAAATTCTTAACCAGCCTGTCTTCCAGCGAGTGGTACGATATTACCACAAGCCTGCCATCGGTTTCAAGCGCTTTTTCAGTTTGCCAGAGCATCTGTTTTAGCGCTTCCATTTCATGGTTCACCTCAATTCGTATTGCCTGAAAAACCTTAGCCAGCATCTTGTTAATAACATGGCTGGGGAAGGCTCTTCCTACAACCTCGGCAAGCTGTTCTGAAGATGTGATTGGTTGCTTTTCCCGTGCGCTACAAACCATTCCAGCCAGCTTGTTTGCGTTTGGTAGCTCCCCGTAAACCGAAAGCAGCTCAAAGAGTTTCTGCTTTTCGTAGGTGTTTACAACTTCTTCTGCAGTCAGCTTTCCAGAGCGGTTCATCCTCATGTCGAGCGGACCGTTAAATCTTGTGGAAAAGCCCCTTTCGGGGCTATCGAAGTGGTGCGAAGAAACACCCAAATCGGCCAGAATTCCCTGAACTGACTTTACTTTGTGATACTTTAAAAAATTTCTAAAGAACCTGAAGTTGCTTCGAACCAACAAAAAGCGCTTGTCGTCGATGCTGTTTTTAAAGGCGTCCTCATCCTGATCGAAGGCGATTAGTCGCCCTTTTTTCGACAGGTGCTTAAGTATTTCGCGAGAGTGTCCGCCCCCACCGAATGTTAAATCAAGGTAGGTTCCATCGGGCTGAATGTTTAAACCATCGATGCTCTCATTCAGTAAGGCAGGTACATGATATTGCATTACTCATCGCGTAATATGGATGAACCCATGATTTTTTCGGCCAGCTGTGCAAATGCCTGCTCGTCCGATTCATGCGCATCATACTTCTCTTTTGCCCAAATCTCAATGCGGCTGTCCTGGCCGGTTAGCACAAGTTCTTTGGTTGCGCTGGCCATATCGAGTAGCCTCTTGGGGATCAGTAACCGTCCGCTCGAATCTAGATTTATCTCGGCTGTTCCCCTGTAAAATTCTCTCAAAAAGCGGTTGTGCTCCCTGTTGTAGGGATTTGTGTTTTTGCGGATAAGCTCGTTCTGGCGCTCCCACTCCTCCATGGTGTAAACCACCAAGCAGGTTTCAAAAATGTCCTTCCTTACCACATAGCGATCAGGAGAGGCAGATTTATTCTGCTTCTTAAAAGCGGCGGGGAAGAGCAAGCGCCCTTTCTCGTCAACCTTACATACGTAATCGCCTATGAACGAAGTCATTTTACTCCAATTTTTCAAAAAGTAAAAGTATATAAAATATTTCCACTTTTATCCACAAATTACCACTTTTTCCCACATTGTTAATAACTTTTTTTAGGAAAATTTATTTTATCAAACTTCGTGTTTTGTAAAACACAGATAAACAAATAAATACATGTGTGTGAAAGGTTTTTTAAATAATGACAAAGTGTAAGTAGAAAAATGACAGTTTTTTTGAGCCTATTGGATTAAAAACATAGTTTAAAATGGATTAGGTTAGGTTTTCTTCCAGAGAAAATTCCAGAGATAGGCCATTTTTTCCAGAGATTGACCATGGGGAATGAATTGCGGGCTATGCATTGGACATTTGCGCGAGAAAAAAATTAAGCAACAACCCTAAGAGCAACCCGAATGCTTTCAACTAGTCTCCTATCAGCTAACACAACTCCAACTAAACTCAGGATGCTAACAGCAACGGTGCAGGTTTTGATTTAATTTATTTTGTTTTAATTTCGTAAAACAAATTATAACTCTTGTAATAATCGAGAGATTATTTTAAACCAAAAATACAGTTCTATGGAAAATGTTAGCTCATAAAATGTCAGTTTAGAATATGATTCTAATGTTTATAATAGCGAAAAAATTAAATCGGAATTTATTGATGAGTTAATTGAAAAAAATGTCATTCCCACCAATTGTACTAAAATTATCAAAGATGAACATATAGTTTCTTACTCTGAATCGAATGACAATTCAATCACAACTAAAACAGTTGAAACTATTAGGAATGAAGTAATTATTGATTATGAAGTTGAGCCGGATTACAATGCACAAAGAGATAATAAAGCCCCATGGACAAAATTATTTTTAATGACAGAGAAAAAAATTAATTATGATAAATCAATAGAATGAGTAAAAATTTCGAGTGAATATACTACTTTCTACATGGATAAGCTAAACTCATTAAAAGCAGGATTCATGTTTTGCTATATTTTTGGTGGATTGATATCAGCATTTGCAATTTTCTTTTATTTAATAGCGGAAGACCCAGGCACATCAGAACTAATTATCCCTGGCTCAGGTTTACTCCTAATTACAATGGGTATTCTATTACATTTAAAATATAAAGGGAAATCATATCAACGTAAAAAAGCAGAGCCTTTACGTAC
>ERZ795057.144-NODE-144-length-75381-cov-7.043916_pt1 | contig 75381 bp, 55 predicted proteins | sample MGYA00375141_ERZ795057 | MGnify/ENA primary metagenome ERZ795057 (study PRJEB30186, sample SAMN05720163) | activated sludge metagenome | isolation source: Anaerobic digester | place: Hong Kong | collected 2015-01-26 ...
CCGATTCAATATCCGTGCGAGACAGCATACGACATGCACTGCCACTCCTTCATGCCGGTATGCTTGCGATAGACCCGCGTACAGGAGGGATAATGGCATGGGTGGGAGGAATAGATCATGCCACTCAGCCCTACGACCAGATCCTTGCCAGACGTCAGATGGGATCAGTATTCAAGCCTGTTCTCTATGCTGCAGCACTGGAAAACGGAAGTGAACCCTGTGACTATCTTGATAACGATTCGGTAATGGTATCGGGTTATGACGAATGGAGTCCTGATAATTTTGACGGGACCCTGGGCGGAAGCTGGTCTCTGACAGCTTCACTGGCAAAGTCGATGAATGTACCTTCCTTTAACCTTTTCATTAAAACCGGTTTCGGGCCTGTCGATTCTCTCTGGAAAGCACTGGGTTTCTCTTTTTCCCTTCGAAATACACCTTCCCTTCCTCTGGGGACAGCAGAAGCCAGTATCCTGGAAACGGCCGTTGCCTATTCAGTATTTGCCAACGGAGGATATAAAATTGATCCATGGTCTGTTTCAACCGTGAAATCTCCCTCCGGAGAGCTTATCTACACCAGACAGGGGACCATTTTTGATGAGCGTATAATTTCTGAACGGACTGGTTTTCTTCTGGGTGCCATCCTTCAGAAAGCTGTAAATGAGGGTACCGGTGCGGCTGTAAGGAGCAGGTTCGGGGTTGACATTCCACTTGCAGGAAAGACCGGCACAACACAGAACTATGCCGATGCGTGGTTTGCGGCTTTCAACCCGGGTATTATTATCGTAGCAAGAGCGGGAGCCTCCTTGCCTGCTATCCATTTCGATGAGGGATCGTATGGAACGGGAAGCTCACTTGCCCTGCCCCTTGTGGCCCTGGCTCTTAAAAAAGCCACCTCTGTTCCGGAACTGAGGCAGCAGGTGGATAATCCCTTTCCGGAGCTTCCTCCTGACCTTTCTGTGGCATTGGAGTGCCCTGATTTCAGAGAAGATACATTTGTTGATAAATTCATCGACATCTTCAGGAAACCGGGAATAGTATTCGACACTACCGGAACTAAAAGCGACAGAAGAATACGCTCAGTCATCAGAAGGATCTTCAGGAGATGATCTTTCTGAGAACAGCTGTAACCTGTAGTATTTTATTTTCCCACGATACAATCCATAAGCTTTCCTGTGAACCTTTCCGCTCTTTTTTCCTGGGCCTGTCTGTCGGAAGGGTTACCATCAGCATCAAAGTTCTTATCCACATGAGGTACCGGGAAGCTGGCAGACGACATACTGGCTCCGATTTTCCACATCACGAATTGAAGTGATGTAATCACCTGCGATCCTCCAAAAGATCCGTCAGAAACGGTGGAGATGGCAACAGGTTTATTCTTCCATTCTTCGTAGAGCAGATCGATGACATTCTTGAGACTTGCAGGATAACCGCCATTGTACTCGGGAGTCACAATAATAACTCCATCGGCTTCCTTTATTTTTTGTGCAAAGTCTGAGGCTGCCTCATTCCTGACCTTCTGATAACTGAGCCTCTCTTCAAAAACCGGGAAATCATACTGTTTAAGGTCGAGGATCTCAACTGCTGCGATATTTTTGCTCTCAATATAGTTCCTGAGAAACAAGGCCACAGCATGGCTCTTCCTTTCAGTTCTGACACTGGATGAGATTATGGCTATTTTCTTCACTCTTTTATTATCTCAGTTTATTTCTTTATGAAATGTTTCCAGGGTACAAAGATATCATTATGTACCTGATCAGCAGCATTTTTGAAATAAACTTCAGGATTCTGGCTGGAATTGAGTATGAGTTTATCCGCTTCTTCACTTTCATAACACCTTACCGTAAATGCAGTCAGGTTATTGCCTTCGGCATTGATGATAAAAACAGGTTCTCCGCGTGGTGTGTAGCCATCGTTAAATTCCTGACCGTCGGTACGTGAAAGCATTGTGAGATAGTTTACCACCGTGGCAGAATCGGCTTCAATATTATTTGCAAACCACTTATTCCCGTCCCTGATCAGGGTGTAGCTGCTGTCGGCAGGATACCTGAAAGTTATCCTGAGGATATCTTCTTTATTGAACCTTATCATGGATTTATCGCGCCAGTCGGAAAAGGAGCCGCTGAAATTTATTGAAAGGAATCCGTCTACTGAATATACTTCCTTTTCTCCGAAATTCCTCACATATGAGGTCCCTTCAATATTACCTCCGCCATAGGGATTGTAGGGATTCTGGACCTCCCTGTAATTGAATTTTCCTATCATAATGTCGGCCAGGATCTTGCCTCCGGAGTTCAGAAGCCTGATCCTTCTGGCCAATGAATCTGTCAGATCGAAGTCTTTCCATTTTGCTTCATCGACGGCTTCAAGGCTCTGAGGCCTTAGGCTTCCAAGCTGGTCGAAGATGTTTGTAACGGCCCATTCAACAGGTTTTGAAACCACATCACCCTGCCGGATGGTCCAGTTTCCATTTTCTTTGGTGAATTCGAACGATGGCCCGTCCTCAGGCCTGGGAATAATTACGATTTTGCTCACCGCAGCCGTATCGAATTCTGTGATAGTGCTTTTCAGCGTGGCATTTTTTGACGGTACTTTCAGAAACAGTGTAAGCAGAAGTAATGCTACAAGTGCGCCAAGGATATAAATAAGTCTTTTGTTGTTGAATCTCTTACTCATAGTTAACCTCCATTCTTTTTATTTTCCTGGTCCTGTTAATCTGAATTCTGACCAGTCCGTATATCAGTATGAGTATTACAGGTAAAATGAAATTGAGCCATTTCAGGAACGACTTTACTCCATCAGGGAGTTCTTTCACAGGTCTCGACGTAACTTCTTTGGTCCTCAGATCTATTAATCCGGAATCATCGGATAGCCAGTCTATTGAGTTCACCAGCAGGCTTGAATTGTCAGGTGGGACCTGTGCTCCTCTTTCACGTCCGCTCACCGCAAAGTCACCGTCGGCGATGATGATCATCCGGGAGTTTGCCTGGCCTGACAATCTGCCTTCCAGGACTCCTGCAACTACCTGACCTTTAAGAGGAAAGTCATTCTGTGTCCATTGACGGCTTACGTCGAAATAAAGAGGTGCGTTGACTGTCCCTGACTGTTCCGACGAGTATGCCAGAGGAGTAAAGATTTTGGTACTGTCTCCCGAATATGAGATCGGGCTTGCGAACTGCATTGCGACAGATTCGAGCCCTTTGACTGCCGGATTATCGCTGAAGCGGTTTATGACCGGGAAATATGGAAATGATACCTGGGACTGCATGATAAAGTTACCCTGTTGCTGCTGAACATTGACCACGCCACAGTTTGCATCTATGATAAAGGAAGGAGTCATTGCAATACCCTTACTGCTTAGCCAGTCTTCGAGCCCTGTTCCTACAGGCCTTCCCGTTGCTGTGGTGAAATCGCCTTCAACCCTGTTTACAGCCAGGACAATATTACCTCCCCGCGAAAGAAAATTGTCGAGCTGTTCAATATGTTCACGGGGGATGGTGTCAACAGGCCTTACAAGAGCAAGAGTCTTGAATTTCTCAGGAATCCCGACAGTGTCCGACATGCTGTAGGCTTCCACATTATATAGCACGCTAAGGTCTGTATAGACCTGCATCATCTCATTCAGGTCGGGTTCTCCGTGTCCCAGTATGAAAGCAATGGAAGACTTATCCTTAACAGTAAGTTTTTTTATGGCGGTTGAAAGGGAATATTCCATTGCAGATCCTGGTCTGAAGAAAGGTATTGTCTCTTTTTCATTACCTGTCGAGACTACTGCTCCGAGGTAGGCCTTCTGCTGTTTTACCTGATCTTTTTCCCTTACATTTATCATCACAGGCTGGATGCCTGCTTTTACGGCTTCCTCCTCACTCGTCTCCTTCTCATTGGGATTTACGAAGCGGTAAACCACCATTCCCTTCGATCTGCTGCCGTACTCACTCAGCATGTCTTTAAGGTTGCCCGATATGGAAGCAATATTTGGAGGAAGGTCTTTGGAAAAATATGCTGTTACCGTAACAGGTTCTTCAAGGTTTTTCAGGATATCCCTTGTGGCTTTGCTGAGGGTGTATTCTTTCCCTTCTGTAAAGTCGATCCTGAAAAAATAGTTTTCAGAAAGGATATTAACGATTACTATAATAGCTGCAACCAGGAGAATAGTTGTTGATATTTTCGTTTTGTTCATCATGGCTTAATAGATTTTCGTTCTGTGATTTTTTTACCGGGAGTTACGTCTTGCCATAGAGATCTCGGTAAGAAAGAGACCCATGAAGATCACTGAGCCGAAATAGATAAGGTCCTTTGAGTCAAGAACTCCTCTGGACAGGCTTTCAAAATGGACTGTCATACTGAAATAATTCATAATTTGCCCTGCCAAACCTTTCATTCCCCCTGCTATGAACTGGAAGAGTATATGAAAGAAAATTCCAATGAAAAGCGCCGTCAGAAATGCGACAATCTGGTTTTTTGTGATGCTGCTGGCGAAGAGACCAATAGCTGCATATGATGCACTTATAAGGAAGAGTGCGAGGTATCCGCAGATAGTACCACCTGCGTCTATGTTGCCGATTTTTGCCACAGTTATGAAGTAGGGAAAAGTCAGTCCCAATGCCACGGCTATAAGTATGAGTGTGGCGAAATATTTACCCAGAATGACATGGCGGTCGGTAACAGGCTTTGTAAGAAGCATTTCAATAGTGCCGCTTTTTTTCTCTTCTGCAAGCATTCTCATGGTGAGTGCAGGGATGAAGAAGAAGAGGGTCCAGTAGGCAATTCCGAAAAAAGAACGCAGGCTTGCCTGTCCGACAAAGAAGACATCAGATCCTGATATCCATGTGAAAAAACCGCTGAAGCCCAGAAAGAGTACTATCATTATGAAAGCCGTAAGCGAATCGAAAAATGAGTTTAGCTCGCGTTTCGTTATTATCCATACTTTTTTCATATCCAAACCGATTAATTCATTGTTAATTCCCTGAAGATGTCTTCAAGTTTTGTTTCGTGTGGTGTCATTTCCGTCAGTACCCATTTATTCTGTACGCACAGATTGAAAATATGCCTTTTTGCTTCTTTGCTTCTGCAATGGACATTAAACCTGTTGAGGGTTCTTTCTGCGAAGTCGACCATGGAAACAGATTCCAGATCATTTAGTGCCGTAAATATTTTATTTGAGTCACCGTCTTCGATCCTTACTCTGATAATCTCCTTGTCAGCTGACTTCTTCCTGAGAGTCTCGGCAGTTCCGTCTGCCACAAGTTTCCCTTTGTTTATTATGAATATCCTGTCGCATGTAGCTTCCACCTCCGGCAAAATATGTGTACTGAGGATCACTGTTTTCTCACGTCCGAGTTCGCGGATGAGTTTCCTTATCTCAACGATCTGATTAGGATCAAGTCCTGAGGTGGGTTCATCGAGGATCAGTATCTCGGGATCGTGGATCATCGCCTGAGCCAGGCCCACTCTCTGTTTATATCCTTTTGAGAGTTCGGCTATTTTTTTATGCTTCTCCCGGTTAAGACCTGTAATTTTAATCATTTCTGCAACTCTCGACTGAACGCGGGTTTTGTCAATACCCTGGATTTTAGCACAGAACTCAAGATAGTCGATGACTCCCATATCTTCGTAAAGAGGGTTATTTTCAGGAAGGTACCCGATATGTTTTTTGATCTCATCGGCATCGTCTCTGATAGATCTTCCGCCGATGATAACATCACCTTCATCAGGGGCAATGAAGTTTGTAATGATCTTCATTGTTGTTGTTTTTCCTGCCCCGTTAGGCCCCAGAAAACCCAGGATCTCACCTGTAGCGACTTTCAGGGAAATATTATCCACTGCTTTCTGGGAACCATATTTCTTTGTGAGATTCTCAATTAATATATCCATAATGACTGTAGTAAAATGATTAACGGTGCTCGGTTAATAAGCACTGCGAAAATATTTTAATAGGAAAAAATAGAAAAGAGATAAGCCGTTAAAAATTTGTTAAAATATCATCCGGCATCAAGTACCGCGATAATACCATATTGGTAATTACCAGGTTAATATTAAATCAGATCACAGGCTTCGGGAGGCATCCAGTGTGCATCTTTTCCCTCCCATTTGACGTTGCAACCTATAGGGTTGGTGACAGGAACCGATACTTCTTTTCCAGAGGTCAGTTCATCAAGAGCCCTTTCAAGATCATTGACGGTCATTCGTGAGGTGTCACGCGGACTGTCAACGCCTCTGCCTGTATAGACAAGTTTTCTCTCCCTGTCAAAAACATAGAAATGAGGTGTCCTCAGGGCTCCGTAAGCTTTTGCTACAGACTGGTCACTGTCATAAAGGTACAACCAGGGGAATTTGTGAACTGTCATTCTCTTTACCATATTAGGAAAACTGTCCTCGGCGTATGTGTGTTCGCTGTTGGAGTTGATTCCTGCAAAAGCAACATCTTTTTGTAAGAATTTCTCCGCAGTAGCTCTTGTAATTTCATCCGAACCTATCACATAGGGGCAATGGTTGCAGGTGAAGAAAACAACGAGATACTTTCGATGGTCAAAATCAGTAAGTCTGTAATTTTTTCCGTCGGTTGCGGGGAGGTCGAACCAGGGTGCCTTATCTCCGATTTCCAATGTAAATGCCATCAGCTTGCTATTTAAAACAGTTAAAAACTTTTTTACAAATTTGGCAATTATAAGTTAACTTTCGACTGAAAGAAGAAAATACTTAATTAACAGATGGAGTTTACCCTTTTAAAGGATATTGTCGTAATATTCGCATTGTCTACCCTGGTGAATTTTGTGTTCACGAAATTCAAAATTCCTACCATTGCAGGCTATCTTGTTACAGGTATCATTGCCGGTCCGTACCTTCTGTCTCTCGTTAACGACGCCCATAATATCGAATTGCTTGCAGAGGTGGGAGTTATTTTCCTTCTGTTCACCATCGGGATGGAGTTTTCATTAAAACATCTTCTCAGAATAAGACGAATAGTATTTCTCGGTGGATTTCTTCAGGTGACAATCACTGCAGCAGCTTTCTACGGAGCATCGAGACTTTTCAACCTGGAATGGAAGGCTGCGCTCCTGTTCGGTTTTCTTATGGCTCTGAGCAGTTCGGCTCTCGTTCTGAAACTCCTCCAGGAAAGATCGGAGGTTACATCCAACTACGGAAGGACAATTCTGGGGGTTCTTATTTTTCAGGATCTTTTACTTGCTCCCCTGCTGCTTTTTACCGGAATGCTTGCAGAAAGCTCATCTAATATCACAAGGGAATTACTTATACTAAGTGTCAAGGTGATTGTAATACTGGGAGTTGTTTATGCCGGCAACAAGTGGCTGTTGCCTAAGCTGTTACGTGTACTTGCCATGACAAAGAACCAGGAACTTTTCATGATAAGTATTTTCCTGATCTGCTTTGCCATCGCACTGGGGACTGCAAAACTTGGGATGTCGCTTGCTTTCGGGGCCTTCCTGGCCGGGCTCATGATCTCAGAGTCGGAATACAGCCATAATGTTTTCGGGAATTTTTTTACCATAAAAGATGTTTTTGCAAGTTTCTTCTTCGTCTCAATAGGAATGTTGTTCGACATATCTTTTGTTGGAGATAACTGGCAGCTGGTACTGCTGTGCGTTATTCTGGTAATCGTGATAAAAGCAATAATTGCAGGAGGAACAGGATTCATCCTTGGACATACACTTAAGGGGACTATTCTCATCGGACTTGCACTGTCCCAGGTGGGAGAATTCTCCTTTATCCTTGCCAGAATTGGATTTGACAAGCAGCTTCTCCCTGATTTTTATTACCATCTTTTTCTGGTGGTGGCGGTGATAACAATGTCTCTTACCCCGTTCATGATGCTTTTCTCGCCGCGACTTGTCAGGATAATCTCGGGACTGAACCTTCCCGTGGTTCTGAGAGAAGGACTCTTCCCTCTTCAGGAGACAGAAATCCCCGATTTCAGAAACCACCTGGTGATAATAGGAAAGGATCCGAGTGCCCTCAAGCTTTCGCAGATGGCATCAAATAATAACATAAGACACATATCAATAGTATTTGATCCCTCGATTGCAAGAGAAAAAATGAACAGGGGAGACCTTGTGGTTTACGGAGATGCTGTGAACGAACCAATACTGAGGAAGGCTCATGTCGATACGGCCGATATAGTGGTTGTATCGGTCGGAAGCATAGTCCCGGGCCTTGCAATAATAGAGAAAATACGGCATCTTAACAACAGCGCCTATATACTCGTGAGATCGACCCTGATATCAAATGTTGATCAGCTTTATAAGGCTGGTGCCGATCAGGTAATCCCTGAAAAACTTGAGCTAGCCATCGATCTCTTCAACAGAGTACTTTTAAGAAGGCTCGTTCCCCAGAAGGAGGTGAACCGGATCATTACACACATAAGAAGTACGAGCCTGGGTGAATACAGCCTGAAAGACGAAATTCATCAGCCCTCTATCCTGGATGAATTCACTGACATAAATATTGCTGCGCTTCATCTGGAAGAAGGATCATATGCCGATGGAAAGTCCCTCGTAGAAATAGATTTGAGAAAAAAGACCGGTGTCACCCTCCTTGCAGTTAAAAGAACCGGCAATGTCCTGGAACATCCCCAGCCGGGAACAATTCTCAGGGGAGGGGATATCGCATATGTTCTGGGAAATCCCGAACAAATAAATAGTGCATCGGAATTCTTTGGAGACAATACGGGGAATGAAGGATAATAATGGATATCCGTTCCGGTGTGTATTTCAGTAATTTTATTTTTATCTTGGCACGACTATAAACCATTTATGAAGATAAATCTGACGATTTTTACCGGCTTTTTGCTGGTTAATTTTTTCCTGTGTGCCGAAAAGGCTTATTCTCAGGATATTAACTGGACTCATTTCAGGGGGAATTCACTGAATGGTGTGGCGGGAAACAACAAGATTCCACTTGTCTGGAACGAAAATACCATTAAATGGAAAACAGAGATCCATGACCGCGGACACTCTTCCCCGGTCGTTTTTAATGATCAGATATGGATGACAACCGCCACATCCGATGGCAGGGAATTATATGCTGTTTGTGCTGATTTTAACACGGGCAGGATTATTTATGATATTAAAGTATTTACTCCCGGTGAAACACAGAGAAAGCACTCCCTTAATACTTATGCCACTCCGACTCCCTGTATAGAAGAAGGATCAGTGTTTGTGCATTACGGGAGCATGGGAACAGCATGTATAAATACAGGAACAGGGAAGGTGCTCTGGCAAAGAACGGACCTGAAATGTGAACATGTACAGGGTCCGGCTTCATCGCCGGTTCTCTATAAAAACCTTGTCATTCTTCATTTTGAAGGCACGGATGTAAGATACCTTGTAGCACTTGATAAAAAAACCGGCACAACTGTCTGGAGAACAGACAGGCCCGCAGAACCATATGAGGATCTGACGGTTATTGGAAGAAAAGCCTATGTCACTCCGCTTCTTATCAAAATAAAGGGGAGGGACATGCTGATATCAAATGGTTCGGCTATCTGTATTGCTTATGACCCGGGAAACGGTAAAGAGATATGGAGAGTGACAGGCGGTGCTGAATCAACAGTTTCAATGCCTTTTACGGAAGATGGTATCGTTTACTGGTATACCGGTCCTGTTCTGGGCAGTGACTTACCTACTTATAACGAAATATTAGCAGTCAATCCTGTCGGTGACGGTGATATAACAGGAACTAATATCATCTGGAGGAAGCAATTTCCACAGTCAAATAATCAGATGCTCACACCGGTTTTGAAGGACGGACTTATTTATACAGTTGACACACGCCATAAAATGATGTGCCTGGATGCAAAAAATGGTGAACAGGTATGGTCGACAAATGTTAAGTCAAATTTCAATGCCTCACCTTTGTTTATTGACGGCAGAGTATGGTTTTTCTCTGTCCGTGGTGAAGCACTTGTGCTTAAGGCGGGAAGGAATTATGAAGTTATTAATTCTAATCAGCTTGATTCAGGAATCTGGGCAACACCGGCTGTCCTGAGGAACTCGATTATTGTCAGGACGGAAAAGTATTTATATCGTATAAGCAATTAATTATTAAACAAATAATCACCTCAATGATCAAGTACCTGAATATCGTCTTCTTTCTTGTGATGATAGTTATGAACTATCTTGCCAACGCACTTCCGCTGAATAACAAAACGACAGGACAGCTTTCAGATGCCCTTCCCAATCTTTTTGTTCCGGCAGGACTTACTTTTTCCATCTGGGGAGTGATCTATCTGCTTCTGGCTGTGTTCTGCGTGTTGCAGTTCGCAGAGGCTAATCATACCGTTATAAACAGGATCGGCTGGTGGTTTGTAATCTCATGCCTCCTGAATAGCCTCTGGATTGTTGCATGGCATTATCAGAAACTACCTTTTTCACTGATCATTATGCTTGGAATGCTGGTCACTCTGATATACATTAATATGCAGATCAGGGATGTTCCTGCCGGTATTATCAAGGCTTCGTTCGGTATATATCTGGGTTGGATCTGTATAGCCACCATCGCGAATGTCACAGCCCTGCTCGTACACTTTAAGCTGAATGGAGGAGTGATCCCGGAACAGATCTGGACAATTATAATTATAGGTGTTGGTCTTCTGATTACCGCGGTTACTCTTATGAGACTTCAGAATCCCTTCATCGGGCTTGCTGTGGCATGGGCATTCCTGGGAATATATATTAAACGCCAGGGTGACTTCAGATCAATTGCAATCACAGCCCTCGTGGCTATGATACTGATTTTGCTGGTCACGCTCCGGGGGTTCATCAGTAAAAAAACCGGAATCCTAACCTGATCTTATTAGGACCTGATGGAGACGCGGATAGTACTTTCGCAGATAGCTATACTGGCTGTGGTAGTCATTATCGGGGCCATTGCAGCAAGATTCGGGGTGTTCAACAATCAGTCGAAAGATGTCCTTTCCAAGGTTATCTTCAACATATCATTACCCCTCATGCTGTTCACGAATTTTTTCAGGCTGGAGGCTAACTCCCGTCTTATTGTTAACAGTATAACAGTACTTCTGGTCACTTCACTGATCATTTTGTTCCTTTTGCTGCTGGGATGGCTGATGACGAAAATATTCAGGATCAGAGGCAGCGGGGCCGCAATCTTCAAGGTCCATTCCATGTTCGGGAATACTATATTTTTAGGATTCCCTCTCATACTTTCTCTTTTTGGAGAAGAAGGACTTCTTTATGCCAGCATGTTTCAGCTCGTATCGAGTATTATGATGTGGACAGTTGGAGTGGTTATAATGAATCAGGGCAATGGCATCTCCTGGAAAAGAAGTCTGCTCAGGGTGGTCAATCCGAATACGGTGGCTACGATAATCGGCTTCACGATATTTATGTTTTCAGTAAATCTTCCTGAAGTGATACTGAAGCCCATGTCGGAGCTTGGATCTGCAAACACATGGTTATCAATGTTATACATTGGCGCCATGCTGTATTTTGCAAACATGGGAGGGATACTGAAAGAACCAGCTTATTATGTAATGAGCTTCAGCCGCCTTATTCTGGCACCTTCCATACTTATTTTTCTATTTTACCTGGCGGGATCTGTTTTTGGATTTGCTCCCGACAAGCTTGTGGCATCTGTTATAATCCTTGAAGCATCGATGCCATGTATGGTAACAGTTGTTATAATGGCAAAGGAGTTCGGGGCCGACGATTCAATAGCCGTAGGTAATGTGTTTATATCAACCTTGTTGAGTATTATAACACTGCCTTTCGTAGTTATGGCCCTTGAAAGATTTCTTTAGAAAAGAGCCAGTCTGTAAAGTACATTTTTTTTGAAGATGAATCTAAAATGGTATTACTGATCAAATAAATTAAAAATGAGAGCCAGCCTTATTACACTGACAACAGTTTTTACACTGTTCCTGTGTTTCTCTTCAGGAGTTAAAGCCCAGGAGGACAAAATTACAGTGCCTGTAATAGTAAACGGAGAGGCACAGAAGATACCGGCGTTTGAGGACCCTGAAAAGTGGATTAAGCACGATCTCTGGGTTGAAACGGAATTTGACACAGACGGTGACGGGAAAAAAGACCGTATGCATGTTGATGTAACCCGACCGGAACAAACTGAAAGCCAGGGTCTGAAATTGCCTGTCATTTATGAATCCAGCCCGTATTATGCCGGAACTGCTTCTCTCGGACGGCAGTATTTCTGGGATGTTAAGCAGGAGCTTAATGAAGAATCGCCACCACGGACAGAGGCACCACCAATAGTAAGGCGGGGCCAGCGACCGGTGATCTCGACATCGCAGATAAGGAACTGGCTGCCTTATGGTTTTATAGTCATCCATTCTTCAGCACCGGGTACAGGTCTTTCACAGGGTTGTCCCACAGTGGGAACAAGGATCGAAGCCCTTGCACCGAAGGCAGTTATCGACTGGCTGAACGGACGGGCTAAAGGATACACAAGCCCGGATGGCACAGAAGAAGTTAAAGCATACTGGGCAACAGGTAAAGTAGGAATGACAGGTACTTCCTATAACGGCACCATCCCTTTCTCAGCAGCCACCACAGGAGTTGAAGGCCTCGAGGCAATTATCCCCGTGGCTCCCAATAATTCTTATTACCATTATTACCGTTCCAACGGACTGGTCAGAAGTCCGGGAGGATACCTCGGCGAGGATGCCGATGTAATATATGATTTCATACATTCCAATCCCGATATGCGCGACTATTGTAACTGCAACGTCCGGGATAAGGTTATCCTTGAAAATATTGACAGGAATACCGGCGACCTGAATAGATTCTGGGAAGAGCGCGACCTGATGAACTACGTCAAACCGTTCAGGGCGGCAGTCCTGATGGCTCACGGATTCAACGACTGGAACGTGATGATAAGCCATAGTATCAGGTTTAAGGATGTGCTTGAAAAACAGGGAGTACCGGTACAGGTGTATTTTCACCAGGGTGGTCATGGAGGTGAGCCTCCTTTCACGATGATGAACAGATGGTTTACAAGGTATCTTTTTGGAATTCACAATGATGTGGAGAAAGATCCGAAAGCATGGATCGTCAGGGAAAACGATGAAAGACTGAAGCCCACACCCTACGACGACTATCCAAACCCAGGAGCAAAACCGGTGAAGTTCTACCTCACCGCAGGCGCGCCCAGATCAGGGAAACTGGTCATGACAAGAGTCGCGGGCCAGGGAACGGAGACAATAACTGATAACGTATCTTTCAGCGGAAGTGTTCTCGCTCAGGCCGAGTGGACAAACCACCGTCTGCTGTTCGTCACCGAGCCGTTAAAAGAACCGGTTCACATTTCGGGTACACCTTCAATCACTATCAGGGCAGGCAGCGATAAACCTGCGGTCAATCTTTCCGTCTGGATGGTATGCCTTCCATGGAATGCCAGGAACAACGCCCCGGTCACCGATAATATAATTACACGCGGGTGGGCCGACCTGCAGAATTACAAATCGCTGAAAAAGAACGAACCTCTGCAGCCTGGAAAATTCTACGAAATGACTTTCGACCTCGAACCCGACGATCAGATCATCCCGGCAGGGAAACAGATCGCCCTTATGATCTTTTCCAGCGACAGAGAATTTACACTCTGGCCGGAACCGGGAACACAACTTACCGTAGACCTGGATGCGACCTCAATAACAATTCCGGTAGTGGGAGGAGTTGAGGCTGTTAAATAGTATAAGACCTGCAAGACTTTGTGCCTACTTCATCACCGACTTACGGCTGGTAGCCGAAACGCCTGCTCCCTTGCCGTTGATGATGCTTTTTACCACACTCTCTTTGTTGCCGTTAAGCCAGTAGATTAGTTTGTGATGGATACTGTCCTCAACTGAGGGCGGGGTTTCAATAGCATTATCGACCACGACGGGAGCGTTGTAGAACACATTATATATCCCCAGTCCCCATGCTTCATGGCTGGTGACATGGTCTGACACCTTATAGGAAGCATAGCCGTTGGTGCCGTTGTGTGTCCACGATTCTGCGGTCGGAGGATCGTATGGCATCTCGCTCTGATAGAAAAATACCCGTCCGTTGTTTCCGTTCCACAGGGTCTGGTATTCCTGAAAATGTTCGTTAAAAAGACCGTATATTGTCACATTATCACCGTTGACAACCAGCCCGTGAGCACCTCTGTTCTTATCCCATCCGACTCCGTTTCCATGGTCGGCTCTCCATAGCCATACATGATCCACGCATACGTCGTTGCTGTTTATTTCGAGACATGTTTTTGCGGAGCCTTCAGCGGGGCCTCCCACTCTGAAGAAGATATCATAGAGCGACGCAGGACTTTTTTCATGCGATAATTCCGAACCAGGTCCGCCGACCCTCAGGAGCACGTCTGAAAAATCAGGACCTGCATCGATGGTTATGCCGCAAACAATAACCCCGTCAACATCAGATATCTCGATCGCGGCATTGCCCTTTTCAGGTATCAGTGTTGCCAGGCCTGTACCCATGATTATTGTGTTGGCGTGTTTTACCACCAGGCTTCTGTCCAGAAGATATCTCCCTGGTGTAATAAGAATATTTTTTCCTTTGGCGAGAGCTGCATTAATTGATGATGCATCATCTTCTCCTTCCCTTGCTATATGGAATTTTTTCAAGGGAAGGCTTCTTTCGGGTTTTTTGTTCTCAATCCATCCTGGTCCTGCTGTGTTGTATCGCATCTCAGGTATATTCACCTTAAATCCCTTTTTATCGTGAGAGAGCCATGGTTTTTCACGTATCACAGGGGTTTTGCCGATGATTGTGTAGGGTCCTTCCGGCCAGTTTTGTTCAGGTGCCCCGGGAACACCCATGAACATCATGTTCCAGACACCTCCCACCCAGCCGCCTATGATGCTGTTTCTTGTGAACCACTGTTGCTGAGGTCCTGAAAAGATTGTTCCGTCAACTATGGCATCGGCGAGGAATCCTCCGCTGGCATAACCCCTGTCAAAAAGTCTTAGATTACCCTTTATATGAACACGCCTCAGAGGTGCAGCCTGTGAAACCCCCCATATCATGACAGAATCATCTTCAGGGATTACTGTAATATTTTCAGCCGCTCTCCAGAAGTTCGTCAATACGCTGTTCCCATGAGTTGTGTTGGATCTCACCGCGCCTTTAATAATAACATCTTCAGGCGATTTTCCCAGCCCCAGTATCTGCATGTAGTAAACCACTCTCACATCGAGGTTATAAATGCCAGGCCGGAGCATTATCGCAAAGCGGTTATGACTGAATTCGCCGCTGCGAGGTGATTGCAGTCCGAAAATGGTGTCAATGACACTTTGAACTTCATTCATGTCCATTGAAGGGTCGAATACAAAAACATTCTTTCCAAGAGCCGTATTGTTGTATTTAGATGCAAAATCAGGCAGAATGTAACTTTGCGGCATAATAAATGTTATGCCCGCAAATAATAATATAACGCTAAGTATTATTCTATTTTTCATAATATAAAGACTGCACGGCTGCCCACCTTCGCTACCTCCTTCGTCCCGATAAATCGGGACTACGGAGGTTAAAGAAAGCTACAGTGGGTAAGACACGACCGCACGACCTATATCTTAATAAACATCTTGTTTTTGAACAACCAGTAACACATATACCACATGGCCATCCATACCAGCAGACTTGTGACTATTGCGACTGTAAGTTCTCCTGCCGGGGAGAAGATCAGGCTGCTGAAAGGACCTGCTATCCTGGTAAGAAAATCTGCTCCTCTGAGTTCGAAGAAAAGGTAGATAAAGATACTGTTCATACCCACTACGATAAAGAATCTGGCTCCTTTGGTAAACAGCTTCATAACGTCAATCAGCCAGTAGGAAAATGCGAGCATGAGGATTGTCCAGCCGCCGCTGGCAAATACGAAGGAAGAAGTAGCTATCCTCTTGATTATCGGTGTTATGTTAAAACGGTCCAGGGCAAAACCCACAACCAGGCAGGAAATTCCTGCGATAAGCAGGGTAATCAGTTTTTTTCTGGAAATTTTGTTACTCATAAGCAGCTTCCCGCACAGGACACCCCATATTGTATGGGCAGTAGTAGAAATTACATTAAGAGTTGCCCAGTTTGTCCTGTGGCCCACGCCTTCAATCTGCAGGTTGACCCATTCTCCGAGGTTTTTCCACATTTCCCAGGGCTGGTTGTAGCCCTCAACAGGGAAGAAACGGTACGCGAGGTCGATGAACAACAGAAGGGCAAGGGAGAAAATGAGCTGGAATTTAACGCTCCTGTTCATTATCAGGAATGCCACCAGGTAGGTTACCGATAACTGAGCCAGCACATTCTGGAATCTGAAGACAAGCTTCCCGGCCGCCACAAAATAGATAGCCCATCCGAAAAACAGCAGCAATCCGGATCTTTTCAGAGCGTGAAGTGTGATTTTCTTCATACTCTCTCCCTTCTTAAGCCTGTTGGCAACTGCAAAAGGTATCGCCACACCCACGATAAACATGAAGAAAGGTTGTATCAGGTCCCAGAAATACATTCCGTGCCACTGATGATGACTCAGCTGGGTGCCGAAGAAATTTAAAAAAGCACTGTCGGCCTCTCCAAAATGTTCATACAGCCTGCTGGCCTCGCCCGCCAGGAGGAACATTGTCAGTCCTCGAAAAAAATCCACCGACATAACCCTCCCGGGTGCCTGTGTCTCAAGAGTCTTTATTTCTGTACTCATGTTATTTTGGATTTCGGATTTCGGATTGTGGATTTCGGATTGAAGGATTCGCATGCCTGCCGAAGCAGAAGCGCAGGCAGGGATTATGTTATATGCATTTTATATTTTAATACTATATCCCGCTGAAATCGACCTGATCTATATACAGTGAGGGAACTCTGAAAGAACTACCTTCGATTATATCATTTCCGGCTTCAGCAAGGTTCATCCAGAACTGATTCATATTTCCCGTAATATTCATCTCATTTACCGGATGCACTATAGAACCGTTTTCAACCAGATACCCCTCAATGCCGTAGGAGAAATCACCTGTTGAACCGTTACAGTTTCCGCCGTTGAATCCGGTAACGAGAATCCCCTTCTTAAGTGTCTTCACCATAGCTTCCATATTTTTATCACCCAGGGTGAAAACAACATTTGTTGAACTTCCCGATGTGGGTTCCATTCCGAGTTTCCTGCCATAATAGGTGTCGATATAATAGTTTCTCAGGACACCTTTCTCAATAACCGCTCTTTTTGAAAGTGCTAGTCCTTCACCATCGAAGTTTCTTGATCCCGGACCTGATGGCAGATGAGGGTCGTCGTATATTGTCATAATATCAGACGCTATTTTCTGGTCTTTCCTGCCTGCCAGGAAAGACTGTTTCTGGTATATACTGTACCCCGAAAGGGCATTATATAAAGGAGAAAGAAGATTTGCCGCCACGCGGTTTTCCAATATCATGGGATATTTCCCGGAGCTTATCTTACTTGGTCCGATTTTCCTGAGAGTCCGCTCAAGAGCCTTTTCACCTATTCCCTTCTTTTTGAGTTTATCGAAGAAGAGAGCCGATTCATACCAGTAGTCTGAAGGTCTTCCCTGACCGGTTTTAACCGATACTGAAGCTGACAGTGAAATGCTGCTTCTTTCAGAATCGCCTTTGAAGCCATTGCTGGTTACCATCACGCTGCTGCTTACACTGTCTGAATAGCCTGCGCTGACAGATATTATCCTTTCATCCCTGTTGAATGCTTCATCCATAACTGCCCTGGCAAGATCTATCCGTGTCCGGGTTTCGATTGTGGCTATTGACTGGTCAAGCATATCAAGGTCGGGTCCTCCTCCCTTATAATACCTTTCAGGATCAGGAAGCACGCGGAATTCATCTTCAGCCAGATATCTTGTGGCTATTATTGCCTCTTCCACAAACTTCAGCAGTTCATCTTTATTCATCCTGTTGGTTGAATGAGATGAATACTTTTTGTCAACATATAAGTCAACGGTAAGGCTGTTACGGTTCGATTCCGTCAGCCTGTCTACCTGCTGGTTACGGATCTCCACATCATTATTACGGCTTTCGGTTACGGATACCGCAACCTGCTGGGCACCATTCCTGAGTGCATGGGCGATAACCAGTTCAGCAAGGCTATATTTTTCCTGTGTGTTCATAATTTGAAATTTTATCATGTTTATGCATTGATTCCTCCCACTACCAGTTTTTTGATTTTAACAGTAGGGAGGCCCATCGTTACAGGAACACTTTGACCGGCTTTTCCGCAGGTCCATGTTCCGTCGGCCAGCTTTGCGTCGTCGGCAGCCATAGTAATGTCTGCAAGAGCCTGCGGCCCGTTGCCAATGATGTTGATATCCTTTATAGGCATGGTGAGTTTGCCATTTTCTATCAGGTAACCTGCTTTCACAAAGAATGTGAAATCTCCGGGTCCGATATTAACCTGGCCGTTGCTGAAACTGTCTACATATATGCCTTTTTTCACGCTGGCTATGATTTCTTCAGCTTTGTGAGGACCGTTTTCCATTCTTGTTGACCTCATCCTGGGTACCGGCATATATCTGAAGCTCTGTCTGCGGCCGTTACCTGTAGGACTGACTTTGTAGTAGGAGGCACTTATGCGGTCGTGCAGGTAGCTCGATAATATACCTTTACTGACAATTACGGTATTTTCTGTCGGGACACCTTCATCATCGAAGTTCAGCGATCCACGGTCGGAGGGAAGGGTGCCGTCGTCAACGATGGTAATAAAATCTTCTGCAATCTTTTTGTTAAGCTTATCTGAAAAGATGGAGGTATTCTTCCTGTTGAAATCGGCTTCGAACGCATGTCCTATAGCCTCATGGAGAAGTATCCCCGATTCGCCCGGGCTCATAACGACTTCCATTTCCCCCGCTTTGGGTTTCCCTGCCAGGAACTGTCTGTTGGTTTTTTCAACTGCCTCCCCGGCAAGCCTGTCAACAAGTTCATCGCTGAGAAACTCGGATCCTTTGCGTGCTGAGCTCGACACCGAGAAATTTTCAATCCTGCCGTTCTGTTCCATCACACAATTGACTGACAGGTAAACCAGCGGTCGGTAATCGCATGCAAGGACACCTTCTGAGTTGTAGAAAAGGATATATGAAGAGGTGTCTCCTATCGATGCTGTAACCTTTGTGACCTTATTATCGAGAGCAAAGATCTTCTCGTTGGCTCTTTCAAGGAATGGTATTTTATCCTTAATGGAAGTATCTTCCCACGATCTGGTTACCGGATATAGATTGGGAGACAAAAGTTCTTTCATTTCTCCGGGGAAACCCGTACCGGTATCGTTGGCAATATTTGCTGCTGTTCCGGCTGCATTCATCAAAGCCTCGGGAGTGATTATTTCCGTGAAGGCATAACCGGTCTGATCACCTTTCAGAACCCTTACACCCACTCCGTAGGCTACATTGGACTGGGCCTGGTTCACTTTGCCGTCCATAAGGACGCTGTTGTTGCTGAGTGTGTGTTCGAAATAAAGGTCGGCATAATCGCCTCCCTTTGATAATGCATTGGATATTACCTTTTTAAGCAATGCTGTGCTGACCTCGAAATGGTCGAGAAAGTCGCTTATGTTACCGGAAAGGTGCGATCCCTTGCACGATTGAAGCAGTGAAGGCATGGCAATGGTGCCGGCAGCCGTTATTCCGCTTATCTTTAAAAAATCGCGGCGTTTGTAAATCATGATTTCCTTAATTTTTAATGAAGCCTAAATTTCGGGCAATATTATGAGATTTCAAAATTGAAAAAGAACACCTCTTCCTGTTCTTTCATACCCTATGGAAGTTTTACCCTTACCCGTCTGAAAAGAGCTCCGTCGAAAAGATCACCTGCTACGGGCTTCCCCCGGATTTTCAGATACGGACGGGTGGTATTAAAAGGAAGGTCGAAGGCAAGCCACGTTGAATCTGATGATCCGGGCGGAGTAAGCCAGGTTTCTTTCCATAATGAAGATACTGAGGCATTGTAAAACCTCTGAACTTCAGGGCTGCTTTCAAAAGTTCCTGCCCTTTCGTCGGTGATATATGCAATAGAATTGTCCCAGCTGATATCAGTACGTCGTGATTTGTTTTCAACCTTGAAATCGACAAGATAAAACATTCCCCTTGCATATATTGTGTCGCTGCCTTCTCTTATGAACCTGGTGATTATGATGTTGCTGACCGAATATTCTACTCCGTGGTGATAGATCTTTTCCCCGATATCTATAACATATTCGGTTTTTCTGCAGCCCGTCAGGGATAGCAGCAACAGCAGGGAGACAATGTATCTCATCGCATGATCAGTTTGATAAGCTTCTCCTTGATTTTTGTATAAGGAGGATATTTTATGTCCGGCTCAAAAAGCGTTGATTTGTGCAACACCGACTTCATGTTTGAAAAAGTCTCGAATGACTTCCGTCCATGGTACCTTCCTATTCCGCTGGGGCCTATGCCCCCGAATGGAAGTCTCGATGATACGATCTGCATGACCGTGTCATTGACAGCAGCAGTACCGCTCTGTGTCTTTTGCAGGAATTCTTTTTGGAGCCGCCTGCTTTCCGAAAAAATGTATGCTGCCAGGGGTTTGGGGTTTCGTTCAATTATCTTGTATACTTCTTCAAAATCGGTGTAACTGATAACCGGTAATACAGGTCCGAATATTTCCTCCGACATTACAGGGTCATCAGGGCTGACATCGGTTATGATTGTAGGAGCAACATAGCAGGCATCCGTATCGACTTTACCTCCGGTTACTATATGTCCATTCATCATAAATGACGCAAGCCTGGTTGTTTTGGCAGAATTTATTATCCTGCAATAATCATTACTTTCTTCCGGATTGTTTCCGTAGAAAGTATTTAATTCCTTAATCAACAGTTCAAGGAACCGGTCTTTAATTCTGCTGTCTATCAGCAGATAATCAGGTGCAATGCAGGTTTGTCCGGCATTTATGAACTTGCCCCAGGCTATCCTTCTGGCTGCAAGTTCAGGCTTTGCATCATGTGTTACCACGCAGGGACTTTTTCCTCCCAGTTCAAGTGTCAGGGGGATAAGGTTTTCGGCGGCTTTCTTCATTACCTTGCTTCCCACGGATGTGCTTCCGGTGAAGAATATGTAATCGAATTTATAATAAAGAAGAATATCACTTGATGAATGATCACCGTGAACCATGCTGATCAGGGTGTCGGGAAGCGCTGTCAGAATTTTATCAATTACCCTGATTGCGTTGGCAGCTTTCCGGGAAGCTTTCAGGATTACACAGTTGCCTGCGGCAAGTGCCCCTATCACGGGGATCATCGATAGCAGAAAGGGGAAGTTCCATGGCGACATAACCAGTACCTGCCCGTATGGCTGCGCCATAATGAAGCTTTTGGCCGGAAAATTGACAAGAGAAGTGCGCACTCTCTTTTTTACCGCCCATTTCCTCAGTTTCCTGATGACCAGGTTAAGTTCCGAAAGAACAAGCCTTGTTTCGGTGCCTATTGTCTCCTGTGGAGGTTTGTGAAAATCTTTCCATAAGGCATCCGCAAGATCTTCTTCATTGCTAAGAATTTCCGTTCTCAGCTTTTTGAGAATCCCGAGCCTGTAGTTAATATCGAGTGTTATTCCCGATGCAAAGAACTCTCTCTGCCTTTCCAGGATCATTCGGATCTCTTCTTCCATTCGTCTTCGAGTTGCAAAAGTTGTCTTGATATTTCTGTCCTGGTTGTTCCTTCCTTAGGTCTTATCAGGCTCATTGCATATTCTGCCATAGCTGTTATTGTAAGCGACGGATTAACACCAATATTGCCCTGTATTACAGAACCATCAGTGATAAGCATATCAGGATATCCATGTACTCTGAGTTCCTTGTCCACCACACCTGACTCTCCCGATTCTGCCATTGGGCATCCTCCAAGGATATGGGCTGTCGTCGGCCTGTTGAAAAAAACCTCGAGAAGAATGTTCTGGGCAACTCCGTCAACTTTGTCTGCGTATCGTTCCATAACTTCCTGTCCCACCCCGATATAGGCAGGAACCCTCTGTTGTCCGCTGTTGTCTATCTTCATCTTACCTCCTGAAAAGGTCTTTTTCCACTTCATTTTCATCGAGTTGTCAATAGTTTGCATGGTAAGAAGAATTACCATATTTGTCGACCATTTGAAATTAAAAACAGTTCTCAGGAATTTACCCGGATTAGTAATACTTTTTTTTATCAGTTTCCAGATTCTTCCCGGAATGGTTTTAGAATTTTCTGCCGACAATCCGAAAAACCACTTCATGGCATTCGAATTATCCGGATATTTAACTATTTCGACATGCGTATGTGGTTCAGGGTGGAAAACCGATGTTATTGCGAGTCCGTTGTTAAGCTTTTCCCTGGCGCCGGATACAGCGCTGAGCGTCTCAGCATTTGTCCTGAGCTGATGGCCCAGCCTGTCAGACAGGAACGGCAGGGTATTGTATTTATATTTTTGTTTCAGTAGCAGCCCGAGTGTTCCCAGCGTGCCTGCAGCTATCACCAGACCTTTGGAAAAGTATATTTTCCTCTTCTTTAAAAATGATGTTATTTTCTTTGTTTCAACAGTATACAGGCCATCATTAAAGCTGATCCTTATGGCTTTTGTTTCAGGTATCAGCTCGAGTCCCATTTTTTCAGCGAACCAGAGGTAGTTCATGTCGAGGGTATTCTTTGCGTTCTCACGACATCCCACCATACATCCTCCGCATTCGGTACACCTTTTCCGGGGTGGTCCCAGGCCTCCGAAATAAGGATCTCTTTCCTCGTTCCCGGTATCGAGGTTGACACCGACATGGACAGTCTCGAACGTTTCATGTTTGTTCATATCTTTCGAAACTTCCTCAAGCACAAGATCTTCAGGGTTGAGTTTCCTGTATCGTGTCCGGCCAAGCATGAAGGAAGCCTTTTTATAAAAGGGTTCCAGGATATTTTTCCAGTCTCCGAAGCGTACCCACGACGGGTTACTGAAAAATTCTTCAGGCGGCTTATAGAGGGTATTGGCATATACCAGACTCCCTCCGCCAACACCTGTTCCGCTGAGGATGCTGGCTGTGGAGTAGAATGAAAGCTTTTGAAAGCCAAAGAATCTTAACGATGGGACCCACAGGTATTTTGGAAGGTTCCAGTTTGTTCGCGGAAAGTCAGAAGGATTGTAACGCCTTCCCTGCTCGAGAGTGAGAACACGGTAACCTTTTTCAACAAGTCTCAGGCTGGCAACGCTTCCTCCGAAGCCGGAACCTATCACGATATAGTCATATACCATTCCGAACGGATTACTGAAGCGTAAAAATATAAAATATGATTAAATCCCAATCCCAAACCCCCAACCCTTCAACTTTCAACCTTCAACCGTTTTCTTCCGTAATTTCCCATTCGCAAATTTTTCTGTTTCAAGCTCCGGCCATTTAAGATCCATGTCCTCAAGTGCCTTGAGCACAGCTTCGGCTACTGCATAGGTCTTCTGCCAGTTCTTGTCGGCAGGTACAATATGCCAGGGTACCTCGTTACAGTTGTTGAGAATATTTTCATATACTTTAAGGTATTCATCAAATTTTTCCCTTGTATCCCAGTCTCCGTCCTTATGCTTCCAGTGTTTTTCTTTCATTTCGATCCGTTCCCTGAGCCTTTCTTCCTGCGCTTCCTTTGATACATGGAGGAAAAATTTCAGCACTCTTGTCCCATTTTGTTCCACCAGATTCTCGAACTCGTTAATGATATTGTATCTTCTGGCGATTATTTCGGGAGAGAAAATTTTTTCGACTGTCGGGACGAGGATATCTTCATAATGAGATCGGATGAATACCACTGTCTGCCCTTTTCCCGGGACCTGTTTATGCACCCGCCAGAGGAAATCGTGAGCATACTCTTCCTGAGTGGGTTTTTTGAAGCTGTAGGTGCCAAAGCAAACCGGATTGCAGTATTTAAGGACACCAGCGGTGACACCGTCTTTTCCCGAAGCATCTGTCCCCTGAAGCACTATGAGAAGGCTGCGTTTATTTTCGGCATACATCTTATACTGCAGCTCTCCGATGCGCTTAAGGATCTTCTTTGTTTTTTCCTGGATTTTTTTCTTGTCCCATTCCCTGTTTAAGGTGGGGTGGTCGATTAGTTTTATTTTCATGACATTGATGTTTTATGCTTTTATAATTTATATGAGTGTCAGAAATCGTACATAAAACTCCATTGATTTTGACTTCGTCGAGCTCCGCTTTGCTCCGGTTCTTCGTTTACCCCGGCCCCAAGGGGAGCGAAGAAAATCAATTGACTCCCCCTGGGGATGGGGTAAAACAATTGATTTTCAAGCGTCTTTGGATACATTATTAATCATTCCTGATAGTCAAATAATTTAAAATATACCCCGGTCATAATGAACCACTTAGTTTTTTCTCTGTTTTAATATATAAAACTGATCTTTTATAATGAAGAGGATCACCCGACATTTTACCGGACTGCTAATTTACTTTAATTTTCTGAAGCGGCACAGGGTACGACACTTCTTCTCTGCATCGCCTTATAGTAAGGCCTTTATAAATTTAACTGAATACTGATATTCTTAGAAATTGTTTAATTTTATAATAAAAAAAATGAAAAAGGGAAATCTGAATTCACGCCGGGAGTTTCTTCAGAAAATGATAGCGCTTACAGCTGCAGGAAATTTCTTTCCGTATCATGAACTGCTGTCAGGTCAGGTGCCACAGAGAACAGGGAAATCCCGTATGCCGCTGAGGCCATTGGGGAAAACCGGTCATATGGTTGGTATATACAGTTTGGGTGGCCAGGCTACACTGGAAACACCGGGTAAGGAAGAACTGGCCGTTGAGATTATCAATAAAGCCATAGATCTGGGTATTAATTATGTAGATACGGCAGCAGCCTACGGCAGGGCTGGAACGGGCATTTCGAGGGAAGATGCAAGAGGCCATAGCGAAAGGAATATCGGACAGGTGATGAAAACCAGAAGGAATGAAGTGTTCCTCGCATCAAAAACCAACGACAGAACCTATGACGGATCGATGAGGCTGCTCGAAAAATCACTTAAAAACCTTCAGACCGATCATCTCGATCTGTGGCAGATTCACAACGTAAAAGCTGCTGAACTTGCCAATATCGACAGCTTCTTTGCATCCGACGGCGTAGTTAAGGCAATGGAAAAAGCCCGTGATCAGAAACTCGTGAGATTCCTTGGTTTCACCGGGCATGAGAATCCCGAGGTGTTACGAGTCCTGGCTGAAAGATTTCCTTTCGATAATGTCCTTGTTGCCATTAATGCTGCAGACAAGCATCACGATCCTTTCATCGAAAAATTTCTGCCCACAGCTGTTGAAAAGAACATGGGAATAGTGGCTATGAAGATCCCTGCCCGCGACAGGATATTCTCCAATGGCGGAATAATAAGCATGAAAGAGGCAATGGAATATGTGATGTCGCTACCTGTGAGTACCATAATAGTCGGACTGGACAATATAGCCGAACTCGAAGAGAATATAAAGATCGCTGAGAATTTCAAGCCGCTGACAGCCGATCAGATGCTTGCCATTGAAGCCAAAACATTACCTTATTACAAAGATCTGCAATTCTTTAAGAACCTGTCTGAGTGGCCTGCAGAATGGTAAGACATTATATTTTTTTGATCATATTAGTCCCGTTCATTCTGCTCCTCTCTTCGTGCAGGCATAATGGTAAAAATGCCGGAGAAAAACCGGAAGAATACCAGGTTATGTCTGCACTGAAAGACTCTTCTTACCTTTTCGACGGAAAAACACTCAATGGCTGGGAAATATCCAACTTCGGGCCCCAGGGACCTGTTTACGTATCAGGCGATGCCATAATTCTGTCTATGGGCGACGGTTGTACAGGGGTTACCTGGAAAGGTGATTTTCCCAGGGTAGGTTACAGGGTTACCCTTGATGCAAAAAGGATCTCGGGTAATGATTTTTTCTGCGGAATGACATTCCCGGTTGAAGATGATCCCTGTACACTGATTGTAGGAGGATGGGGAGGACCGGTGGTAGGACTCAGCTGCATCGACCTGAAGGATGCTTCCGAAAATGAAACAACAAAACTTATTAAATTTGAGACCGGCCGATGGTACAATATTTGTCTTGAGGTACAGAAAGACAGTATTAAGGCCTGCATCGATGGAGAAAATGTGGTAAAAGTGGGCATAAAAGGTAAAATCCTGTCGATAAGACCTGAAGTTGAGCTCTCAAAGCCTTTCGGAATAGCATCGTGGCGGACAACTGCAGCGCTGAGGAATATAAGGGTCGAAAAGACCGAATATTGAAGACGGAAGTTGAGGAGTTGAGCGACGTTATATCGAAAAGCAGGAACGGAGGAGGGAGTGGGAGAAACGAAGAGTGGGAGAGTGGGAGATGGCGGGAGGGGGAGATGGGATATCAGAGGAAGAGAATTAATTGTAATATATAAGTGATATGAAAAAATTATTTCCACTGGTATTTGCAGTTCTGTTTCTGGTCTCATGTAAAACCAACCAGCTGTATCTCAGTGTTGTGGAGCCGGCATCTGTGACATTGTCGAGAGAGATAAAAAAGGTCGGTGTCATTAACCGCAGCATCCCGACCGATGAAACAAAGATCCTTGATGTAATAGATAAGGCCCTGTCGCTTGAAGGTGTCGACCTCGATAAGGACGGAGCGGAACAGGCTATAAAAGGTCTTTCGGAGGAGCTGAAAAAAAACGCCAGGTTCGATGACGTAAAAATCGTTACCGCAACAGAATTCAGGACTCCCAAGCTTGGGATATTCCCTGTCCCCCTATCCTGGGAGATCGTCGATAAAGTATGCCGGGAAGAAGGTGCCGATGCTCTTTTTGCCCTTGAATATTACGACACTGATACAAGACTTAATTATACTACCAGTGAAGCCGGTTCAAAAGAAGTCCTGGGTGTCAAACTTCCGGCTGTCGTTCACCAGGCCAATATGGAAACAATAGTCAAAACAGGATGGAGGATATACGATCCTGTTAACCGGGTCATTGCCGATGAATTCAATCATTTCCAGTCATTCGTTTTCACCGGAACAGGACCCAATCCTCTTGTTGCAGTTGCAGGTCTGATCGGTAGAAAAGAAGCTATTACCGACGTCAGTAACAGGGCTGGTCATAGTTATGCGCTGAGAATAATCCCCTTTATGAACAGGGTTTACAGGGATTATTTCGTCAAAGGAACTGATAATTTCAAAACTGCAAAGCGCAGAGCCCGTATGGGTCAGTGGAATGAAGCTGCGGAACTATGGGAGCTGGAGACTGCCAGTCCGAAAAGAAAAGTGGCAGGAAGAGCCTGCTATAACATGGGAATAATTAATGAAATAAACGGTTATCCCGAAGAAGCCCTCGTATGGGTTCAGAAAGCATATACCGATTATAATATCCGTCAGGCCAGGGATTATGCCCGCATACTTGAAAACAGGTTATACAAACTGAGAATACTATCTGAACAGGAACAATAATTTTCTTTAAATGGAATATTCCGGGTATTTCATTTGTCTGTTACCTGATTTTTACCCGATGAACCTTGTAACCTATACTCTTATTTTCCTTCTCCTCTTTTCCGGAGGGATGAAGAACCATTCCATACAGCCGGGTCCCGGAGATAATGTTTTTACCGGTACAGCACATCAGCCCGATTCTCTGAGAGACAGACAACACCTGTACAACGGTGTTTTGTGGAACAACAACTACAGAAGGATCGAAGGCGATCCATACCTTTTTACAAATATTTTTCTTCCTGCAGATATATATTTTAACGGAAAGCATTTCGCCGGTGTTAAAATCCGTTACGACATTTATGCTGATGAGATCATGATACCGAGAAATCTCGACCAGATCATAATTCTGAACAAGGAAATGGTCGACAGCTTCTCAATAAAATATAACGACAGGATCTTTAATTTCATAAATAACCATCCTGATTCATTAACAGGTAGCGGCGGCTATCTTAACATCCTTTACAAAGGACGGACGGATCTGTATGTAAAGTATGAAAAAAGAATCCTTACCGAGGTCACAGATCAGAATGACGGAGAGTTTTCACAGAGGCATAAAATCCTCCTGGTTACCGGTAACAGGGTTCACGAGCTTAACAGACTGAAAGACATTTTAAATATCGCGGGCGATCAAAAGGATATAATACGCAGATACGTGAATGAGAACAGGATAAAAGTGACCAGAAAGCAACCTGACAGTTTTATCCCGCTTGTCAGACTTTACGACTCTCTAAAAATGGGATCATGATCAGGAAGCTCAGGGTGTCTTTTGCAGGCTTTTTATTTATTTGTGCATTAACTCTGAGCGCACAGGAAAAGTATTCTGTTGACTGGAATTATTCAGGACAGTCATTCATTGATTTTGTCCTTACCGCCGAATCAAAATTACCCGTCAGGTTTTTCTACAGGAATGAATGGATCAGTAACCTGGTAATGAATGATTACCAGGCCTGCAGAAACCTTAACTGTGTGCTCGGTAATCTTTTCAGGGAGACTACACTCCACTACGTTATTGATGATGATGGCAATGTGATTATCACAAAAGATTTTGCAATTGATGTCGGAAATGGCGCCGGTGAAGACAACTTTATTTCTAATGCCGGATACGCCGATTCTCTTGAGCAACAGAAGAAAATAGAGGTGCTTTTCCTTGAGGTCGGGAGAAGGTCAGAAGCAGACAGACCCGGAAATGTAATTGTTTCAGGTTATGTTACTGATGAGGAGACACGGGAACCACTACCGGGAGTAAGTGTCTATATCCGGAAACTGTCAGCCGGGACGGTGACCAACGCTCACGGTTATTATTCCCTTTCCCTGCCCCGTGGCGCCCATATTATTCAGTTCACCTTTATCGGAATGAGAGAGACGAGGGTAAATCTCAGGCTTAACGGTCCCGGCGAGATGAATATAATGATGAAGGGCATCCTGATACCTCTCGAAGAAACGGTTGTGTCAGCTGAGCGGAATGTAACACTTCAACGCTTTGAGACTGGTGTTGAAAAGATTAATATTCCGTCGTTTAAGATGCTTCCTTCCTTCATGGGTGAGGCCGATATACTGAAGAATCTCCTTCTGGTAACCGGAGTTCAGACGACAGGAGAAGGCTCCGCCGGTTTCAACGTAAGAGGAGGATCTGCTGATCAAAACCTTATCCTTCTGGATGGTACTCCTTTATATAATTCCTCTCATTTTTTTGGCTTCTTTCCTGCGGTTAATTCCGATATGATCAAAGATGCCACTCTTTACAAAGGTGGTATGCCGGCAAGATTCGGTGGGAGGATATCATCGGTTCTGGATATTGTCACCTCTGACGGTGAAAGGAAAGAATTCTCCGGGAATGCTGGTATAAGCCCGGTAACCGCGCATTTTAAAGCTGAAGGACCTGTTATCAGGGATACCCTTTCATACCTCGTCGCCGGTCGTGCAACCTATTCCAACTGGTTGCTGAGGCTTCCGGTAATGTTGGACTTCGGTAGCAGTAATGCCTCTTTCTACGATTTGAACACGAAGCTTTCATACAGTCCCGACAGGACCAATAAAATCGATTTTTCCGCTTATCTGAGTCATGACAGGTTCGGCCTTGATACGAGTGCGGTATATGCCTATGAAAACATTCTGGCCAGCCTGCGGTGGAAGCATTTCTGGAACAGCCGCTTTTTCTCATTACTGACTCTGAGCCATAGCTTCTACACACATAATATTCAGCATAATGATGTTCCGGGGGAGGAATATATACTGACACATAGCATTAACACATCGACTTTAAAGGGCGATTTCAATATTTTCAGAGGACTACACGAAATCAATTTCGGAATGGAGTTGAACTACCACCATCTTCTTCCGGGCAGCTACCTTCCGGGCAGCGATTCCTCGATAGTAACGGAGCATCTTATGGAAAAGGAAACAGCTCTCGAGGGTGCTCTTTATATCGACGACAGGATGAAAATAACGGATTATCTTTCTGCAGAAGCCGGGTTGAGGTTTTCTTCATTTCATACATTCGGACCCCGGACTGTTTTTCTGTATGATCCCCGTTATTCGATGAGCCTGTACAGCCTTACAGATACAGTTTCCTATGGTCAGGGCGATTTGCTGAGCAGTTACGCCGGACCTGAACTGAGAGCATCCCTGAACCTCCGGTTATCAGGTAATAATTCCCTGAAAATTAACTATAACAAAACCAGACAGTATTTACATCTCCTTACGAACTCAGCATCCATTTCACCGACAGATTCATGGAAGCTTTCCGATAATTACCTCAAACCTGAGACGGGAGACCAGTATGCCATAGGATTTTACCAGTTCCTTTTTGGAAGGAAGATCGAAACTTCAGCAGAATTATACTATAAGGATATTAAAAACATGACCGATTTCAAGGGAGGAACGGTGCTTACGATGATTGAAAATATAGAACAGGATCTTATCTATGTCAAGGGAAAAGCCTACGGTATTGAACTGTCACTGAAGAAGAATGACGGAAAGCTCAGATACAATATCGGGTATACCTATGCAAGGACATTCGCAAGGAGTACGGGAGAGTTCAGGGATGAATCGATAAACGGAGGAAAATGGTATCCGGCAAATTATGACAGGCCTCACGAACTGTTCCTGACAATGCACTACCTGTATTCACGCAGGCTTAATTTTTCAGCCAATTACACATACAGTTCCGGTCGTCCGGTAACATACCCGATATCCCAGTACAGATTCAACGATTTACTTCTTATACACTATTCGGAAAGGAACAAATACAGGATGCCCTATTATTCGAGACTCGACATTTCACTCAGAGTGAACGGGAACCTGAAGATCAAAAAGATCGCACATCCTTACTGGACATTTTCTGTAATAAACCTTTTCGCGAGGGCTAATCCCTATTCGGTGTATTTTGTTGAAAAGAATGACAGGATAAAAGGATATCAGTTGTCAGTTTTCGGAACGGCAATACCGTCAGTCTCATTTAACTTTGATTTTTAGGAGATTATGAGGTGGTTAATATTTATATTGGTAATTCTCCCGGTACTGACAGGCTGTGTGACAGAATATATTCCCGACCTTAACGAGGATGAGGAGCTTCTCGTCGTTGAAGGACTGATAACCGACCGGCCGGAAGAAAATTATATCAGGATTTATAAAACATATCCACTGTGGAGTAAAACATTCAGAACAGCAGTAAAAAACTGTACAGTCTGGATCTCTGACGACAACGGGAGAACAGATACCCTGGAAAACAGAAGCGAAGGTGTGTATGTTACAGATCCTGATACCTTCACAGGAGAGCCCGGCAGAATCTATACTCTTCATTTTAGTGCCCTTACAGGTGATGGGATCCATAATTATGAGTCTTTACCCATGAAAATGATACCGGTTCCCCCTATAGACACAATTTATTATGAAAGACGTAATTATGTCATCAACCACCTCCCTGCTGAGGGTTGCCAGATATATTTCGACTCCTATGATCCTTCATCACAATGTTATTTCTACAGATGGGAGTATGACGAAACATGGGAATTCAGGCTTCCTTTCTATGACACCAGGAACAGGGTGTGCTGGTCTTCTGAAAAATCGTCTGAGATACTTATTAAAAACACATCACTACTAAATGAGAGCAGGGTTACAAGATTTCCGCTGAAGCTTATTAAGAATCCGGTTGAAAGACTTACTGTTAAATACAGTATTCTGCTGACACAATATTCTCTCAATGAAGAAGAATACAATTATTGGGAAAAACTTGGCAATTCAGCTCAACTGGTTGGCGGACTCTATGACATCATACCATCAACTATTCCCGGGAACATTTTTTGCCTCGAAGATAAGTTAGAAAAGGTGCTGGGATACTTCAGTGTTTCTGCCGTTACTTCAAGAAGGTTCTTTATAAGTGATAATTTTATCGGACGGAATGGTTTGTATGACGAATGTCTCTCCGATGTTTCCGAGGTTTTTACAAGTGATCCGGATACAATAGAAGGAATCTGGCAATCATTCTGGATACTCTATGATTATACAGATTCTGTTCCTCCTTCAGTAATTCTGACAAACAGAAAATATTGCGGCGACTGTACATCAAGAGGGTCAAATGTCAGACCTTCTTTCTGGGATGATGATAAATGATCAGACCGTGACAGAACAGAAATAAAGATGCAAAAGACTTCAAAGATATATCCTGTGTTACTAATGACTATACTGTCGGTATTTTCTGTATCGGCACAGTCATTCAGCGATCCGGCCTCTTTTATTTCTGAAAAATTCAACAGCTATTGCAAGTCAGTTCCATGGGAGGAGATCTTTGTTCATACCGACAGGGAAGAATATATTGCCGGGGAAAACATATGGTTCAAGGCATATCTCACCGACAGAAGTGACTTATGTATTTCGTCACACAGCATGATCATCTATATGGAACTCCTTGGGCCTGCGATGAATCCAGTGAAGCAGATTAAAATTCTCGCCGGCAACGGTGCCGGTAATGGAAATATCAAACTTTCCGACACCCTGGCTTCGGGAACATATACCATGAGGGCATATACAAGCTGGATGAGGAACTTCATGCCCGGCAACTGTTTTTCAAAAGAGATAAATATTTATAATTCCCGGCTCACAGGTCCTTTCCTGAAAGGTGTTCGTAATGGTGAAAATTATTCTGCCAGGGAGAAGGAAGAAAAATCAGAAGAAAAATTTGATGTTAATACTGTTCCCGGTGAGGCAGGCGATCTGACAGTACAGGTAAATTTCTCTGGCAATGCCGACTATACAGAGAATGAACTTTTTTGCCTCTTTGTCAGGTCGGGTGGAACAATATTGCATTCCTCAAATGAAAAACTTTCGGGAGGTAAGATAGTAACTGTTATTCCCTCCGGGGAACTTAAAACCGGACTGATTTGTATCACTTTGTTTGATTTCAGGCTTAAGCCGGTTGGCGAAAAATATATCTACATAAGAGATGAAAGAAAATATTCTGTAATCGACAGGCAGGAAAGGAGATATGGAAAAAGGGAAAAAGTAACTTTCACTTTCAGTGAGGACATAATACCGGCATTATCAGCCGAAGCATCGCTGAGTGTTTCCGTTACCCCTGTGACCCCTCAGGAAAGGAAAACTGATATAACACGTTATCTCTTCCTCGGTACCGAATTCGGGAAGGAGCCGGTGAGGCTATTAAAAGGAAGGAGTCCTGAGGATATTCCTGATGACGAAATGGAGGAGCTTCTTCAGTCTCTTCAAAGCCGGTGGATCATCTGGGACAGAGTATTAGGGGAAAATGATCAAAGGTACAGATATCCGTTGGAATCTAATGAGCATTTCCTTTACGGCACCCTTATGGAGACAGATAACTGGCCTGCACTTCAGGACAATGTTGTAATCATGTCATCTCCGGGGGAGACAGCCCTTTTCCAGTATGCCCTGACAGATACTTCGGGTAATTTCAGCCTTAGTGTACCCGTTGACCAGTATGCAAGAGACCTGGTAATTCAACCAGACGATCTGTTCAGGTTCAAAGGGATTAAGCTGCGATCGCAGTTCTCAGATATCCGGCCTTTTAAAGAGATAATTGCCGACTCTTCCGGTCCGTCAGTTCCCTCTCATATTTTAAAATGGAGCACTAATTACAGAATAAATTCGGCTTATGAGATATCATCTTCTGAAATGGGAGTGGCTGTCGGGGAAAACCCTGAAAATTATAAAAGATTTTATGGCAGGCCCGGCTTTGAATTGCGGCCTGACGAATATATGGAACTCCCCAATATGGAAGAGGTATTCTTTGAACTGGTACCACGGGTAAGGTTAAGAAGATGGGATTCGGTATGCGATATCAGCATCCTCGATCAGGCCGGGAACAGACTTTTCTCCGAATCTCCCACTCTTATGATCGATGGTGTGATTATAAGGGATCCGTCAAAAGTGGGAAATATGGATCCGGCCCTCGTTAAAAAGATTGACGTGATCTGGGATTTATATATGGTCGACGGGTATCAGTTCTCCGGCATTGTAAATCTGATCACGAAAAGGGCAGATTTCAGCGCTGTCCCTCTTTCTGATAATGCGATCAGAATAAATTACCGCATTCCTGGTCCGGCTTTTAAATTCATTACACCTGAGTATAGTACATCTGATGCAATAAGAAGCCGTATTCCTGACCTCAGGAATACACTGCACTGGGATCCTGAACCTGGTGCAGGAACCCGGGAAGAAAAGACAATAGAGTTCTGGACTTCAGATTATACGGGAGATTTTGAAATATTCATCCAGGGTATAAGTTCCACGGGCAAACCAATATCATACATAAAGATGATAAGGGTAGAGTGATCAGGCAGAAATATCTTTCTTTGCGGCTGCTATACGGTTTATTTCAAATTTTTCTTAAATTTCTATCCATAAAATAACCTTCAAACCTGCGATTTTTATGGAAACAATTTACGCTTTTGTGGTTGCAGTCATGCTGTCACCCGGCGCGGCATTAGACATCTATCCATTGCCTGCCTCACTACCCCAGCAGATCAATGTATCTGAGTTTATTGGTCAATGGACCATTGATATAGCGGGCGGATCTGTCGGATGGATAGAGGTCCGCCAGGATGAAAATTACCTTAATGGCGACATACTCTGGGGAGGCGGAAGTGTTCTGCCTGTTTCAAATATTTTTGTTGCCTCCGGACCAAAGCTTATCATTCAACGCTCTGGCAATGTTGTGCGGAAGAGAGATGAGAAAAACAATCCCGTACTGACAATGATTGTTACCGACTGGCTGGAGATAGAAAAAGACGGAGACAATTCAATAAAAGGCATCTTGTTACGTCCCCGGCGCGATGGAAAAGGTGTTGACACGACCAGGTTTTCAGGTAAAAGGCTTCCTCCCGTTCCACCGCAGCCAGACCTTTCCGCTGTGAAGTTCGGGAAGCCTGTTTCATTGTTCAATGGTAAAAATCTCGGGGGATGGAGACTTATTAATCCGAAACAGACAAACGGCTGGAAAGTTGCTGACGGAACATTGTTGAACGATCCGGTCCAGCCTGCTGACGGACCTCATATCAGTTTCGGGAACCTCCGGACAGATGATGCTTTCGGGGATTTCAACCTTAAGATAGAGGTTAATGTGCCGGCAGGAAGCAACAGCGGCATCTACCTGAGAGGTATGTATGAGATCCAGGTTTCAGATTCATACGGAAGACCTCTTGACAGTCATAACATGGGTGGATTGTACAGCCGTATAAAACCATCGGTTAATGCCGAAAAGGAAGCCGGTACCTGGCAGTCATTCGATATAACCCTCTGTCAGAGGCACCTCACAGTTATTCTTAACGGTGTGAAAATTATTGATAACCAGCCTGTATATGGGCCCACAGGAGGCGCGATGCAGTCTGATGTATTTGCACCCGGCCCGATATATCTGCAGGGCGATCACGGTAAAGTAGCATACAGAAACATCGTTCTGACACCCATAATACAATAAGTCAAATGAAAAGATCAGCATCAGAAAAGAGAAGCAGGCGGGAGTTCATCTCCACATCTGCTGCGGCAATTGCCGGATTCACCATATTGCCATCTCATGCCATGTCAGGATTTGGCCATAGGGCTCCATCCGACAAACTGAACATAGCAGGTATAGGCATAGGCGGAATGGGCAAGAACAACATTGATAATGTTGCCAAAACGGAAAATATAGTTGCTCTCTGTGACGTGGACTGGCGGGACAGGGCAGCCAGGGTCTTCAAACTATATCCCGGTGCGAAACAATATAAGGATTACAGGCTGATGCTCGACAAACATAAGGAGATCGACGCGGTCATCGTTGCCACTTCCGATCATACACATGCCGTGATAAGCATGGAAGCCATGAAAAGAGGAAAACATGTTTTCACACAAAAACCTCTTACACATACAGTATACGAGTCAAGAGCGCTTGCTGCAGCCGCAAAGAAATATAAGGTGGCCACACAGATGGGTAACCAGGGACAGGCTTCTGATGGTCCGCGCCGCCTGAGAGAGATGATATGGGACGGAGTTATCGGACCGGTAAGGGAGGTTCATGTATGGACAGACAGACCTAACAGGGGACTGCTTGGCACATACTGGCCACAGGGCGTGCCACGCCCTTCTGATACACCGGATGTTCCTCCGGAACTCGACTGGGATCTTTTTGTGGGACCCGCGCCTATGAGGCCATATCACCCTTCTTACCATCCTTTTAACTGGAGAGGCTGGTGGGACTTCGGAACCGGTGCACTCGGAGATATAGGATGCCATTCACTCGATCCGGTCTTCAGGGCATTGAAACTTAAGTACCCCACAAGCATACAGGCTGTATCGTCGTTGGTAAATGAAGAAAGCTATCCTCTTGCTTCCATGGTTAAATATGAATTTCCTGCCAGGGATGGCATGCCTCCCGTTACAATCACATGGTACGACGGGGGAATGCGCCCGATGCGTATCCCTGAAATGGAAGAGGGTATGAAACTGGGCCCCGGAGGTACCTTGTTTATCGGCGACAAAGGTAAAATACTGGATAGCACGATATTACCAATTGAACTAAGGAATTCTTACAAACCTCCTGATCCCTATATTCCTTCATCTCCCGGACATGAAGAGGAATGGCTGCAGGCTTGCAGGGGAGGAGCTTCCGCCGGATCCGATTTCGAATGGGCAGGTCCGCTAACGGAAACAGTTCTCCTTGGTAACATAGCTATAAGAAAGGAGCTGAGGGAAATACTTGCGGAAAAGCCGCTGAGATTTGACTCTGATAAGTTCTGTTTCCCCAATGTGCCGGAGGCAGATAAGTTCCTGCACAAACAGTACAGGGAGGGTTGGAGTTTATAGTTTAAGGTTTAGGGTAGAGAGCGAGTTATAAATCAATTTATCAGGATAATATGAAAGACAGTTCAAAAACAACCCGGAGGAAGTTTATTACCACCACGGGTATTGCAGCGGCAGGAATAGCAGCAGGTGTAAAACCTATGAAAGCTTCGTCTTATAAAAGGATATTGGGAGCTAATGAGAAGATAAATGTAGGATTTATCGGGATTGGCAACCGCGGGTCCCAGCTTCTGGGTCTCTTTATGAAAAACAGTGATGTAAGGGTGGCAGCATTCTGCGATGCTTATGTCCCCTATATGAACCGCGACAGGAGCCAGGTTGACGAACGCTGGCTGAAGACTTACGGCGGACAGATCCCGAAGATGGGAGAAAGCTTCCCTGAAAAGGTGGATCATTATCCCGATTTCAGAAAACTTCTTGACAAAAAAGACATAGATGCCGTTGTAATTGCGACTCCAGATCACTGGCACGCCATTCAGATGATCGGTGCTGTGGAAGCCGGAAAGGACGTATATGTGGAAAAGCCTCTTACAATAACTATACATGAGGGAAGAGCCATGGTCAATGCCCAGAAGTCGACAGGAAGGGTCGTGGCCGTTGGATTGAACCGTCGCGGAGCACCGGTTTATCAGAAGCTGGTAAAAGAGATACCTGGAGGTAAGATAGGTAAGATATCAGTGGGCAAAGCCTTCAGGATAAACAACATGTATCCTAACGGAATCGGTAAGCTCAGACCGGAAAATCCTCCCGCAGATTTCAACTGGGACATGTGGCTCGGCCCGAGAGCATTCCGTCCTTATCAGTACAACATCTGTCCTTACAACTTCAGGTGGTGGAGCGACTATTCATCACAGATGGGTAACTGGGGCGTACATTACATGGATGTTATAAGATGGATGATGCAGGAAAGGGCTCCGGTGGCAATATCCGCAACAGGAGGCAAGTACGTCCTTGACGATGACCGGACCATTCCCGACACCATGGATGTGATATTTGAATTTGCATCCGGAGCCCTGATAACTTTCAGTATTTATGAAGCCAGCAGCGGTGGTCTCTTCCCCTATGGAGAAGTGGAACTGAGAGGGACTCTGGGCACCCTCAATGCCAACGAAAGCGGATACAGGATTACACCAACGCGCAACGGGCAGTTCCAGACCTTCAAAAACGAGCTTAAAGCAGAAGAGTTCAATGTAAAAGATAACCCTCTGCCCGACGGAAGCAGCGGCGACAGTACAGGTAACCTGGTAAGGAACTTCCTCGACTGCGTTAAATCGCGCGAGACACCATGGTGCCCGATAGAGGAAGGCCACAGGTCGACAAGCTTTGCACACCTCGCAAACATTGCACTTGCGTTGAAAAGCCGCCTCGAGTGGGATCCTGACAGGGAAGTGTTTACAAATAACAAGCAGGCTAACGACCTTCTTCACTATGAATACCGTAAACCCTGGAGCCTGTGACAGGAGCAGTTGTTTTATAGTAGCTGGAAAAACATAAATTTGAACCTGCTGGGATTAACCATTTAATTTACAACATACTAAGTGATCTTTTACATGAAACAAAACCGCAGAAAGTTTATTTCAACAATAACGGCTGCAGGTGCTGCTGTTCCGTTTATGTCATTTGATGAAAATGCCATTTTTCAGGAAAAGGCTGAGAAATTTCCACTGAGGCTGTTTTCAAAGCCTCTCGACGGATACGACTTCAGCTTCATGTGCGAATGCCTTGCTGAAGCCGGCATTGGTGGATTTGATCTTACGGTCAGACCCAAAGGTAAAGTTGAACCGGCAGAGGTTGAGGATAAACTGCCGCCTTTTGTCAGTCAGGCCCGTAAGTATGGCCTCAAGCTTGACATGATGGTGACCGGGATAACAGAGGCGGAGGATCCTCTTACCGTTAAAGTGCTGAAAACAGCCTCATCGCTTGGAATAACTCATTACAGGCTGGGATATTGGAATTTCGATTACGCCACCGGGATATGGGAATCGCTTCAGCGGCATAAGGAAAGCCTTGGAAAGATAGTAAGTCTCAACGGCCTCTACAAAATTCACGGTGATTACCAGAATCATGCCGGTACCCGTGTAGGAGGACCGGTGTGGGATCTCTTCGAACTTCTGCGTGGCTTTCCTCCCGACCTGGTTGGATGTCAGTATGATGTGCGGCATGCAATGGTTGAAGGAGCAAATGCCTGGATACTTGGTATGAGACTTATCTCTCCCTATATAAAAACACTGGCTATCAAGGATTTTACGTGGATGACAGTGAATAACAATCCCCGGGCAGTGACAGTCCCTATGGGTGAGGGGATGGTGAACTGGGATCTCTTCTTCAAGACAGTAAAAGAGATGAACATAACAGTTCCGCTTACTCTTCATGTTGAATATGAACTGCTGGACAAATCAGAGCAGCAGCTTCCTCTTTTACGTCAAAAGGAGATCATAGTCGGAAAGCTCAGGAAAGATGTTGATTTCCTGAAAGGACTTCTTAATAAATACCAGCTCTTGTGAAATGGAACATCAAACGAACCGCAGGCAATTTATTAAACAGGGACTGATGGCAGCCGGTGCTGCAGCAGTTGCTTCTCACGGCGGAATGTTGCTTACAGGCTGCTCGGAGAAGGAACCTGTGAAAATCACCATAGCCGATACAGGACTTGCTTTTGAAAGTGAACCCCTTATCCGTCCTTTCGGATTCAAAGGTGGTTTTATGACAGAGATATGGCAGACAGCATCGATGCTAAGAAGCACTTCAGGCAACCATGCTGTTGGTCTGTGCACCCAGAATGTACTCTGGTCGGATGCAAAAGTGTTTTCTTCAAATTCGGAGCAGGCCGGTAACGCGCTTATGTATTCACTTACCGACAAGGCTATGAGGCTCCTTATAGGTGCAACATTTACAGATCCTGTTGAGCTTCTTGACAGGATATTTCCTGAAGTTTATGACTATGGATGTAAAGTCACTTCGAACCCTGGGCTCAGAAAGACTTTTGCCCTTAACGCTCTTGTGGGAGTCGATAACGCTGTATGGCTTCTCTATGCAAAGGAAAATGGGATAAGCTCATTCGACGGGCTCATTCCCAGAGCATACAGACCTGCCTTGTCACATCGGCATAAAAAGGTTGCAGCCATTCCTCTTATGGCATATAACATACCTGTGAATGAGATCAGCGAAGCAACAATGCAGGGCTACTTCTTTATGAAAATCAAGATCGGTCAGCCCGGCACCCAGGAGGAGATGCTCGAAAAGGATAAGGAAAGGCTTTCTGCCATCCACATGGCAATAGGCGAAGTGAGGACCCCTCATACGCAAAACGGCAGGCTGCCTTATTATTTTGACGCTAACGGAAGGTATGAAAAGAAGGAGACGCTTATGAAACTTCTTGATCATGCCAGGGAAATCGGTGCTTTTGACCAGATCGCAATAATTGAGGAACCTTTTGCGGAGGAACTGGAGATAGATGTAAGCGACATACCGGTAAGGCTGGCATCAGATGAGAGCGCCCATACTGTAGAAGATGCTGTGAAAAGGATAGAGATGGGTTATAAGGCGATAGCACTCAAGGCAATAGCGAAAACTCTCAGCATGACAATGAAAATTGCACAGGCAGCTCATGAGAGGAATATCCCCTGTTTCTGTGCCGATCTTACTGTTAATCCGATCCTTATCGAATGGAATAAAAATGTTGCCGCCAGACTTGCCTCTTTCCCCGGAATTGGAGATCTGGGACTGGTGGAAAGCAACGGGCACCAGAATTATGCCGGCTGGAACAGGATGCTGTCATACCACCCCAGGAAAGATGCTCCGTGGGTTCAGGCAAAAGAAGGACTCTACGAACTGAACCGCGAATTCTACAGGACCGGAGGAGGAATATTCGACCCGAGTCCTCATTATGAGGAGATGTTTACAGGGGTGTAATTTGGCACTTCGTGCCGTAATTCATGGTAATTTGACCTGCGGGCGTAATTTGGCACTTCGTGCCGTAATTCATGGTAATTTGGCGCTTCGCGCCGTAATTGATGGTAATTTGGCGCTTCGCGCCGTAATTTGTTACAGTGCAGAGGCCCTGGTCGTGGTTTTGATATAGTTATTGAGTTTGATCCCAATATCATTGATAAGACTGATGAATAAATCAAAGTTTTCATCAGTCATCAATTTCCGGTTTTGCGCTTTTGTAAGCCATGTTCTGGTTTCGTATAATGAACCTCTGGAATAGTAAGAAAAATTAATCTTTTCCCTGAAGTGATACCTGCCATAACCTTCACTGAGATTCGCGGCAATTGAATCTGCAGCTCTGACAAGTTGCTTTCCGATTGTATCCCTGGCAAAAAAATCCCATTCCTTCACAATAAGCCAGATATCTTCGCCTATCTCCATGGATAGAGAATAGACCTGCAATTCTTCTAATTTCATTTCCTTTTAGCACTTGTTCTTTGCTAATTTACATAAAAATCAGATAAATAAATACGCAATATGACAATAAATTTCAACCAGACTACTCTGAATCACAACACAATGAATTACAACTGAATTACAACTGAATTACAACTGAATTACAACTGAATTACAACTGAATTACAATGAATTACAATGAATTACAATGAATTACAACTGAATTCCTTCCTACTACTCCCACTCATCCGTTCGGAATGACGAAGCCGGTAATCCTTCCGTGTTGAACAGGTCGCCTGTAATGAAATCCTTAAAAGCGTAGCGTACCGCAACAGGCTGATTAACCTGGGGAGCAAAAAGAGTGATCCCGCCTGATGTTATGAAGGCCTGAGCCGGGTAAAAACGCTTGTTGGCTCCGGCAATCTCAAAGCATTTCAGTTCCCTGCCGAATGATGTCAGTCCGTTCGGCGAATTATCGAAAGTAAGTTTTACCTGGTTACCTTCAATGGTCATTTCTTTGAGAACCGGTCCCTCGCATGCGAAGCCATTTTTTCCGTACGTCTTCACCAGTGCAAGATATGCCAGCCTGTCGCCTGCAGCCTTTTTGTTGGCAGGGTGTATGCAGTCTTTCTCACCGGTATCCATAATGCAGGCCATACCTAAACCTGGAATTGCTGTCGATGCTTTAAGCTGTGCCTCCCTCAGAAAAGCTGAATTTGCTCCTGTGGGTCCGTAATCATATGGTGCGATCTGTACATAATACATCGGAAATTCACCAATGCTCCACATAGATCTCCAGTTGAGAGCCAGACCAGGCATGAGTTTTTCATAACGTGCATATTCGTTCCTGTTCGACTCTCCCTGATACCAGATGGCTCCCCTTATCCCATAACCTGCTATCGGGTTGATCATTGCATTATAAAGGACTGTCGGTGTCTGTTGTGATAACTTCTCAACCTTAACTGTCTTATCAGGAAGCTGTACCCAGTCGAAACCGGTAAATCCTGATTCGCTGATCCATGGTTCAATACGGGTGCCACCCCAACTTGTATTAATAAGACCGACAGGAACATCGAGAGCCTGATTGAGCAACAGTCCGAAGAAATATGCCGTGGCACTGAACTGACTCACATTTTCCGGTTCACAGAGTTTCCATGATCCTTCAAAATCATCCAGAGGTGTCAGACTAGTCACCTTCGGAACTGTTATCAACCTTATCCGGGAATTAGCGGATGTGGAAATGTATTCATTTGATCCGGTTATCGGCTGATTCCTGAAACCCTTCATAGGCATTTCCATATTCGACTGACCAGAGCAAACCCACACTTCACCAACAAGAACATTCTTAAGCACAATGGAGTTTCCCTGGGTGACAGTTATTGTATAGGGACCACCAGCTGCCGGTGTAGTAACTTTTACCTTCCATTTACCGCTGGCATCGGCCCTGGAGGTGTATGATTTTCTGTTCCAGGATGTTGAAATTTTTACTGTCGAATTTGGTGTTGCCGTTCCCCATATCGCAGCTTCAGTTTGTTGCTGAATAACCATATTGTCGGAAAAAACAGAAGGAAGCTTAACTTCTGCAATGCTCACAGCCTGGTAAACCAGCAGTGTAAATGCCAGGGCACTGAATCTTAAAATGGATCTTTTCATCATAATATAATTTTGATTTTAATGGTATGATGGAACCGCACATGATTGGCTTCGCCGAGCTCGCAAGCTCGGTTGATAATTATAAAATTAAGGTTTTTGTGGATGTAACCAGTCATATGGATTTCATGTGTTAATGTTATAGTTTTAAAAATAGTAAAAAGTCAGCAGGAATATGTGATAAGTTATTTTTACCTATGTTATGGCCCTGATTTGCTCCATGATGTTTTCGGTTTCAAACACTTTTTTCCAGTCTTCTTTTATGAACTCTTTCAGTCCTCTCTGTAGTGCTTTATTTGCTGCATCGGAGAACACAGCTCCCGGCAGTTCATTAAAAAGCACAGCCATCTGAATCCTCAGGTGTCCCAGCAGAAAATCTCTTGCAGCATCCGGAGGAACTCCCTTTTTTATGACTTCTTCAAGTCCTTCACGGATCACATATACGCATGTTGATGCAAGAGTCTCAACAAGAGCTGGTTCGAGCATACCCATTTGCAGTGCGGTAATACGGTGAGATCTCCAGACAGGAGCATAGAAGGTTCTGGCAAGCTGTTCTCCTCTGGCATAATCATCGTCAGTGCCTTTCATAAGTGCACATACTATGGCCTGCTTTGCCTTCAGTCCCCCGAAATGGTCTTTCATCGCTTCGTGGTCGGGTTCCCAGTTGAAGATGGAAGGATGGCAGGGATGGCTGATAAAATATGAAACATCTTCCCTGCTGAACAGTTTCCCGGCCAGTGCAGCAGCAGGATCGAGAGTAACCACCATCGCATCTGCTTTCATAATCGGAATTATCCCGGCCGACACCTTTTCCAGTGCAACATCAGGCACCGCAAGTATTACCATATCCGAAACGGGAACACAATCTTCCGCTTCGGATATTTTCACTCCTTTATCTTTGAGTTTTTCAATACCTGCAGGGCTTATTTCCACATATGAGACACTGTAGTCAGAACCCGCCAGGTTGTGAGTAAGCCGAAGTCCCATCTTGCCTCCGGCTCCGATTAATGTAACTTTTTGCATTATTTTTACGTATAATATTATATATACTCACTTATTTTAATCGCTTTTCCGCTTCCCGCAGATTCATAGGCAGCCCATACCAGCCTCACGGTTTCAAAATTATCATCAGCAGTGGTTTCAGCCTTGCCTTCGCCAATCATATCGAGGAGAATATCATTATTGCATGCAACAATAGCCGGTGGCTCAGGTTCGAGCCTGTCAGTCTGCCATCTGTATTTCTGCATGTTGATTTTCTCATAAATGGTATTGTTACCGCTGGTAATTGAGAAGTTATAATCGGCATCGAGTCTCACGCTTCCCCTGTCGCCTTCAACAGTTATCAGAACCTGGGGAAATATCTCCCTTTCAAGCGGGGAGCTGAAGGAGATCTGCTGAACGCAGACCATGCCGTTTGCCATTCTCATCAGGGAGGTGGCCACATCTTCTCCCCTGATTATCGGATTGACGGTCTGTATCTGTGTGTATATTGTTTCAACTTCACCAAAAAGGTAACGGAGCACATCAAACTGGTGTGAACCCTGGTCGGTAAGTGCGAATTGTTCAAGAGTGGCCAGGAAGGGCTGCGTTTCAAACAGGGGGAAGGCAGTGTTCCACATCGAATTGCACCGGAACGGAGTGCCTATGACTCCTGATTCAAGGATCTGTTTCAATTTTCTGATCTGAGGCTGCCACCTGTAATTTTCATGGATATAGAACCTTACTCCCGCTTCCCTCGTTACCTTCATCATTTTCTTTGCCTCTTCAAAACCGGGTGCCATGGGTTTCTGGCAGATCACATCTTTACCATATCTGGCAGCGAGTTCTACGAACTTTGAATGAGTGTCGACATCTGTGATTATGTCAACAAAATCAAGTTCTTCATTTTTGAGCATCTCCTCTGCGTCGTCGTAGGTCCGGGGAATGCCGAAACGCTCAGCCAGGCTGTCGGCTTTCGCCCTGGTACGGTTGTATAAAGCCACGCATTCCGCTCTTTCCAGCTCCTTCCATCCTCCGAGCTGAAACTGTGACCAGAATCCGCAGCCGATGATGGCAAATTTCAATTTTTTCATATGATCAGGTTATTTTTTTTCACAGGGTATTAAATACTCAGAAGTCTTTAGGCAAACCTTGAATATACTATCAGCCCCAGTCCGATAAGGTAGAAGACGAACATAAAAGTAAGGAGCAGGTTTGTACCTTTGGGAGCATCCCTGAATTCTTTCCAGACGAAGATTCCCCAAAGAGCAGCTACTACCGGGGCCGCATTACTGAGTCCGTATGATATTGCAGGACTTGCGGCACCCACCGACATGAAACTTACGGAATTACCAAGGCACCATATCGCTCCTCCCAGCATTCCGAGAAGATGGGCCCTGGAGTTGCCTTTAATCCACTGTGTAAAGGTGACAGGTTCTCCTTCAACAGGTTTTGCCATGAAGAAGGGGTTCGCGATGGCTGTACTTATGAGAGCGCCGATGGAGAAAAAGACAACAGCGGTATAGGAACTTATTTTTCCGCTGTCGGCGGGGGAGAAGTCCGTTGCCATTGAAGCTGCCACGAACCTGTAAAAGAAAGCTATGCAAAGACCTGCGAGCAATGCCAGGACAATACCTTTGAGAGGCGGTTTCTTCTGTTGGGCGGCTAGTTTTCTGTAGGACTGCATGCTGGTGAGTATGGCAAGAATTATCACAGCTGTTCCTCCGAAGAGAAAGAGGGGGTTGCCTTCAGGTTTTCCAAGATAATTTATAAGAATACCCAGAGTCCACCCCAGTCCGCCTCCTATTGGGAAGGCTACCGACATGCCTGCAATTGATATCGAAGCAACAAGCAGCAGCGTCCCGATATTCCAGATGAATCCTCCCAGGGCTGCCGAGAGAAGGTTCTTCGCATCAGCCTGGGCAAGGTCAGGGATAAAACTGCGGCCTTCACTTCCAAAGCTTCCGAAAGTGAAAGCCATAATCAGGGCAAACAACAGTATGCCTATCGTATAGTCCCAGTAGAAGAGTTCGAACCGCCATTGAAGTCCTATCAGGTTTCTGGTGTTCTGCCATGAGCCCCAGCAAACCATTGCCAGAAAACACAGGAACACTGCAAGTGCATAGTTTTGAACAAGTACCATAAACAGATATTATTAGTTAATTTTAGTTATTTCTTATTATTCAATGTTTTAGCCAGCCATCAATAAAGTTCACCGAGTGAGGCTCTATGTTAAATGTATCCGCAGAACTTATTACCCGGTCAGTTTCAGCCCCCGTCCACCTGCAAGATGAAGATGCCTTTTCATAATTTGAGTTATCGAGGCTTGTAGCCCTGAAGAGTCCCTTGCAGCATTCGATGTTCACTTTCTGCACCGACGATGTGAAATTTACCAGCATTGCTTTCACCTTTCTTCCGTCGGTAAGTACAATTGAATCAACGGAAAGAGGGCTTGAACTTACACTCTTTATTCCTTCCAGCATCCTGTTTGCAATGAAGAACCTTATTGTGAAATAGACAGGGTGAATTATTTCCCTGTATGATACTGATGAGCCATGTCTGACAGGAAATTTTTCCATAAGGCCTTTTTTCCCCGTTGTTTCAAAGCATGTAAGGCTTGCGGCACCAGCCTCGGAGATATATTTCAGGCTTCCGGCACACCAGCAGGCCCCGAACATTTCAGAAAACCTTATGTCAGAACTGCTTTCTGAAACAGTTGTATGACCGGGCAGCTCGATGAAAGACACATTGGCATTCAGACGCCTGTGAAAGGTGAGAGGCGATATCATAATATCTTTTCCGTCTGCAAATATCTTCGCGCTCTTTATGGCATATTCCTGTGCTTTCAGGTTTTCGATCAGTGTTCTGTCATCGGATGCATGTTCCTGGGGATGAACGGCGAAGCATAGATAATCGTTACCGTAATCCGGCGGACGGTTACGGTTAAGTTCGGCAAAATTTGCATTTGTGCCAGTTGCTGTTTTTGCGTCGGGAATAAGCTCCCTGATCAGAGGTATGAGTTCACAGGCAAGGGTGCCTGGTGTGGCAGGAAGGTCCCTGTGAAGAACAATAATGGAAGAGATCCTGGATTTATTGGCTGTATACCAGCTTATGAAAGCGTCTTTCTGTTTTACGAAGGAGTCGTCGAAGAACAATGCCAGTTCAGGGGGGACACCCAGATCAGACGATTCTGTAAGACATCTATGCGCTGTTTCCTTCCACGAATGATCATACAGGTGAAAGTCATATCTCAGATGGTCGGGATGCAGGGCCCTTATGATATTAAGTGCATTGCCGTGAAGGGGTCCGCTGGAGGAGGAGCATATTCCGAGCCGTGGCAGGTCGAACTTCCGGTCAGGGTACAGGTGTATTGAAATCTCAGATGTTTGCCCGTCTTTGTATACCGGTAGTCCGGAAGCTTTAAACACTACCTTCTGGGATATTTTGGTGCCTATGTCAACAGTCACGGGAAAAGGCATGGAGAGAGGTGTTGAGTATGTCTTGAAACTCGCATCTGTCCAGTTTCTCTGGTCTTCGGTCTCAAAAACATCTCCTTCAAAGGATAAGCTGCAGGTAATGCCTTTTGACATCCATCTCATTTCCCTGATATCCCTGAAAACCTGATGAGGACTTATTTCAACCGGGAAGATACTGCTTTCCACAGAACCTCCGGCATGTTCTATAACGCAGGTATTTCCTGCACACTCTTCTACGGGGTGCAGTACACATAATCCGATGCGGTTTTTCCGGAAGCTGTTGAGCGCTTCACCCGTCATGCTGAAGATGATCGTGCCGTCGGGTATTCCTTCAATGAGATAGTGGGCCCTGAAGCTTATTTCACCCGAACAGTAGAGATAATGTAGTTTTATAGTGAATTCATTTCCCTTGTCTTCAATCAGTTCTTCTTGGGTAACAGGAGCTACGGTTAGCCACTGCACATCGCGTATTGCCGGATATATCATTCTCAGTAACTCTGTCGTACCGGAAGAGATATAACGCAGAGCGCCATTTTCATAAATCATTGATAGGTTTCCGGCCCTTAGCGATCTTGCCATCAGATATTCACTTATAAAAAGCCTGTCCTCGTTTTTGTCTTAACAATGATGAGAGATCATCTACCATTGCCGACTGGCCGGCAGACTCTGACAGATTGATATTTTCATCAGGATCGGTGGAGTGGTCATAGAGCATTCTGGCTATGGTTGAATCATTTTTGTTGATCCATTCGGTATAGAAGAGATCTTTTTGGATATAAGTAACTCCGTTGTTGAATTTGCTTACCGCATAGTCGTCTTCATATTTGCCGGGCTTCCTAAGCCTGCGTAACAGGCTTGTTCCCTCAAGGTGTTCCGGGAGCGGGAGTCCTGCCAGCTCGCAAAGGGTCGGGTAGATGTCGATGAATTCCGTTATGCTTTCACTCTGCCCGCCATCAGTAATCCAGGGTACCTTGATTATCAGGGGTGCATTTAGCGATGTGTTGAAATTACAGTGTTTGCACCATAATCCATGTTCGCCCAGGTTCCAGCCATGATCACCCCACAGCACCACTATTGTGTTATCTGACAAACCGTTAGCTTCAAGTTCATCGAGAAGCAGTCCTATCTGTGTATCAGTGTAGCTCACACAGGCATAATAACCGTGACGAAGCTTGTTTGCAGCTGAATCTGTGAGTGGTCCCTTGTCGGGTATTGAAAAATAATTCCGGAGCTCACCCCAGTTATGGATAGCCTGGCGGGGAGCATTTTCAGGCGGATCGGGATTATCTGCAATACCAATCAGATCAGGGTCGTACATATCCCAGTACTTTTTTGGTGCATTAAAGGGAAGATGCGGTTTCAGGAAACCTACTGCAAGAAAAAAAGGCTTACCTGTTTTCCCTGATTCCCTGATAAACTCAACGGCCTTTTGTGCGGTTTTCCCGTCATAATATACAGTGTCGTGTACATCGGCATTTTCATAGGGCATGCCCCTCTTCGTCTCCTGATCAATTGTAAGGTTCTGATCAGTGGCATAATTCCTCCATGTACCGGGGGCTGAAGGTCTCCATTCCACATCCCAGGCTTCTTTGCCGTCGCCTTTATGGTGAAACACCTTACTCAGGCCTACAGAATAATAGCCATTCTTCCTGAAGTGTGCCGGAAGAGTTACAGCCTCAGGATAGTCGCGGTTGGCCCAGGTCTCAAAATTCAGGAACCTGTAGCTTGTGGGCCTGGTCCCTGTCAGAAGACTTGCCCGTGAAGCACCGGAAACCGGTACATTACAGTAGGCTCTTCTGAAGATAACGGACTGTTTTGCCAGACGGTCAATATTAGGAGATTTAACGATAGTGTTGCCAAAACAACCGAGTTCAGGACGCAGATCATCCACAGCTATGAACAGGATGTTGGGATTCCCGGAGAGAGTGGATTTAACACTATCCCTGTGAGTACAGGCTGTGGCTGCAATAATACCCAGGCCCATCAAAAATCCTTTTTGTAACTGATGATAATTATCAATAGCTTGATTATAGTTCATGGTCAGGCAGGTTTTCTCAAAAATAGCACAGAATTTTCATTTCACCGGAAATTAATCTGAAAACTTCTTTTTTTGGGTGAAATCAATATCTGAGTTTATCAAGATACTCAGCAGCCGATTTCAGACAGGCAATGCCATCTGTGACATTATCCCGTTCGACCATAAAATGTCGTATTCCCTGAGAATATGCTTCCCTGAATACAGGGCTAAAATCAATAATGCCGCTTCCCGGACACTCAAAATCCATGGTGCTACCCGGAGCCATATCCTTGATATGCAGTATATTGTATCTTCCGGAATATTTTTTCATCAGTTCCACCGGGTCGGCTCCTCCCTTCGCAGCCCAGTAGATGTCGAGCTCGCATTTCACAAGCGACGGATCGGTATTTTTCATGAGGTAATCGAAGGGAAGGCCTTCTTCCATGGGAATGAATTCCTTGTCGTGATTATGCCATGAGAATTCAAGTCCCTTTTCCTTGCATACTTTGCCAAGGTAATTCAGACGTTCTGCACTTTGTTTACAATCGGCCAGTCTGAATGGGCCTCCTGTATACCATGGCCAGTACACCACAGCTATCTTAACCTTTAGCTGGGTTAGAAGATCGAGGCTTTTTTTGAGATCTTCATCTGATGATTTAAACTCGAAACCTCCTGCGACAAGTTTCAGTTCGGTTTCCCTGAGATACGACAGGAATTCTTCGGCGCTCTCACCCATGTAATTGCCTGTCTCAATTTCAGTGTAGCCGAAGGAAGCGGCTTTTTTCAGAGCTCCTTTCCAGTCTTCTTTCAGCTCTTTCCCGATTATCCCGCTTATAAAGCCAAAGTTTTCAAGTTTTTTCTTTCCCTGCAGGGCAAAGAGATCTGGTGAAAGCATCGCCGCACAGGCTGCGATGGCTGCTTTTGAGATGAATTTTCTTCTTGTTATCATGTGTTCAGTTTTTGTCTTATGTTTTTAACCACGTAATTACTCAGAGTTTCACGGAGTTTGCACGGAGTGAAAGAACAGTGTAACTCCCCCGATAGATAGGGGCAGGCAGTGTTCAACACTGTGTTACTTTGTGGTAAAGGAACCACGATTAAACTGTAGGCAAGGTCCAGGGTTTACGGTATGATGGAGTAATAAGCTGGTTTGCCTTTTCGCTGTTGGTAAACCTGTTATTCGCGTCATCCCAGATCAGAACAGGTTCTCCGGTTCTTGCAGCTATATTCGGTATATGTACATGAAGCGCTGCATTTCTTCCTGTTTCAGGCGGACAGGCCGGTTTAGCTCCGTTCCTTATAGAATCGAGGAAGTTCTTAACATGTTCTCCATGAGATTCCTTCCCCTCGGTAAAACTGTAATCTTCAGCTCTTGCTTTCTTCACCTGCGCATCCCATTCGGGATAAATTTTCAATTTGTTTCTGTCGACCGTTATTGTTGCATTATCCCCGGTGATAGCAAGCCCGTAAGGCATGTTCCACGGTGATGGTCCGCGTTGTACTCCTCCTGTTACATCGAAATTGATGACGTAATCATTATCAGGATATATTACCGACATTGAATCAAAAGTCTCACGGCTTCGCGGTTCATTGAAGGTATTGCCTCCGTATACCATAACTTTTTCAGGGGGAGAGTTACGGCCTGCTGCCCATATGCCTGTGTCGAGGAGGTGTACACCCCAGTCGGAGACCAGTCCTCCTCCGTAATCCCAGAAATGACGCCAGTTACCGTGAAACCTGGATCGGTTGAACGACCTGGAGGGTGCCGGACCGAGCCACATGTCGAAATCTATTCCTTCAGGGACTGGTTCATCAGGAACGATCTGAGATCCCGCACCGTATTCAAAGTTGGCCCAGATATTTATCTTTCTCAGCTTTCCGGCCGATCCGTCGGTTACCAGGTCGACGGCTTTCCTGAAAATGGGACCGCTGCGTTGCTGCTGCCCTACCTGTACAACCTGCCTGCTGTAATATTTAGCGGCTCTCACCATTATATTACATTCTTCAATGCTGTTTGCCATCGGTTTCTCGACGTAAACATGCTTACCCGCCTGAAGCGCATATACTGTCATCAGGCAGTGCCAGTGATCGGGTGTACCTATTATGACAGCATCAATTTCTTTCTGCTCCAGTAAACTGCGGAAATCCCTGAACAATCTGGGCTTCTGGTCAAAGGTTTTCTGAATTTCTGCCGCCCTGTCATTAAGGATTGAGTTATCAATGTCGCAAATGGCTGTGCATCTGATGCCCTGATTTGAAAGATGATGCTTCAGAATGCCGAAACCCATGTTTCTGCATCCGATCAGTCCGACATTAAGTGTATTATTCGGTGATACAACTGATGTCAGGGTCGAGGGCAGAGCCATAGCATATAATCCGAGGCCTGCCGAGCCAAGTGCTGTTTTACTGATGAATTTTCTCCGGTCCATTGCAAAAGAATTTTGAAAATATATGATCACGGAAATTTATAAACGGATAACACGTCGATGTCCTGATGTTAGTTACCACGGCTTTTCACTGCTATTTCTTAATCATGTGAATATACATTAAATCTTAAAAATTTTATATGACTATCAGGAATGATTAATAATGTATCCAAAGACGCTTGAAAATCAATTGTTTTACCCCATCCCCAGGGGGAGTCAATTGATTTTCTTCGCTCCCCTTGGGGCCGGGGTAAACGAAGAAAATCAATGGAGTTTTATGTACGATTCCTGACACTCATAAAATTTTAATATCAGTAAGATTAATCTTAACCAGACAGGTTACAGATCCTGATCAATTTTTTATATTGCATTGAAAATTATATTCAGGATGAAAATATCAGATCTGCTTCTGACAGGAATTGCAACTTCATTGCTTTCAGTGAATATGTCGGGTCAGGAGAGACCCAATGTCCTCTTTATTGCCGTTGATGATCTGAACGATTATGTTAACTGCATGAAAGGAGCTCTCAGGGCTCATACTCCCAACATTGACAAACTGGCGAAACAGGGAACATTATTCACCAATGCTCATTGCCAGGCCCCTATAAGCGGACCATCAAGGGCTTGTATTATGACGGGGATGTATCCTTCCACCACAGGCAACTATCTGCAGGTGAATGATGTGAATATAAAAAAGTCCAATGAAAAGGTGGGCAAAGCAATATTTATGGCTGATTTTTTTGAGGGATATGGCTATAAAACGATGGCAGTGGGAAAGATCTTTCATAATGGTGACGGGGCAGAATCGTTTGATGAATACGGAGGCAGATTTGACTGGTTCGGACCTAAACCCGCTGAACGTATAAATTATGATCCTGCCGTCAGGCCGGGCAAATCGGGAAGCACCCAGACTGACTGGGGTGCCTACCCTGAGCATGACTCTCTTATGACGGATTTTAAAGTTGCTGACTGGGCAGTAAATAAACTCGGGGAGGACTTTGACAAACCATTTTTTCTGGCTGTAGGTTTTCTCAGGCCTCATGTACCATGGTATGTACCTCAGAAATGGTACGACATGTTCCCTAAGGAAAAAATTAAAATGCCGCCATATCTGCCTGACGATTTTAACGATATACCGGATTTTGCAAAGATAGTTGCAGAAGCACCCATGATGCCTTCAACAGAAGAACTCATTAAATCAAATGAATGGAAGGATGTAGTTCAGGCCTATCTGGCATGTGTCGCCTTTGTTGATGAACAGATCGGGAAAGTTCTCAATGCACTTGACAATTCTAAATATGCCAGTAACACCATTGTGGTGCTTTGGGCAGATCATGGATATCATCTCGGTGAAAAGAACAGGTTTGCCAAACAGGCTTTATGGGAAAGAGATACCAGGACTGTCCTGATCTTCCGGCAGAGAAATGATAAGGGAGGGAAGGAATGCAATGCTCCCGTGCAGCTCGTCGATATCTATCCAACCCTGGTTGAGCTATGTTCTTTGCCTCCGTATGAACAGGCTGATGGACACTCCCTGGCAGATTTATTGAAAAATCCGGGGAAGAAATGGGATCATCCTGCACTATCTTTTTATGGGGTCGGAAATGTTGTTGTAAGAGATGAACGATACAGGCTTACCAGATATGAAGATGGTTCTATGGAGCTGTATGACATGGTAATTGATCCGAATGAATGGAAAAATCTGGCATATGATCCACGGGAAAAAACACGGATAGAGAATATGGCAAAGCATATTCCTTACCGGTGGGCTCCGTTATCACGTTATTCAAACTATGATTTTAATGAATATTTCAAGGCTAAATCAGAAGAAAGCAGGAAAGGATTATAAAATCCGGTTTTAAAAGAAATTCTTATAACTTTCGCATACTATAACAAATCCTGAACATAACTTACTTTTTAATATCCTATGAAAAGTCTGACAACTGCAGTCATTTGTGCTCTGGGAGGCGGTTTGATAATAAACGCCTGTCAGTCAAAAGAAAAAAAAGAGCTTAAAAGGCCGAATATCCTGATTGCCATTAGTGATGACCAGTCTTTTGCCCACACAAGTTTCGCCGGATGTAAATTCGTCAATACTCCCGCATTTGACAGAGTAGCCCGTAATGGGATATATTTTTCGAATTGTTATGCCGGTTCTCCCGGATCGGCGCCATCACGAAGCTCTCTTGTCACTGGCCGCTATCACTGGCAGAATGAATCATGCGGACAACATGCATCAAGCTGGCTTAAAAAATATGTCCCATTTGCAGATGTTCTAAAGGCAAACGGATACCATACAGGCTTCACAGGCAAGGGCGTGGGGCCTCATCAATATGCACGAAATGAAACGGACTCCCTGTGGAGGAAAGAGAATGCTGCAGGTGCTGCCTACAATTCCATTAAGTATAAAAATAATGAGCCGGGCGATGAAAGGACTGCCGGAGGAATAGGAGCGACGGACTATTATGCAAATTTCTGTGACTTCATGAGACGGAGAAAGGATGGACAACCTTTTTATTTCTGGTACGGAGCGACTGAACCCCACAGATCGTATGAAAAAGATTCATGGAAGAGAAACGGCAAAGATCCGGCTCTGGCTGAGGTACCCGGATTTCTGCCTGACGATGAAATAATAAAAGGTGATATTCTTGATTATGCAGTTGAAATTGAATGGTTCGATCTTCATCTCAGCCGCATACTCAACTATCTTGATTCGATAGGAGAACTTGACAATACAATCGTTTTTGTCACCGGTGATAACGGTATGCCTTTTCCGTCGGCCAAGGCTAATGCCTTTGAATATGGTGTTCATGTACCTTTGGCAATCAGCTACCCTGACGGATTCCCGGGTAAAAGGATAGTTGACGATCCCGTAAGCTTTGCTGATTTTGCACCTACCATCCTTGAGATGACAAATACTGAACCGGAAGGCATGATGCCTATGTCCGGAAAGAGTATTGCGAACATTCTCAAATCTAAAAAAGCCGGTATTGTTGATGAAACTAAAAAGTATGTATTTGCGGGCAGGGAACGTCATTCTTCGTCGAGGTGGAATAATATGGGCTATCCTGTCAGGGCGATCAGGAGTTCCGGGTATCTTTTGATATGGAATATGAAACCCGATTTGTGGCCGGCAGGGGATCCCCGCGCTATCAATTCTGAAACAGGTGAGATGAGGCCTTTGTATGGAATTGATGAAAAGGGTATTCACCATTCCGAATGGGCATTTACCGATGTAGATGCAAGTCCCTCGAAATCCTTCCTTATTGAAAATCATAATGATCCTGGTATAAAACCATATTTTGACAGGGCCTACGCAAAAAGGCCGGAATATGAATTGTATGATGTTAAGAATGATCCTTATTGTTTGAATAACCTCTGCGGTATTGAAAGATATTCGGTTGTTGAACAGGAGATGAAAACAGAGTTGCTTAAGGAACTCGAAAGATCGGGCGACCCGCGTGTTGTGGGACCTGACAAGGAGATATTCGAGTCATATGTAAGATACAGCCCGATAAGGGAATTCCCTGAACCTGATGGAACTGATCAATAATATCAGGTTATGAAATAATTTGCAAGGCCGGAGTTAATTAGTTAATATACAATAATATAATATTCACTGTATGAAAAACATTGTGAGTGTATCTGTTCTGGCCTTTTTATTTTCAATAGTCTTGTGGGCTCAGCCAGAGACAGGCTCTTTTTGTTTTGAGAGCACGAGACTCAACACCGCCGGGATGTGCGTCCTCGGAGGCTGGGCAGTGGCTAACATGGCACTGGGGACCTGGGGCTGGATAAACCACACAGGTGAACAGAAATATTTCAGCCAGATGAATTTTTTCTGGAACACAGTCAACCTGGCCATTGCAGGGTTTTCACTTCACGGCAGCGGGCAGATCGACTGTTCATCCCTTGGCACGGCAGACGCACTTGCCCGGCAGATGAACACCGAGAAAGTTCTTCTTATCAACGCCGGGCTGGATGCAGCCTATATAGGGACTGGCATTCTGCTGAGACACCTTGCAACAAGATCTGAAAAAAGAGGAGATTTGTTGAAAGGTTACGGTAACTCGGTGATTCTCCAGGGTGCCTTCCTTATGATCTTCGACCTCTCTTTCTACGGGATACTGCACGGACACAGGCCGGAATTCATTAGCGGAATGGGACTCTCAGTAAGTCCTGCGATGACCGGAATGTACCTGGCGTTTAAGTTTTAAAACATTGAAAATGAAATATATACTCTCACTTGCTTTTGCAATTTTGATGCTATCATCTTCGCTTAATTTAAACGGGCAGGTCGCAGATCGTATGATGTTCGGTGATGTCTCGCGCACCGGTTCTCCCTTTTCAAAAGATCCTCATGTAATATTTTTTGGAGGGAGCTATCTGATGTATTATTCAATACCTCCCTACAGCGATAAATCAAATCCCGTTCAGGGCTGGGGAATAGGGATAGCCAGGAGCGCCGACCTTGTGTCATGGAATAAGATCGGAGAGCTGACACCTTCAGCTGAATATGAAAGGAAGGGCTTATGCGCTCCCTGTGCCATCGTTATCGACGGTAAGGTGAATCTTTTCTACCAGACATACGGTAACGGCCGCAACGATGCTATATGTCATGCTTCTTCAGGTGACGGGATTAATTTTACCCGTAATCCTGACAATCCTGTTTTCAGTCCCGGCGGCAACTGGAACTGCGGACGTGCAATTGATGCCGAAGTGACGTTCTTCAAGGGTAAGTACTACCTCTATTATGCCACACGTGATACAGGTTATAAGATCCAGATGCAGGGGGTGGCAGTTGCACCGGCAGACACTGATTTCGGACGTGACGACTGGAAAAACCTGTCGGCTGACGGGCCGATATTGAAACCTGAACTGACATGGGAGAGAGACTGCGTCGAAGGAGCTTCGGTTATTAAAAGAGGAAGGAAGCTTTATATGTTTTACGCGGGAGCATACAACAATGCACCCCAGCAGATAGGCGTTGCTGTAAGCAAAGATGCTTTCAGATGGAAGAGATTGTCGGAGTCTCCTTTTCTTACAAACGGCAGCCCCGGGGACTGGAACTCCAGCGAATCGGGACATCCGCATATATTCCTTGATACCGATGGAAAGACTTATCTGTTTTTTCAGGGTAATAGCGATAAAGGTAAGACATGGTTTATCTCAAAGGTTGAGGTGAAGTGGAACAGAAGAGGGCCCTTCCTTGACCTCTGAACAGCCTGTCATTTTTTTATCGGGAATCAAAGCCACACTCACCTTAAAAACACAACAAATTGTCATTCTGAGCGATACGAAGTGAAGCGAAGAATCATATTATCCAATCACAAACTATCCGGTTAAAAGTATTTTTATAGTAGTGTTTTTACAAACACCACTGTTGTTCCTGTCGCCGCGTAGCAGCCACCTGTTTATAAACAGATGTCTGATACAGCACGATATGAGAATTCCCGGAATCCGATGGAACTGATCAATAATTTTATTAATATTACTCCTGCATCGTAAACATTTATATTAAAATGCAATAGGAATGAAAATTAGGAATTACGGATTTATTATTTTGATTATCCTCCTGACAGATTCATGTTCTGTCAGAACGGAACGGAAAGAGGAGAATCTCTTTACACCTTCTTTTACAGCCGACATGGAATCATTCAGGGCATATAGGTATCCGGAATGGTTCCGCGATGCCAAATTCGGGATATGGTCGCACTGGGGCCCCCAGGCTGTCCCCCGGCAGGGTGACTGGTATGCAAGGAAAATGTATGAATCGGACATTGTAAACCGCAGTACAAACCAGTCTACAGGGAGAACCAGCAGGGAATACCTCTACCATGTTGAACATTACGGACATCCTTCAGTATTTGGATACAAGGACATTATCGCACTCTGGAAAGCCGAACGCTGGGATCCGGAAAAGCTGATGGACTTATATCAGAGGGTGGGCGCAAGATACTTTGTGAGTATGGCTTCGCACCATGATAACTTCTTCCTCTGGGATTCGAAGATACACAGATGGAATTCAGTGGACATGGGCCCTATGAAGGATGTAGTGGGGCTTTGGCAGAAAGCTGCCGTAAAACGAGGATTGCGCTTCGGTGTCTCGGAACACCTCGGGGCAAGCTATACCTGGTTCCGGCCAAGCCACGGCGCTGATAAGAGCGGACCTCTGAAAGGCGTTCCGTATGACGGGGCCAATCCTGAATATCATGACCTCTATCATAAGCCCACTGCACCCGACGATTTTGCATGGTATACAAAAGACACCGCAAATCACATGAACTGGCTTGCAAGTATAACCGAACTTATTGATATGTATCATCCCGACCTCCTTTACACTGACGGAGAACTGCCATTCGGAGAGACTGGAAGAAAGATGCTCTCACGTTTCTACAACAGCGATATCGAAAAGAATAGCGGGAGGCTTGAAGCAGTATATACCTGCAAGCATCTCGTATCTGAAGGCCGCTGGGTAAGGGATATTGAAAGGGGCGCAATGGATTCCATAAGTGTCGATCCCTGGCAGACAGACACCTCGATAGGCGACTGGTATTACCGGACAGGGCAGAAATATATGACAGGGACGGAGGTGATAAGGATGCTGGTAGACATAGTAAGCAAGAACGGAAACCTTCTCCTGAATGTAGTTCAGACTCCCGAGGGTGACCTGGAAAAGGATGTCATGGATATACTCGAAGAGATCGCTGCCTGGACCCCAGTGAACGGCGAGGGTATCTACGGTTCACGGCCCTGGAAAGTATATGGCGAAGGACCATCGATGACGAAACAGGAGAAAGGGAGATTTGGCGGGGTAAGGGACGTGAGACCATATGAGAATACTGATATAAGGTTCACCTGCAAGGGTGAAATGGTATATGCTTTCGTGATGGATACTCCGGTTACAGACATAAGGATCAGTTCTCTCGGAAGAAATTCCGCGATAAATGATAAAAAAGTAAAAAAGGTTTCCATGTTCGGAGGTGAGGAGAAGATAAACTGGGACCAGCAGGATGATGCACTGATAATAACACTTCCTTCAAAGCTGCCCGACTGGAAGGTGATAGGATTTAAGATTGAACTCAGGTAACTGATAAAAGCCGGTATTATAATTAGTATAACAGGAAAGCACTCCTTTACCGATATCAAAATATTATGAAACGAAGAGATTTTTTATCGAGGACAGCGATGGCGGGCGGGGCAATTGTTCTCGGTTCGCAGTGCTCGCGAAGGATTGATAAGGATCAGCCTGATATACAGCCTGTTACAGAACCTGGTGCTGATGGTAAGCAATACATTACCGAGCCGCAGCGTCAGATCCCTGTTTTTGCTGTTACTGATGTACTTGTTGTGGGAGGTGGCCCGGCAGGGACAGCGGCGGCGATAGCAGCCAGCAGGACAGGCGCCGAGACATGGCTTGTAGAAAGGTATAATCACCTTGGAGGATTATGGACAGGCGGCCTGGTGCTCCCGCTTCTGTCAACACATGCAGTTGACAGAAACAGGAATATGAAGCAGGTCATTTACGGGCTGGGTGATGAGATGTGGCAGCGACTTAAGGCAATAGGCATGTCGATAAGCGATGTGAATCCCGTTATTGACCCTGAAGCCGGTAAGTATGTTCTCGAGAAAATGATAATTGATGCCGGAGTGAAATTGCTTTACCATACTTATGCTGCAGGTGTTTTAATGGATGGAAGAAGAGTCACCGGTGTTATAATGGAAAATAAATCGGGAAGGTCGGTTATCCTGGCAAAAGTGATCATCGATTGTACCGGTGATGGTGATATTTTCCATTTTGCAGGGGAAGGATATGAGACAATGACATATAACCTTGGACTGGTTCACAGGTTGGGCGGTATAGATACGATTGACACTTCACGACCCGGATATGTGAAACAAACGGTCGGGTCAAAAACACCTATAAAGGGTGTCAATTGGGTAAACATGCACGGTAAGGACGACCAGGACGGATTGGATGCTGTCAATCTTTCCACCCTGCAGGCTGAGTACAGACAGCAGATATGGGAAAATTATTTCAAGATAAAGGAGAGTCCGGGATACGAAAAAATTTATATCGTTGACACTGCATCGCAGCTCGGTGTCCGTATGTCGCGGATTGTATCAGGTGAGTACAGGCTTACTCTCGAAGATACGATGAGTTACAGGAGTTTTGATGATGCAATAGGTATCAGCGGAGCCTGGACCACCATGCTTTATAAGGGGAGGAAAGTCCCTGTCAATGAGCGCCCGTACTGGCAGATTCCTTTGCGGTCGCTTGTGCCCGTACAAACCGACGGCCTGCTTGTTGCAGGACGCTGTTTCTGTTTTGAAAAGGAACTGGCTGAGGATACCAGGATAATTGGCACCTGCCTGGTCACAGGACATGGTGCAGGTGTTGCTGCCGGTCTTGCCGTTAAGGAAAAGATGAACCTGCGCGATCCTGACAAAGGCAGGTTGAGGAAGGAACTTCTTACCCAGAAAGTATACCTTGGTTAATAGTAAAAGGATAAGGTACCTGGTGCTGGGATTGACAATCCTGTTTGCACTGCCTTTACACTGGGGTATACTGACGGGGATCACAAACTGGCTTAGTCCCTATATAGCACTCAATTCCATTCTGGCTCTAAGGTCATTAGTTTTTCTCAATATTATAGGATTATCAGTTCTTGCGGCTTTCTGGTTCAGGAAAAATTTCTTCTGCAGGTACCTGTGTCCGGCAGGTGCGGTCCTGGATCATGTGCCTTCTCCTGCCAGATCCCGGAAAAAATTTTCGCTGCGAAAGGTTCCCCGGATTGGCAAGTGGTTGGTTGTGATGTCGCTTGCCGGGGCTGCATTTGGATTACCTTTGTTCATTTATCTCGATCCGCTTGCAATTTTTCATACATTTTTCTCAGCCTTTGTACAAACCACCGCACTGGCTGTGGCAGGTTCCATGGCTGGTCTTGCCGGGCTGCTGGTATTACAGTATTTTATGCCGGGATTATGGTGTTTTCGTTTATGCCCGCTAGGAGGTCTTCAGATGCTGGTAACCGATATCCGGCTTTTCGCCGCCCGTAAGCTCAGGCGAAAGCAAAAAACAGACCTCGGTCGAAGATTATTTATCGGGTCTGTTGCCGGCGCAATCATAGCCCGGGTCATACCTTCTGCTCTTGCAGGGAAGGAGAATATAATTCATCCACCTGCATCGCTTGAACAAGGTAAGATGGCTATGGTATGTACACGTTGCGGCAATTGTCTGAAATCATGTCCGACAAGGATTCTGAAAGAAGACATACGATTTACTGCCGGATTCCTTACACCTGTTGTAATTTTTGAAGATGGTTATTGTCTGGAAACATGCAATAAATGCGGAATTGTGTGTCCAAGTGGAGCTATCACACCATTTGATCCCGGAGCAAAAAAAGGGATACGTATGGGCCTGGCTGTCGTCAGGTCAGACGACTGTCTTCTTTCAACCCTGAAGGAATGCGACAGGTGCAGAGCCGCATGTCCGTATAATGCGGTGGAAATTGCAATGAACCAAACCTCAGGCCTGATGCTGCCGGCAATATCTGAAAGATTATGCGTGGGATGTGGTGCATGCAAGGTTATCTGCCCAGTCTCCTGTATCGATGTGATTGGTTAACAGAGCTTAACAGACATAATCGGTCAGCCAATCCTGATTGTGATTCCCGGAAATAAATGTTGAGAATTTTAAGTTGCTTTTCATTCATAAAATATTTAGCTTATATACCTCTTTAAGGTAAATGACAATGAAACATCAATTGACTGTAATTCTGATACTTTGCTTGATTTTCTCCTGCCAGGTGTCGCTATTTTCCCAGAAAATATATCTTTCGCCGGCAGGAAATGATGCTGACCAGGGAACGGTTGAGCATCCGTTGGCAACTCTGAATGCTGCCTGCCTGAAAGCCAGGGATCTCAGGAGTAAAGGTGTAGCGGATCAGCCGGTGGAAGTAATTGCTCTTGGCGGCGAATATTTTATGCCTCAGCCGCTGGTGCTGACACCATATGACGCCGGCACTGAGGATGCACCGCTGTTAATTAAGGCTGAAGAAGGCGCCAGGGCTATTTTCAGGGGGGGTGTCAGGCTGACCGGTTTTGAAAAGGTAGGTGAAAAGCTATGGAGAGCTTTTATCCCCCAGGTGGCATGGTATGATTCATATTTTGAACAGCTTTATGTGAACGGCAGGAGAGCTGTCCGTGCCAGGACACCCGATCACGGATTCTATTACGTAAGGAAGGTTACCGAAACGGTGCTGGAGAAAGGGGAAGGACGATCTCCACTGCTGGCTGTGCAAAAAATTGAGCTAGACAGTGCAGATGCAGCAATATTCGATTCCTTTACATCAGCCGATTTTCGTGATGCGCTCGTGACATTCTATCACAAGTGGGACAACACAAGGAAACATATTGAAGGTTTCAGTAAGACGGACAGGGCAATTTTTACTATTGGAGGAGGGATGAAGTCGTGGAACTCACTGGATAATAAGACCCGGTATTTTATAGATAATTGCAAGGCTGCCCTGGACACTCCAGGCGAGTGGTATCTCGATCGCACAGGTTACCTGTATTACATTCCGCTGGAGGGAGAAACAATTGAAAATTCTGTATTCCATGCACCTGTAATCGGTGAATTCATAAGGATTGAGGGAGAATCGACGGACAGAAAAGTGTCAAACATAAAATTTGAAAACCTTGTCTTCGAAGTTGCCGGGTACCACACTCCTGCTTCAGGAAACGAGCCCGCACAGGCCGCTTCACCTGTAGGAGCCGTTATAACCCTCGATAATGCTTCGGAAATTTCTTTTACAGGTTGTGAAATATCCCACACCGGCACCTATGCCATGTGGTTCAGACGCGGATGTGCCAATTGTGAAGTGAACAGGTGCTACCTTCATGACCTTGGCGCCGGAGGGATTAAAATCGGTGAGACAACGCTAAGAACCTCTGTTAATGAAATAACAAATAACATAAATATCGATAATAACATTATTACTGATGCCGGCCATATATTCCCCTGTGCCGTTGGGATAATAATCTTTCATGCAAGTGACAATAAGCTGACCCACAACGATATATCCAATCTTCGTTATTCCGGGATCTCCGTGGGATGGATATGGGGCTATGCCCACAGCCCCTCGAAAAGGAATATTATCAGCTATAATCATATTCATCATCTCGGATGGGGCGAACTGTGCGACATGGGGGGAGTCTATACCCTTGGCGCTTCGGAGGGAACAGTGGTGTCAGATAATGTCATTCACCATGTATATTCATACGATTACGGAGGCTGGGGACTGTACACCGATGAAGGCTCGCAGGGTATCATAATGGAGTACAATCTCGTTTACGCCTGTAAAAATTCAGGTTTCCACCAGCACTACGGTAAGGAAAATATAATCAGGAACAACATATTCGCATCAAATATCAGGGCTCAGCTACAGGCCACAAGGGTTGAAGAACATACATCACTCTCATTTCTTAACAATATAGTCTGGTTCGACAGAGGGAGCCTTCTTACAAGCAACTGGCATAAATTCAGCCTGGAAAGCGATTACAACTGTTACTGGGACAACCGTACTGAAGAAATAAAATTCGCTGATAAATCTTTCAAAGAATGGCAGAAAGAAGGTAAGGATCGCCATTCTGTGATTGCCGATCCCCTTTTCGTAAATCCTGCAGAATATGATTTCAGGTTCAGGAAACTTAGTGTTGCAAGAAAGATAAAATTCATTCCTTTCGATTACACAGAAGCAGGTGTTTACGGATCAGATGAATGGAAGCAACTGGCAGAGACAGACCCTGCCATTGAAACTGAATTCAAAAAAATGATAGAAAAAAATGAAAGCAGGACAGGGAAGTGATCAACCCTGGTGTTACTATTCAGTTTGTTAATTAGATAGAGTGTCTCATGAAGAAAATCCCTTTTATATTACTGACAGCTTGCTTGTTGCAAATATTGACTGGATGCCGGAATAGTAATCCTGCAGCACGATACGAATTTGATTCCCTTAATGAACGGGTTTGGATAGGTGAGGATTTCTGGTCAGTACCCCTTGAAGACTGGAGTCTGAATAAGGGACGGATTGAATTCTCCGGATCAGGTCAGCAGGCAACCTGTACAGTCCTGCCGTATCTGATTGACAGCTGGAAATCAGGATTCTCTGTAAGCGTTGAAATGGGACTCATTAAAAAGGGACTTAATGACGGCGCTTCAGGACTGATAATAGCTTCTGAGGCCCTTGAGGAAAAGGACCACAGGGCTGCCATTTATTTTGGTCGCGGAATAAACGCGGGTGTTAATACTGAAGGTTATGCTTTCATTGAGCAGAGCACGACCAGACTTCCTGAAGGTTTTGATTTCAGCAGTTTTAGACTCGATATTACAGGAAATGAAGATTCCGGGGGACCTTTGCTTACGCTGAAGGTTACCGGTGCTGACGAGACAGTTATTGCAGAGGTTGTTTTCAGGCCTGAAGAGCCAATGACCGGCATCATTCAGCTTGTTAGCAACTTCAGGACTTCAAAATCAAAAAATAACGGGCCACGGTTCTGGTTTGATAATATTGAAATTAAAGGAAGAGGACTGGCTTTCAGACCTGAAAACAGATTTGGACCGGTATTATGGACAATGCACACCCTCAGCAGGAACACCCTGAAAATGTCTGCACAATTTCCTCCTGTAGGGAAATCTGATAATCAGAATGCTGAATTGCAGATCAGAAATGGCGGGAAATGGATTCACGCTGGAAAAGCTGCCATACATCCCGATTCAAGAAGTGCTCTCTTTACTGTCAGGAACTGGGATTCATCGACTGACCATGATTACCGTGTACTTTACGAATACCTGGATATGCAGGGTAATCCCCGTGTTTATGAATATACAGGTAAGATCAGGCGCGATCCTGTTGACAGGAAGTTAAAAATGGGAGCAATGACATGCCAGTATCATACAGGTTTTCCTTATTCACCGGTAGTACGGAATCTTAGTCTTAAGGAAGCCGATTTGCTTTATTTCTCCGGCGACCAGATTTATGAGCAAAACGGAGGTTATCCCATAAAAAGAGAACCTGAGGATATGGCTGTCCTCAATTACCTCGGCAAATGGTATATGTTCGGATGGGCATTCGGGGAAACCATGCGAAGTACCCCTGCAATATGCACTCCCGACGATCATGATGTATTTCAGGGTAACATCTGGGGAGGAGGAGGGAAAGCAAAGCCGTCAGGCCTGGCAAATACGGATGATTACACAGGATTCACCCAGACTGTAAAAATGGTCAATGCAGTTAACAGGACACAATGTTCACATCTTCCCGATCCATATGATCCTGCGCCTATTGAACAGGGTATGTCGGTATGGTACACGTCATTGAACTACAGCAGGGTAAGCTTTGCCATCGTCAGCGACAGGATATTCAAATCAGGTCCGGATCTTGTTTCCACCTGGGAAGGACGTAAGGACCATCTGACAGCACCTCTGAAAGATCCTTCAATACTTGATGGCGATGACCTTCAGTTTCTTGGAGAACGACAGGAGAATTTTATCGAAGAATGGATAAAGGATTGGGAGGGAGCCGATATGAAAGTCCTTCTCTCCCAGACGCTTTTTGCCAATGCTGCAACACATCACGGTCAGTATGACGGATACCTCCTGGGAGATCTGGACTCAGGTGGATGGCCTAAGAAAGCACGTAACCGGGCTGTTAATATCATAAGGAAGGGATTCGTTTTCCATATCTGCGGCGACCAGCATGTACCATCCATTGTTCAGTATGGCATTGACGACTTTAGGGATGCGGGCTGGAGCTTCTGTACACCTGCAATAGCTGTGGGCTATTCAAGATGGTTCAGACCCGACGACCTGGGAATCCCTGTAAAGAACCGTCCGGAGCACAGATTCCCGAACACGGGAGAATATACTGACGCCTTCGGAAACAAAAACTTTGTGTATGCCATCGGTAACCCTGTAAATTTCGCAGGAATAAAAAACAGGTATGAACTGCAGCAGAACAAAACAGCAGGTTTGGGTTTCGTTATTTTTGACAAGGAAACCAGGAATATTACAATGGAATCGTGGCACTTCCTGAGCGACGTTCTCAATCCTGGTGAAATGAGCCAGCATCCGGGATGGCCGAAGACCATCAACCAGATGGATAATTACGGACGCGAAGCTCGTGCCTGGCTGCCGGCTCTTAAAATTTCCGGGGATCCTGATCCTGTTATCGGGATAATCAATCAGACAACAGATGAGCTTGAGTACATCATAAGGATTAACGGTAATGAATTCATTCCCAAGGTTTTCAGTGACTCTGAATACACAATACAAATCAGTTATCCTGAAAAGGGACTTGCCCGGGAGGTAAGCGGAATAAGTCCCTCAGCTACAAAAGGAGATTCTGAACTGTTAATCGAATTTTAGAAGAGACTCTAAGTCAAATAAACTTAACGTGCTTAGTCATGAAAAAGCCTTTTGTCCTTACCCTGACTGCTATTCTGTCAGTGGCCTTTCTGTGCCACTGCAGCCATGAAGATGAGCTTTTTTCCGGTTTTCAGGATCCTCCCGCCGATTCACGGCCTTTCATGCGGTGGTGGTGGAACGGTAACAGGATAACTGACAGGGAGATTGTCCGGCAGCTTGATGTCCTTCATGAAGCCGGCATCGGTGGTGTTGAGATTAACCCGATAGCCTTTCCGGAATGGTCCGACACCGCAGGAACAAAAGCCCTTACATGGCTTAGTCCGGAATGGAACAGTCTTCTGTCCCTGGCTGCAACCGAGGCCTCCAAAAGAGAGATGATAACAGACCTGATAGTGGGTTCGGGATGGCCCTTCGGCGGGGAATTCATAAATGAAGATCAAGCTGTTCAACGGGTCATCACCGGCACTCTTAAATGCAGGGGCGGAGATATTATAAACGAGACAACAGCGTCTCTGCTCGGGAAGACTCTTCAGGCTCAGAGCAGACAAGCTGAAGGCGAAGCTTTCAGTAACAGTCTCTTCTTTATAAGCCTGGTTCCGGATGATATAAACAATACCACAGACATAACCGATATTACAGCTTTTGTTGACAGCCAGGGCCGCATAAGTTACCGGGTGCCTGATGGGGATTATGATCTGGTATACGGTTTCCTTCAAAAAGGTCACCGTCATGTCCAGAACGGCGCCCCCGGAGCAGCAGGCCCGGTGATGGATCATTACAGAAGCACCATTACACAAGCCTATCTTAACAGGCTTAAGAAAATAAGTGAAGATACGGGCATTCCTCTCAGCCAGCTTATCAGGGCTCTTTTCTGCGACAGCATTGAACTTGCCGGGGCAAACTGGACGGATGGTTTTGAAGAGATATTCGTGAAGACATACGGATATGAACTTAAGCCATGGTTCCCGTTTATCTTTTATGAATCATACAGAGGTTATGCAGATGAAAAGTACAATGAAGATTTTACAGACTCACTGAAGAGAGTGAGATATGATTATAACAAGCTGCTGGTAAGGGTTTTCCTTGATAATTTCACCAGTACATTCCAGGAATTCTGTACCGAAAACGGACTGCTGTGCCGCTATCAGGCATATGGAACTCCTTTCCTGATGGGAATGATGGAGGGTAATATGATACCCGATATTCCCGAAAGTAACAACTGGATCTATTCGGTTAACATGGATACTGATGACTGGATATGGAACCAGGATCACGGTTATATGATATGGAACCTTTACGCTGCCTCAGGGGGCCACCTCAAAGGCAGAAAGATCATCAGCTGTGAGGCCATGACCAATACCAAAGGCGTTTTCAAGGCTTCCCTTGAGGAGATAAAACGCCACGACGACATGAATTTCATCACGGGCATCAACCATACCGTTCTTCACGGATACAACTATTCACCTGCAGAGTCAGGCTTTCCCGGCTGGATAAGGTTCGGTGCATATTTCAGTGAGCAGAACACCTGGTGGCCGTATTTTAAGCACTGGGTTGACTACAATGCACGGCTGTCGTATATTTTCCAGAATTCCGTTCCTGTGAAAAAGATAGCCATTGTCGGGCCGGAGGCAGACATCTGGAGCACTAAAGGATTAATAAGGGTTCCTTTTCATAATGAACCATGGTACTGCTACAGGCTCTGGGAATCTCTTAGCCAGGCAGGCAGATCTTGTGATTATATCGACGAGAAGATAATTTTAGACGCAGTAAAAAAGAAAGGTCACCTGGATTATGGCCCCATGTCGTATGAGGCAGTCATCTTATGCGACCTGATTTCTGTCGAAGCTGAAACAGCACTGGCGCTGAAGGATTTTGTCACCGGAGGAGGAAAACTTGTTATTGTCGACGGAATACCCCGGAGGTCTGCTTCACTGAAGAATGCACCTGAGAATGATCAGATAGTCAGGGATGTTTTTTCAGAAATATCGGAAAGATATCCGGAAAGGGTCCTTTCAGTCGATGGACCTGCGAACCCCGCCGGGTTACTGGACTGGACGGTCGGCATGCTGGATATGGCTGATATAGAGCCTGATGTCATGATAAGCAACCCGGATAAAAATGTTTTTCAGATAAGACAGACTGCAGGAACGAAGGATATCTGGTTTTTCGTCAACTCAAACCGGTCGGTAACAGCGACTTTTAATACGCAGTTTCCGACAGGCAACAAAATCCCCTGGATATGGGATCCTGAAACGGGCGAAAGGAGTGTCTTTCCTTATTATGACCACAAAAACTCCCTGTCAATAGTGCTTGAACCTTTACAGTCGCTGCTGCTGGTTTTTGAACCCGGAAATGAAGGCAATCCTGTTGTTGATGAAATGAATTCCGGAGGGGATACCGCTATCCTTCAGGGCCCATGGTCAGCTCTGTTCACGCATGTTGACGGAAGCACTTTTGAAAGATCATTTCAGACACTGGAAGAGTTCGGTACATCTGAGGATCCCATGCTCAGCAAATTTGCCGGAACTGTTACGTATTCTGTTGAATTCGATTCGGATGGCAAAGGTCAGTGGCTTGAAATAAAAAGAGTTGCTAAAGGAGTGACTGAAGTGTTCATCAACGGGAAACCGGCAGGATTGAAATGGTACGGGAAGCCAGTTTTCAGGATTGCAGGCCTTCTCAGGGAAGGCGAGAACAGGCTCGAAATAAAATACACCTCTGTACTGAGCAACTATGTAAGAAGTCTGAAAGATAATCCCACGGCAGCAAGATGGACGCAGGGCTATGAGGCTATACCGATGGGACTTGAGGGTGAGGTGTGGATTACCGGGAAACGGGATGATTAAAAGGATTAAGGTATAATATTTAAAAGCACTCTATAGGGGGTTTGGGGGTGGATGATTGGTTAAGGTTTATTGGTTGAAAGGTTGATGGTTGAAGGTCTTTAGGTTTTATATATTAAATAACATGAAAAGATTATTTGCTCTGGTTCTCCTGGTTCTGATTCCCTTAAGCCAGGTCTTTTCGCAGCAGGAGAAGATTAACCTGATTGTATTTGGAGCTCATCCCGACGACTGCGATGGCAGGGCTGGAGGAACAGCGATCGAATTTGCAAAAAGAGGACACAATGTATTGTTCGTGTCAGTCACCAACGGTGATGCAGGTCATTTCGACAAGGGAGGACCTCCCCTTGCCAATATACGTAAGCTGGAATCGCAGGAAGCAGGTAATAGGTTTGGAGTTAAATATCTGGTACTTGATAATCATGACGGCAGGCTTATGCCAACACTTGAGGTCAGGGATCAGGTAATCAGGCTTATAAGACAATGGAATGCAGATATAGTGATTGTGCACAGGCCAAACGATTACCATCCCGATCACCGCTATACTTCGGTGCTGGTTCAGGATGCGGCATATATGGTGATAGTGCCTGACATCGTTCCCGATACTCCGCCCCTGAAAAAGAACCCTGTGTTTCTCTACATGGAGGACCGTTTCGTCAAACCTCAGCCCTTCTCGCCTGATATTGTGATAGATATCACAGATTCATGGGATCAGAAAATGTATGCCATGTCGGCCCATGTTTCACAGTTCTTTGAGTGGCTCCCCTGGACATCGGGAAAGCTCGACCAGGTACCACAGGATGTAGCTGCCAGGCTTGAATGGCTGAAGAAGAACAGGGGCCCCGGACAGATAAGTGAAGAAAAGCGGAAGGCTCTTATAAAATGGTACGGTGCTGAAAGAGGCAATAAAGCCAGGATCGCAGAGTCGTTCGAGATTTGTGAATATGGAAGAAAGCCTTCCGACGCGGAGATAAAGCAACTATTCCCGATGATGATAAAATAGGATTGACAACTGAATGAATATGAAAAAGATCCTGCTATATGTATTATTACCTTGTCTGCTCCCGGCATGCTCTGAAGAATGCGGAATAACTCCTGTTGATCTTACCTGCGAGTATGTGAAGGGTCCTGTGCTTATTGATGTTCCTGATCCGAGGTTTTCGTGGATAAATGTTGCTGATGCCGGTGAACGGGGTCAGTATCAGACAGGGTATATTATCCAGGTAGCAGGATCGAAGGAATCGCTTCTTGCGGGTTCAGATCTCTTATGGACGTACAGGGGAGCAAGAAGCCCACAGTCTGTCAATATCAGATATAAAGGCCCATCCCTGAAATCGGGGCAGGAATACTGGTGGCATGTCCGTGTTCAGGACAGGAGAAGGAAGCTCTCTGACTGGAGCGATCCTGCCTGCTTCAGAGTGGGATTGACTGATCCTTCGGAATGGAAGGCTGAATGGATCGGAGTGCCATGGCAGGGTGAAGAAGCCCTGCCGAAACCATCCAATCCGGGAGTTAAGCTGCCATCTGAACTTCCTCCTCCCGCACCCTTGCTGCGAAAACAGTTCGACGTTAATAAGAAAGTTGCCCGTGCAATTGCATATACAAGCGGTCTCGGTTATTTTGAACTCTACCTTAACGGCTCAAAGGTCGGCAATGATGTTCTGATTCCCAACCAGACAAATTACGGGAAACGACCGGGTCTTGAAAATGAAAATATACCACTTCCGGATAATTTCAGGGAATACCGGGTTATGTATATGGCCTATGACATCACCGATAATCTCATTACCGGATCCAATGCCGTTGGAGCCATGCTTGGGAACGGATTCTATAATCCTGCAAAATACTGGTGCGGGGCTTACGGCAGCCCCAGGTTCCTTCTTCAGCTTCATATCACTTATGAAGATGGTACCAGGGAGATTATCGTCAGTGATGACACATGGAAGGTGGCAGAGGGACCGGTAGTGATGGATATGATCTTCTATGGAGAACATTATGATGCCCGTCTGGAATTGGAGGGATGGTGCTCTCCGGGTTTTAATGATTCAGGCTGGCAGAATGCCGTAGTACGAAAGGCTCCGGAAGGGAAACTAACCGCTCATACGGCTCAGACCGACATGGTGATGGAAGTTCTCGATCCTGTTAAAATTGAAAAGCTGGAAAGCGGAAATTATAAAATCGATTTCGGACAGGAAATATCGGGCTGGATTCATTTAAAAGACATAAACGGCGATGCGGGAAGGAAAATTGAGATCAGGTATCTCCAGCCTTATTCACCCAACGGCGAGAACACATACATCCTCAAAGGAGGCGGTCCTGAATCTTATCATGCCAGGTTCACATGGTTTGTCTTCAGGGAGGTGGAGATATTAAACTGGCCGGGGGAACTGAATGCCGGTCAGGTTCAGGCAGAAGCAGTTTATACCGGAGTCGAAACTACAGGTAAGTTCACAAGTTCGAATAAGATGCTCGAAGATATTAACAGGATCTGGTGGAGAAGTCAGACCGACAATATGCACGGAGGAATTGCCAGCGACTGTCCGAACCGCGAAAGATCGCCTTATACCGGCGACGGCCAGGTAGCATGCGTAACGGTGATGCATAACTTCGATTCAAGGGCATTTTACAGAAAATGGATTGACGACATCATTGGTGCCTCTAATGAAGAGACAGGCTACGTTCCCAACGGGGCTCCCTGGCAGCCGGGTTGCGGGGGAGGAGTAGCATGGGGAGCCGCTATCTGCATCATGCCATGGGAATTCTATATTCATTACGGAGATGAAAATATTCTGACCGACAGCTATGAAGCAATGAAGGGCTATGTAAGGTACATGCTTACATGGACAGATGAAAAAGGCATAATGTTCTCTCAGGCCCCCGGACGCAACGGAAAACCTCTCAGATGGCTTAATCTGGGTGACTGGGTTGCCCCCTTTGAACTGCCACCCGATAATATGGTCCATACATTCTACCTGTGGCGCTGTGCCGACATAACTTCTGAAGCTGCAAAAATTCTTGGTAATAAAACTGAAGCAGTTTATTACCGGGATCTTGCAGACAGGACAAAAGCTGCATTTATGGATGAGTTCTGGGATGAGGCTTCGGGAAGCTATGGGAAATACGGCGGTAACATCTTCGCTTTGAGGATGGGTGTTCCTGAGGACCGGAAAGAAAGGGTGATCAGTGCTCTGAAAAATGACATTGAAGCTAACGGAGGACATCTTGACACCGGAATTTTCGGCACTCAGTTTTTCTTTGAGGTACTGGCTGAAAACGGACTGAATGAAATGGCATATACGGCTATGAACAAAAGAACCATGCCCTCATACGGATACTGGCTTGAACAGGGAGCCACAACCTCATGGGAGCACTGGGACAGGGGTGGTTCGGGTAACCATCCTATGTTCGGAGGAGGTCTTGTATGGCTCTACAGAAATCTGGCAGGAATGAAAACCGATCCCGAATTTCCCGGATACAGGCATGTCATATTCAGACCACAGCCTGCAGGCGATGTTACAATGGCATCCTATTCCAATCTGACACCTTACGGCAATTGTTCGGTGAAATGGGAAAAGAAAAACGGGAGTTTCGTGATGGAAACAGTGGTTCCTGCCGGCTGCAGGGCAACGGTTTATGTACCTGCGGAGTCTAAGAACTCGGTGACAGAAAGCGGTAAAAAAGCGACCGCTTCAAATGGAGTTAGTTTTAAGGGAATGGAAGAAGGCTATGCCGTTTATAAAACCGGTTCAGGACATTATAGTTTTGAAAGCAGAAACTGAGTCTAATGAAGTATGTAAAAACCGGGATAATAAGAATTTACTTTGTGTACCCTCGTGATCCCGATAGCTGTCGGGACCTTTGTGCGCCCTGATGGTTAACTTTTTTTAACCACAAAGTATCTCAAAGGTTCGCACTAAGTAACACAAAGGAATACAATAATTTTAAAGTATGCAGGATGAAAAAGACAGTATTCACTTTGATTTTTTTGTTTATCTTTTATGAACTTTCCTGTCAGACGGAATGGATTCATATCTCCAGTAAAACAGGTGCAATTGAAGTTCCGAATGCAGGTAAGCAACAGACCTCAGCTGCCGTTGCCGATTTCGACAACGACGGGATAAATGATTTTTGTATCTCTGAGAGGACAAAAGCTCCCGGACTGGTATGGTACCAGAGAACAGGAAAGGGATGGAACAGACGTGTGGTGGAAGACGCTATATGTTTCATAGAAGCAGGAACCACGACTCTAGATATCGACAACGACGGTGACATGGATATCGTCGCAGGAGGAGAATCGAAAACGAACAATGTGTGGTGGTGGGAGAACCCATTTCCCGATTTCAGCAAACCCGCCTGGCCACGTTATCTGATAAGGAAAACAGGAGGCAATAAGGTCCACGATCAGATGGCCGGCGACTTTGACGGTGACGGAAAGACCGACCTTGTCTTCTGGGCCCAGGGCGACCAGACGCTCTGGTTTACCCGTATCCCTGAAGATCCGGTGCTTACTGAAAACTGGAAACTTATACCTGTATATAAGTACTTTAATGACAGCCAGATGGAGCAACATGGTTCATATCCTTCCTGGAAACGGACCAATGAACATGAAGGCCTGGCATCAGCCGACATTGACGGAGACGGTATTCAGGATGTCGTCGGGGGAGGCCTGTGGTTCAGGTACCTCGGCAACGACAGGTTCTCTTTCAATGTCGTTGATGCCGCTTATACTTTCAGCCGGTCGGCTGCAGACCAGCTGGTAAAAGGAGGACGGCCCGAGATTGTCCTGGTTGTGGGAGATGGAGTTGCTCCGATGTATATGTATGAATATCAAAAAAATACGTGGGTAAAGAAAGAAATTGTGCCGGAAGTGAGCAACGGCCACTCTCTTGCAATTGTCGATTTCGATAACGACGGGAATAATGATATCTGGTATGCCGAAATGACCCTCGGAGGTCATTCGGAAGCTGTTAGCAGGATACTTTTCGGTGACGGTAAGGGAAATTTCCCTCGCGACATGATTATCTCAAAGGGTATCGACCTTCATGACTCCGAGATCGTCGACCTCGACGGTGACGGAGACCTCGACATTCTGGGAAAACCTTACGACGGTGATGCACCCCGACTGGATATATGGTTGCAGGTCAGTCAAAAATAAAATCATCTACGGTTCGTCTATAAAAGTAAAATACACATTGTCATGAAAACAGATGAATCAAAGAAAAAAACTCACAGGAACAGGAATGATCTTATTGGCGAGCATAAAACAGGCGATGCAGGCCAGGCTGTATTCGCAATAATATTTGCAGTAGTTTGGATAGCGGATTCATTTTTCCTGAATTTTTCAACCTGGCTCAATGACCTTGTCCCTAACATTATCAGGGCTCCTGCAGGTATCCTGGTGTTGATAGTGGCAGGACTCTTTGCCAGGTCCGGTATGAATACCGTCTTTAACGAGGTGCGTGAAAAGCCTGAAATAATACGGAAAGGTGTTTTTGGCATTGTAAGGCATCCTGTTTACCTGGGAGAGATACTGCTGTACCTGGGGATGCTTTTCATTTCAATGTCAGTGGCTTCGGCTGGGATATGGATTCTTATTGTACTCTTTCTTCATTATATTGCCAGATATGAAGAAAAACTGCTTACCGGTCATTTCGGGGAAGAGTACAGGAAATATATGGAGGCGGTCCCGATGTGGATACCAAAGATCTCAAAACTTTTCACTAAACCATAGTTATTTATAAACCAGGTATATGATCTCTTCAGCTTCTGTTCTTCCGGTATTCAAGGCAGGCTTGATCCTGACAGGTATAACTTGTTCCTGTTCACATTCTGCACAGGAAGCGGTAAAGCCAAATATTGTTATCATTCTTGCAGATGACCTCGGTTACGGGGATCTTAGTTGTCAGAACAGTGAATCGAAGATACAAACACCTTATCTGGATAAGCTGGCATCTCAGGGAATGAGATTTACTGATGCCCACAGCGCTTCCGGCGTATCATCCCCGAGCCGGTACTCATTGCTTACAGGGCGATATCACTGGCGTGGACATCTGAAAAGTGGAATAGTGAGCCAGTGGGGTGACCCCGCCATTGAATCCGGAAGACCTACTATAGCTTCCATACTTAAACAGGAAGGTTATGCCACTGCCTGCATAGGTAAATGGCACCTTGGATGGGACTGGCCTTTTATTTCCGGACTTGGACAGAAGGACACCGCGAAGAGAGAATGGAAGTCTGTCTCAATGAATGGAAAGGAAAACTGGACCCCTGATGACTTCGACTGGAGCCGTCCTTTAGAAAATGGACCCGTCGCGAAGGGATTCGATTATTATTTCGGTACGGGAACAATCAATTTTCCTCCTTATACGTGGATAGAAAATGACCATGTTCTGGAAACACCCGTTGAGATGCTTGACCTTAAGG
>ERZ795057.145-NODE-145-length-75027-cov-21.382690_pt1 | contig 75027 bp, 77 predicted proteins | sample MGYA00375141_ERZ795057 | MGnify/ENA primary metagenome ERZ795057 (study PRJEB30186, sample SAMN05720163) | activated sludge metagenome | isolation source: Anaerobic digester | place: Hong Kong | collected 2015-01-26 ...
ATCAGTATATTTTTTATTTGCCCATCCCCTGTAATCTGCCGATAAATATAAAAATAGATCTGAACTTAAACGGTACAATGAAAAAGCAATTATACATAATACTATTGACTGTATTTTACCTGGCCGGAGCCCTGAACCCGGTTTCAGCAGGCCCCTTCATAAGCATAAACAGCATAGATGCTAAAACCGATTTTCCCAGAATAAAGGTGAATATATCCGCAGTTGACCCGGAGGGGCGCGGTATATCAGGCCTTGATGAGGGGAATATCCAGGTTTATGAAGACGGCTACATGGTGAATTATGTAAAAGTGAAGAATGTCTCGTCCTCTGCCGATAATCTTCACCTTGCTTTTGCAATAGATTCAAGTAAAAGTATAAGCGCCCCGTTTCTTGAAAAAATTAAAAAAGATGCTAAAGGTATAATCAATTCAGCAGGTGACCAGGACAGAATCGCGCTCTACAGGTTTAATGATAAAGTCGTTCTTCTGAACAGTTTTACATCCAACAGGCTTGAGCTGATAAAGGGTATAAAGAGCGTGGAGCGGCACGGTACACGTACTATGCTTTATGACGCGATTTATGATGCCATAGAACTTGTGAGCAGGGCTAAAAGTATACGCAAAGGTGTTGTTGTTTTCACAGACGGGAAAGATGAAGGGAGCAGCGTCAGGTCTGATGATGTTATAAAATTTTCAAGGGATGCAGGGGTTCCGGTTTACTTCATTACTTCAGCTCCGGCGAAAAACAGGGGTGAAATCGGGAGGATCGCAAAACTTACCGGCGGCGTGCTTATCATAGATGGAGGGAGGGACGTTGCGGGACTTTACCGCACAATACTTTCAAGGATCAGGAATACCTATGAAATCAATTATCTCTCCATTGTTAAAAGAGACAGCTCAAAGCATGACCTTGAGGTTCGCCTTAAATACGGAGAGATGAAAGACAGGGATACTGCATCTTTCACCACAGAAAAACAGCTTTTCAGGCTCGATTTTCCTGACGGGTCATATATTATTATTTCGATTATGGTAATGGGACTGCTGGTTGTGCTTTTTATTCTTCTTGTTGTTTTCTTCAAAAGGAGCAGGGAGCGTTACACGCGTCTCAGCAGCAGTGAAGAGGGGGAGGGGCACAGCCCTGATTATGCATACGGGGAGAACATTCCGGCCGAATCTCTTCTGGAGGAGGAAAGCTTTGACGTTGAGGCCCCCTGTGAAACCCCTGATGTAATGTACTCGCAGGTCTGGCTTCACCAGAAGGAGGGACAGAGTATAGGTACTAAGATTGCCATTGTGAAACCTGAAGTTACAATCGGTTCAGGCAGAGAAAACACAATTCAGATTGAGGATATGGGTGTCTCCAACAGGCATGCAAGAATAAGAAGGGTTGAGGGGGGATATTATCTCTACGATCTGATCTCTGACAGGGGAATTTATTTAAACGGCAGAAAACTCCTTCGCCCGAGACTCCTTCACGACTGGGATGAGATTAAAATCGGCAGCAGCAGCTTCATCTTCAGAGGTGTAAAATAGTTTTTCCGCATAGCCTCTAATTCTCTCCATTTAAGGGGGAGTGTCGTAAAAATCTGCATATATTAATGCGACATAAAATATGTATTGACAGAAAAGCATTAATTCTTTAGAATAATTATGTCATATTATACTTTTATAATGCAGGGATTCCGGGATGATAATAAACCTAATTACTGTTGCTGCCTGTTTCCTGATGCTTGTCATGTTCAGGAGGTTCGACCAGGCCAATCTCCGTATGGCAAAACTCAGAAGATACTCCTCCAGAGTTTTTGATGATTTCAAGAAAATGAGCGAAAAAGAGAGCAGGAAGTTTCAGGACGCCACAATTGAAATTGATATACTGATAAAAAAATCCAATGCCCTGGCCAAGAATATGGCTGAATCAATTGTTGAGATTGAAAACAGGCTTAAGGGGCTTGATGTTGAGAAAACAAACCTTAAAAAGGTAGATGAGGATATAAAGATAATCTCAGGCGCTGCAAAGGATCTCAATAAGCAGATACAGTTCATTGCCTCCGCGAAAGAAAACTTCGGTGATATTGCTAAAAAGGTAACCTACCTTTCGGAAAATGTTGATAATATAAACAGCCAGATGGTTCATATTACTAATTCATTTGAGGACAAACTCAGGGAGCGTTCCCGTGAGATTTCTGAAGAGTTCTACCTCCATGCTGATAATCTTAAAGGGGATCTTGAAAGGAGAGAGAATGAGCTTATCGTATCCTCCAAGGAGAGGATGTTTCAGCTTTCAGAGGAATTTACACGCAATGTGAATGAAATGGAGAAGAGGGTCAATGATTCAAGTGAGGTGCTTTACGAAAACTTTAAACTGCGGATCAATCCTCTTGTAAAGGTTGTTGAAAACGCTGATACTCTGGGCACACAGATCCAGAATATGAGAGACACCTTTGCTTACATGGAAAACACCTTCTTTGACGAATTTAAGCAGAAGTCAAAGGAACTTAAAACTGATATTAATGACAACATAGATAAACTGAATCAGAAGATTAAAAATGTTGAGACAAACATCGATGATTCTAAATCAAAACTCATCGGCACATTTGAAAATGAAGTTGAGAAGGTCAGAACAGAGCTTGATAATCTCAGTATACACGCTGTTTCCAAGAAGGATGAAATTGTTCAGGCTGCACGCCGTGAAGCTGAAGGAATCAGGAAGAAGATCGAGGAGTTTGAAGACAGGTTTGTTGAGCTTGAAACAAGGATCATTGAAACTGCTGAAGGTAAACTCGATTCTATCGATTCAGAATACCAGTCCATTGAAATGAGGCTTAATACCATGATGGGGCGTATTAAGGATGAAGAGGGGGGCCTCGGCAGAAGGCTCAATGAGATCCGGGATGAGATTATTAAATACGAACAGAATAATGATATCTTCGGCAAGACTGATCAGCTTATGAAGAAAGTGGATACTGCTGTTTCTCAGCTTAACAAAACTCTTGAAGAGGCACAGAGAGAATCCAGGGAGCTGGAAAAATTTGTCGCTGATATTGATCAGATTAAGGAGCTTAAAAAAGCTGCGGATAAAGAGATCAGAACCTACTATGCGAAAAAGGAGAAGCTTGCCGATATTGAGGGTGAAGTCAGGAACCTCATGGAGGTCAATGACCATGTGCTTGATAAAACGGATAAGCTCCTGGAAAGTATCTCTAAAGTTGATGCTGTTAATTCAAGGATCGATTCTCTTTCTGATGCGTATTCCGCTGTTGAAAGAAGGATCAACGAACTCCGTGAGTACGAGGACATCATTTCCCGGAACCTTGACGCTGTGAATAAATCAGACCTGATTATTCAGACAATTGACAGCAGAATTAAAGCATTCGAAAAAGTTATTGATAGATCGGATAAACGTGTTGATAAGATCGGTCAGAATCTCAAGCGTGTTGAGGAGGAGACAATTATCCTCCGTACCAAGGAGAACGATATACGGGATCTGCGCGACAGGCTGAGTGAGCTTGACGGTCTCTCAGACCATATGGAGGAGAGGATCAAGCAGATACACGCGATGTTCCAGAAGGTTGAAACCATCCGGAAAGAGATAGATATGACCGACAGCAGGCTCCAGGATATGTTCAGCCAGACTGACCGGAAGATGAAGGAATTTTCTGATTTCATTCAGGCGGTTGATAATAACAACCCGATTTTAAAACAGGTTAAAGCTGATGTTAAAGGAGCAATGCCCGGGAAAAACCTTAATGATAATATTATCAAAACTGTCAGGGAACTTTCAGGAAAGGGGTGGGAGCCTGAGGATATTTCAAAAAAGCTGATGCTTGATGAAAATTCGGTGAGATTTATTATAAATACCACTCTCCTGTGACAGCCCCCTCTGTCACAGAGTGACACCTCCCCCGTAAAAGGCGGGGGAGAGAATGTTTTTTAGTTACCTTCCTTCAGTCTGTCCTGTACTGCTTTTATTATCTCATCATCTGCTTTCTTCTTTCTGAGAACAACTCTGTATGAGATGTCAAATTTTGTCGGTTCTACAACTTTTTTGGGGAAAACAAAGTTCCATCTCATGATGTCGTCATTAAGAAGCGAGTCTACTTCTTTAAAATAGGTCGGGCGCTGGGATCTGATTTTCATTATTTTACCTGAGTCGGGGTAAAGCCATACTGTTAGGAGTCCGGTCCTTGCTTCATCTATAATGTTCAGCTTGTCAATTTCATTTGAGATATATTTATCACCGCCGTCATCAGGTGTTCTCTGAATTGTTTTTTCATTTTTCATTTGAAGAACTTTATATTCATCAGAAGTGAGAAGAACTCTGAATACCTCTCCACCTTTATTATCTGCTTTTAGGAATTGCTCGTTTTCTTTGATCAGTTTTGCTTTCGGATCAGTAACCTGTCCGAGTTTACATGATGTAATGACAGACAGTGTTATCAGAATGGCTGCAGCTGAAATTATTTTTCTCATTATTGTCTCCATACGTTTATTTGGTATTGATTAAATGCCTTATAACACTATTGTGTAGCTGTATATTGAAATCAGAATTCAGTCGGTTCATTATACGGCATTTATCCGGGAACAAACTTATATTATATAAAAATATACTGCATGAATCTTTCAAGTTCTTTTAGCATAATTGTGCGGTCTTTTTGCCCCGGTTCTATTATCAGTTTGACTTTTTCTGATTCTATATAAATATTAATCTGATACCCCCAAAGGAGTAAAAAATGAAATTATTATACATTCTATTGTCTCTTTTATTTTTATCCGTATCTTCATTTGCAGTGACACCTGATGAAATATCTGACAAGAGCAGAGATACAATGGATAATATCAGGAAGAAAGATCAGGAAAGACGTGAACGTATATTAAAGAAATTTTATGACTTCCAGAACAGGGTAAAGAATTTTGCACCGGATTTCAAAATAAAGATCCCGGTTGACCCTTCCGCAGCTGAAGATCTCAGGGATCTGACTGAAACTGATTATGATTCTAAACTTAAAGGGCACAGAGAATATAATGGTTATTCTGCTGACAGTTACAGGCTGAGATCTCTTCCGTATGACAGTGACAGGGAATTTACTGCCGCTGTAAAAAGAGGGGATGCTTTAACTATTCTTATGAAACCTATTGTTCAGAAAAGGAGGGATAAACCGTCCATTACCCGTGACTGGCTCCTTGTGAGAACATCAGAGGGGATTGAGGGATATATCCCCCTTAACATGGTTCTTCAGAAAAAACCTGCCAGGGGGAGCTACAGGAAGCATGAGTTTCCTGATGAAGAGGAGATTTTGAATGCGTTCGTTTCAGGGCTCAATTATAATTATCTGAGTACAGGGGGAACAGATATACTTCTCGCGCAGAGCGGTTACGACAGCGGGAATGATGAAAACAGAGGCGATTCATCAAGGATGAAGGTTACAGCAGCCACTCTTAAAGTAAGGGGTGAGCCTTCTCTTGAAGGTGAAGTAGTTGGATACCTTTATAAAAATGATGAGGTTACTGTTGAGGAGTATTCTTCGCATACAGACTATTATGAAGGGAGAACTTCAAAATGGGCAAAGATTGATTCCGGCGGAATTAAAGGATGGGTTTTCGGTGCCTATCTCGCTCCTCCTGGAAGTGATGGTGGTAGTGGGGATTCTAAAAATAATGAACCTGCTGAATTTCTGAAAAAAGGGAAAACCCTTTATGTTAAACCGGACATACTGAGAGTCAGGGACGCTCCTGATGATATGGGGACAGTTCTTTTCAGCCTCCAGAATAAAGATGAGGTAAAGATTACAGATGTTGAGGAGGAGGCTGTTACACTTGGCGGGAAAAAATCGATATGGGTTAAGATAAAGTATCTTGATTATGACGGGTGGGTTTTCGGCGCATTTCTCTCAGATAACAGGAACGCCTTTGAAGAGGGGGATGATATTAATAATATTTTTCAGGTGCCAATAACAGAAGACAGCTATTTTATTTCCAGTAAGTTCGGCAAAAGGATCCTTAAGGGGAAGGTGAGTAACCATACTGGTGTTGACTTTGCAACTAACTGCGGAAACACAGTGGGGGCCTCTGCTGATGGTACTGTTATTCTTGCAGTTGAGAATAACAGAAACTGTTCGTCCTGCGGGTACGGCTCGTATATTATTCTGGAACATAAAAACGGGTACAGGACTGTTTACGGGCACCTCAGTTCTATAAAAGTACAGGTGGGGCAGAAGGTCAGTTCAGGGCAGAAGATTGGTACAGTGGGGAACACCGGCCATTCATACGGGTGTCACCTTCATTTTGAAATAAGGGCATACGAGGAATTTGTTGATCCTTTAAATTATGTACATCCATAGACCAAAAGGAAAGAGGGGACAATGAAACGGATTTTATCTCTATTTGCAATATTTTTACTGTTATGCGGCACAGCCCTGGCATCCGACGAGGATAAACTGATTTATGCGGCAAAAACAGGGAATCTGAAAAACGTACAGAAGTATATTGATGAGAATTTCTCCACGGATACTTCTGATAAATACGGGAAAACAATAATTATGTTAGCAGCAGCATCTGGAAGATACAATGTTGCTGAGTATCTCCTGTCAAAGGGGGCAAATCCTAACAAAAGTGATAATAAGGGTTATACTCTCATGCATGTCCTTGCCGAAAGCAGGAGCAAACAGGCGTTAGCTTTCATGGAAAAAGTTTTATCTTCAGGGGCAAGAACAGGTGATACTGCCAGTAATGGTGAAACACCTGCGGCGATACTGATAAGGAAGGGGAACCTTCAGGGTGTGCAGCTTTTTCTCGAAAAGGGAGATTTTATGCCTGACAGGAATGCAGGCGGGGTTCCGGCCATTGTATATGCCTACAAATACAGGCAGGTTAAAATTGTAAAACTCCTTGCTGACAAAGGTGCTAAACTGAACGTATACGACGAAAAAAGGAATCCGCTGCTTCATCTTGCTGCTTCTAAAAACGATATTGATACAGTGAAATATCTCATAGATAAAGGAGCTCTTGTTGATATAAAGAATACCTCAGGAGAAACACCCCTTCTCTCTGCATCTGCCAAAGGATATTCCGGGGTTATGCAGTATCTCATTGAAAAGGGTGCTGATCAGGAGATTGTTGACAGCAGCGGCAGGAATATACTTCACAGGCTTGCGGCAGTTAAAAACAGTTCAAAAATTATCGGTTCTCTCAGATTTGACAGAGGTGTCATAAACAGGAAGGACCAGTCAGGGATAACACCAATTGCTTACGCTGTTCTCTCCAAAAGGTGGGAGAATGTTAAACCTCTTGCGGATATTGGATGTGATGTCAATTATACGGATACATCGGGTAAAACTCTTCTCATGATGGTCCTTGAAGGGAGGAATACTTCAACAGCTAAAGTTTTAATTGAAAGTGGTGCTGATGTGAAATCCCCTGACAGTTCCGGGTTTACGCCTCTGCATATTGCTGCAGGCAACAGGGGGAAAAACTGGGATGAAATTATGACACTTATTATTCAGAAAGGGGGGGATGTTAATGCTGTTGCCGGCAATGGTGTTTCTGCGGCAGGACGTGCGATTGATGCCGGGAATTCCTCCGGGTTCAGGATTCTTGCAGGTAATGGTCTTAACATTAATTTCAGGGAACAGGGGAGTGTTCCGCTCCTCCTTTATGCATACAGAAAGAACCAGAAGGGGATTGCCTCTGATATCATGAAAAGCGGTGCTGATGTTACAGCTAAGGATGGAGAAGGGAATTCACTGATTCATGTACTTGCTGAAAAGAATGACATGAAGCTCTATAAATCACTTTCATCATATAATTTTAATCTGAATTTAAAAAATAACAGCGGGCAGACTCCTCTCCTTACAGCAATTGAAAAAGGGAATTTTTCCTTTGCGCAGATGCTGATGAATGAAAAGGAGAAGGTTTCTTTCGATGTTAAAGATAATTCAGGTATGACAGTAATGCACTACCTTGCATCGATGAAGGGAGGGGATAAACTCCTTCTGAATGAATCTCTTGCCACGGCACCCGTTAATGTTAAAGATTCCTCAGGCAGAAGTCCTCTTGCGATATCCGTACATTCAAACCTTACGGCAAATGCCGGTTATTTTATAAGCAGGGGCGCTGATGCTGCAGGGGAGGACTGGAATGGTGTTAAACTTGTCCTTGTAGGTTATGACAAAGGGAGGGGGATGCTGAACCTTCTTCTTGAAAAGGGCGCTGACCCCGGGGCAACAGCACCCAATGGAATTACTCTCCTTCATATGAGTATTGAAAAACAGGATCTGACGACTCTGAAACTGTTGGTACAGAAGGGAGTTGATATTAATAAAGGGTACCGTAACGGCAGCTATCCCCTGTTACAGGCAATTTATAAAGGGAATTCATCAGTTATTCAGTTCCTCATCCAGAGCGGAGCTGATACCAATGTCAGGGATGGAAACGGAACCACTCCACTTATTGCTGCAGTTGAGAGCAAGGATGTCAAAACTGCTGAGTATCTTGTAAAGGGTGGAGCCAATGTAAATGTCACTAACAGTTCCGGGAAATATCTTATTCTTGTAGCTTATGAGACCAACAGGATCGATGTTTTTAACATACTGGTTTCAGGCGGTGCCCGGCTGAATGAGTCATTTGAAAAGGGGAGGCTGATTCATATGGCGGCTTCCGGGAACAGGGTCTCTTTCCTCTCTTCCCTTATTAAGGGGGGCGCTGATCTTAATGCCAGGGACAGTGATAATAAAACAGCTGTTATGTTGGCTGCTGAAAAAGGTTATAACAGCTCAGTAAAAGTTCTTGCTGCAGGTGGGGCAGACCTTTCCCTGAAGGACAGCCTTGGCGAAACAGCTTTATACAAGGCGGTAAGGATCGGAGGAAATGGAGGCTACTATGCAGCTGACGCCCTTATAAAAGGGGGAGCGCAGGTGAATGACACAAGCAGCGCAGGAGTTCCCGTACTTCACGAGGCTGTAAACGGCGCGAAGTTCCAGTTTGTAACTCTGCTGCTGAAAGGGGGGGCTGATCCCAATATCCTCAGCAAAAAAAATGAATCAGCTATTCTACTCCTTGCCCGGACTTCTGCCGTGGGTAAAAATGAACAGTATAAACTTACACAGGCTGCCAAAGCCATTGCTGAGCTGATTTCGAAAGGGGGAGATCCTGATATCCCTGATAAATACGGCAGGACACCTCTTGATATATCCTGCAAGCTGAGGAGTAAACCTGTAGTTGAGGCGCTTCTGAAGAGCGGCGTGAAGGTAAATAACGGTGACCAGTACGGCAATACCACGCTTAAAAAAGTTATAATGGATTATACAGGGGATTATAAAATTTCCGCGAAGGAGAAGAAAGCTGCACTGGATATAATAGACCTCCTGATTAAAAACGGCGCTGATATAAATGTAAAGGATAAGTCCGGAAGAACTCCCCTCGCTCACATTATCAGGGAGGTCAACCAGAAGAATCAGCAGAAGGTCATTGATATTGTTCCTGAGCTTCTAAGCAGGGGGGCCCTGGCTGATATTAGGGATAATGATAACAGGAGTGCGGCAGATTATGCCGTAGATAGCCGGATAAGTGAATTACAGAATATTGTGAGGTAGACTTTATGAAAAGGGAGATCTTAACTGTAATACTTGCTGTTGTGGTTGTTTTTATATCCTCATGCGGCAAAAGCGGGAGTGAAAAATTCCCGGCAGCGGGTTACGTCAATCTGGAGGAGGGGGCTCTGCTTCAGCAGAAACCGGAAGAGAAATCAGGAATTATATCCATTGTTCCATTCGGTTCAAAACTTAATCTTAAAGAGAAATCCCCGGCATCAGGGGATGCGGCGTGGTACAGAACAGAATGGCATGGAACCGATGCCTGGATAAAAAGTTCGCTTGTATCTGATATGAAGGGATTTGCTGAAGTGCTTAATAAAAGCGTTACAAAAGATCAGTCCTTTGTTAAGGAGGAGAACCGTAAATTTTTTGTACTGGATAAAACTGATGGTATAAAGAGATTTGCGTATAACGGCGGGGAGATGGAACCTGCTGAGATGACCTTTCTTCCGGGAGGGGGAATGATTCTTAGTTCAAAGATATTCTCCGAAAAATATTCAAATTACTATTTTACTTACCAGTTTTTAAATGAAGGGAGACTTTTAAAAATTACTTTTTCTGACAGCAGGCTGAATTTAGATGACTATGCTGAAGTGGAAAACGGGTCAGCTTCTGTTTTTAAAATTGACAGAAATGAGGGGAGTATAACTTATCATTTAAAGGATGGAGCTTTTTACTTCATGAACTGGGGTTTTGTATCCAGGGATTAATTTTTCAAGGAACCGGATATGAGTTTTATAATTCTTTTACTGATAATATTTTTAATTTACGCATGCCTTGCAAAATACGGCACTGTTTTAAAAGTATCTGTTATGATAAGCATTATTTTTGCTATGACCGCTGCTTTTTTTGCATACGGCATATATATGTTCAGGTCGACCGATGTATTTTCAATTGCAGGTACAGATATCAATCTTGTTTCATTTATTCACGTATGTGTTGTCTGGACAGGTGCAGATATTATCTGTGCTTTCAGGATAATGAAGAATTACAGGTATTATCTTGAAGTGAATGGTAAAGCTGATTCTGTTATATCAGCTGAACAGGCACAGGGATAAATGTAAGTATAAATACCATCATACAGAACCAGCCCGCTGCTTTCTCTTTAAACGAAAGAGGTGCGGCCTCTCTGATGGGGGGATGTGCCACCATCAGTATCAGAAGTGTGATTGCCACCCATAATCCCCATCCCGGCCATATAAAAGTAAGCACAGCCAGCGCAGCAAGAGCAAGCCATCCGGCGTAAGTCTGCCTCTTCCCGATAAGAGAGTAGAGAACATGCCCTCCGTCGAGCTGACCGATAGGCATGAGGTTAAGGCTTGTGATGAAGAAACCTATCCATCCTGCCCATGCAACAGGATGCAGAAAGAGATCATGACCTGCAGGGATGCTTCCATGAAAAAGATTAACTATAAGAGAAAAAAGAATGGAGTTACCGAGCTGGATTATCAATCCTTCAGTGAGCGGTATAGGTATCACTTCTGAGAACGATACTCCGGCAATTACCGCAATAAGGCTTGCGAAAAATCCCGGTAGTGGCCCCATGATCCCGATGTAGAAGAGGGCACGCCTGTGAGGTATCGGTGATTTTGTTTTAATCACCGCACCCATTGTTCCTATTATTGACGGGAAAGGGATGAAGTATGGAAGAGTGGCATTAACACCGAATTTTCTTGCTGCAAAGTAATGGCCGAATTCATGTATTGAAAGTATTGTCATTAAAGTCAGTGAATAGGGGAGACCATTAATCAGGGCTTCACCGATTGTCTCCCCTGACGAGGGGGCAAATAGAGTTGTTGTGCAGAGTGTTGTAATGAAAAGAAAAAGGTTCAGCTTCCATTCGGGTTTATGGGGGGATGTTTCTGTCAGTGGAATAAAAAAATTCTCCTCTGTTTTTGTAATGCCAGTATATGGAATTCCGTTATTCAGTCTGAACAGGTACCGTTTGAAAAAAAATCTGATGCTCTGAAAAGGTCTGTTCATTATTTTCCGCTCTTAAGAAACTTTTCATACTGTGAGATTTTTTTATTTAAGTATTCAGGAGTAAATGTGTTCTCCCATTCGTTTTTTGTCCGGGCTGCTTTTTTGTAAAACTCAAGGAGCGTTGAGGCATTCCTTCTTATGACTATCTGGTATTTTTCTAACATCGTGAGGCTTGTAATATAAAGCTTTCCCCGGTATATTGAGATCATTTTTCTTCCATCAGGAGAGAAAGATGTCTCCTCGCCTTCTATTCCTGTTTCAATTCTGCTGCTTAAATCTGATGAAAATATATTTATGACCTGGTTATCAAGGCAGGTAATAAGCCCGGCTCTTTCAGAGAAATTTATATCAGGATTCATTGTGCCTGATATAAGCTGAAACGAGCTCCCTTTGTTTGAATCGTAGATCCGGACAGAATAGTCACCTGCGCCCCCTGACCTGTAAAGAAACCTGCTGTTATTTATCCACCTGATATCGCCTGCTGAAACAATCCCGGAGATGTCACTTCTGCTCCCTCCGCGCAGCAGTCTCGCGCTGTAGCTCCCTCCTGTCCCGCAAACAAGAAGCCGGTTTTTCCCGTCAGGAGATAAATGTGCAATTACCGGCTGACCCTGGCACTGCATGTCTGAGTAATCTTCAGTTGATATAAGTTCGGACGATGTTCCGGTAAACGGGTCCCGTCTGAAAATTCCATCTCTCCCCTGTTTGATAATCTCCCTTGTGGATGGATGAGGTGAAAAATCGAGAAACAGTGAGCCCGATCTCTCTTCGTGTATTTTTAATGTGACAAGGTCTATATGAATGTTCCGGGATTCAGCTTCTGCCTCATCATTATAAAAAATTGATTTAAAGGTGACCAGGTTCCCTCGTGAATTGTTTACCGCGGCAGTAACAGTGCCGGGAAATCTCCCGATCTCTCTCTTTTCCAGGGTTCCCCTTGAGTAGAGATAGATAATATTTATCCCTCTGAATTCTTTAAGATAAAGAATATCATCTCCTCCGCTCCATGCGGAAAAGATTACACTGCTGTCAATAAAAAGGGATGAAATATCGGTGTAAAGCTTCTCCTTTGCTGATACAATGTCAGCATATATTTTCGATTCAGGCTTCAGGTATATGGCATCTAAATCAATGTCCCTCGCTGAAAGAGGGACATTGATAATAAGAAGAATTAATAATGTGAATCTGAATTTCATTTATTTTCGACAGGTCCTTTGTTATCTTTATCGTCAGATTTATTTTCGCTGACAGCTTTTTCCTTTTCAGTTTCTTTTGCTTTCTGCTCTTCAATGATCTTTTTGTATGAAGGGCGTTTTTGCGGTTTTGGAGGTATAACAAATTTCTGACCGGGAAATATAAGATCAGGATCTTTAATCTGGTCCCTGTTGGCGATATATATTGCGGGCCAGTATGCCGCGTCCTTATATACTTTCTCAGCGATCCTCCAGAGACAGTCAGTGTTTTTCTTTCTCCATTGAACAGTATAAATATTTCCTGAAGGTTTTCCCTCTTCTTCTATAACTTCCTTTTCAGGTGACGAATCCTCTTTTGAAGCTTTTTCTTTCTGCTCATCAGCTGATGCTTTGAGCCTGGCTTCAGCAGCTTCTGATGATATGGAGTTCAGTACTGCGGCGATGAGTGTTTCAGCCTCCTCCGCATTATTTATACCTTCGTTATATTTTTTATTTTCTATACTGGTTCTGCCCTCATCAATTAACTTTCCGGCTTTCCCTAAATTTTCTGAATGAGTGTTTGCGGAATCCTTTTCTTTAGCCTGGGCCAGAAGTTTCTCAGCCCGGGCAATTGCGGCAAGTGCATTTCTTTCTTTCATTTTCGCGTTAGCACCGCTAATGAGAGCGTCAGCTTCCTTTATCCGCATGTCCGCATCTTCAATGTAATTCTGCTCGAGTGAAGTCTCTGCAGCGTTCAGGGCAAGAAGAGCTTTGTCGAGATCAGATTTCAGATCTCCTGATACAGCTTCTTTTGCAGCGGTGTTCATATCTCCCCTGAGTGTCTCGATCCTCGCATACATCCCTTTTTTAACTATGATAAGGTTTGCAGCATCAAGTTCAATTTCTGCGTCCCTGATCCCGTTCATTGTTGTTTTAAAATCTTTATCTGCAAGAGCGGCCCTGGCAGATGTAAGGGCTGTTCCTGCTTTTGTGAGGTTTTCATTGGCTGAACCGCTGAATTTATCTTTTTTCAGAGTATTATATTTGTTTTCCAGAGTATTGATCTGGTTCTGAATAACAGAGGAATTCATCAGTGCCTCATTTTTCGCTTCAACTGCCGCAGCAAGGGCCTGGTCTGCAAGATCAGCAGATTTTCTGAAATCTTTGCTTTCAAAATACTGTTTTGCCTCTGTTGTGAGAGCTCCCGCCTTAGCGAATTTCTCAGGTGAGAACCTCTCTGCAAAAGCTTTGTCCGCCTCCCGGTACTCGGTTTCAGCAGCTTCTATATGGGCATCAGCATAAGAGGGGAGAGCTTTATTCTCAGCTGCCAGTGCGGCTGTTATTGAATCCTCCGCTGCCTTCTTCGCCTCTTTATCCTTTTTTTCGGAAAGCAGCGCATGACTCTGGAGAAGAAGCTCCTCAGCTTTTTTAAGCTCCTCGGGACTGTACTTCCCGGCATCAACAGACTTCGCGCTTTCAATGGATGTTTTTGCTGAAACCATCTCTTTCATGGGAACATCAAGCTGGCACGATACAGTAAAAAAAAGTGCAAGTGTTACTAAAATGGCCGCTGGTTTTGAAATGGGTCGTGGATATTTCATACTATTCCCCGGTTTTGTTAGTTTTAAATAAATATAATCTTATCATATGAAAATTTCAAAGAATGTGTTAACTCTGTTTTGTTGGATATTAAACATTTTATAAAACTCATTACGTGAAACGGGGTTAAGGGGTGTAACCCCTTAAAAGCCCCCCGCAGGGGCTCCTGCGTTCGCGAAACGAAGTTCGCAGGAATAACTTTTCATTGAATATAAAAATTATCAGTATATCGCGGGTGCAGTCAAGGAATTAATTACCTTAAAGGAGTGCCAGAAAAAAATATTGACAAAACAGGGCACCGGTTCAACTTTTTAATTTATTTTTAATACCCGTCTGACTAAATCAGTTAAGAGCAAAAGAGGAAACAATGGATTATTCAAAGACAGTAAACCTACCCGCAACCGATTTTCCGATGAGGGCAAACCTTCCGCAGAAGGAACCGGCCATAGCAAAAAAATGGCAGGATGAGAAGATCTACAATAAAATACTGGAATCGCGTAAAGGGTCCGACCTCTATATTCTTCATGACGGCCCCCCCTATGCAAACGGACATCTTCATATCGGACATGCTCTTAACAAAATTCTTAAAGATATTATTATTAAACATAAAACAATGCTTGGCTTTCGCTCTCCTTATGTGCCGGGGTGGGACTGTCACGGACTTCCGATTGAACTGAATGTAACAAAGAAGATCGGAGATAAGGCAAAGGAGATGCCTAAAGTTGAAATCAGGAAACAGTGCAGGAGTTATGCCGAGGAGTTTGTGGGCATACAAATGGAGGAGTTTAAAAGACTCGGAGTTTTCGGAGATTACGGGAATCCCTATAAGACAATGTCTGCGGATTATGAAGCTACAATTGTTGAAACATTCGGGAAGATCCTCAGGGAAGGATATATATATAAAAACAAGAAGCCGATCTACTGGTGCCCTACATGCGTAACAGCACTTGCAGAGGCCGAAGTCGAATATGACATGCATACTTCAGAATCGATCTATGTCAAGTTTAAGGCAGATCCTTCAACAGTTACCTTCGGCGGAGATAAGAACAGCACCTATGTTGTCATATGGACAACAACCCCCTGGACTCTGCCGGCGAACCTTGGTGTGTGTTTTCACCCCGATTTTGAATATTTATCATACAGATTCGGCAGCGACTGGTATATTCTTGCAAAAGGGCTTATCGCGCAGTTTGAAGAGATTACAGGACTCAAACATGAAGAATCTCTTCCTGTCAGTCAGGCAGAGATAAAATCTCTCCATGTCAGGCATCCCTTTATAGACAGGGAATCGAAAGTTGTATTCGGTAATCACGTTACACTTGAGCAGGGAACAGGGGTCGTGCATACAGCCCCGGGCCATGGTCATGATGACTATATAACAGGCCTTCAGAATGGCCTTGAAGTTTACTGCCCGGTTGATGATGAGGGTAAATTCACATCAGATTTCCCGGAGATGAAAGGAGTACATGTATTTAAGGCAAATCCTGAAATAGTAAAAATGCTGGATGAGAAGAAAGTCCTTATTCATAGCGGAAAGATTGAACACTCATATCCTCACTGCTGGAGATGTAAAAAACCGCTGATCTACAGGGCAACAGAACAGTGGTTTTTCGGTATGGAGCATGGGGATCTGCGGAAGAAGGGACTTAAGTCAGTTGATGAAACTGAGTGGGTACCTTCATGGGGCGAATCAAGATTCAGGGGTATGGTAGAGACAAGGCCGGACTGGTGTCTTTCACGGCAGAGATCCTGGGGGGTCCCTATTCCTTCATTCAGGTGCGGCGACTGCGGAAAGAACCTTATGACCGCGGAATCTGTTCAGCACTTTGCCGACCTTTCGCGAAAAGAGGGGCTTGATGCATGGTATACAAAGGATATAAAGGAACTTGTACCGGCCGGAACAAAATGTTCATGCGGATCAGAAAACCTGGTTAAGGAGTTTGATATACTTGATGTATGGTTTGATTCAGGTGTTTCTCATTTTGCTGTTCTTGAAAAATGGGCGGATCACAGGTGGCCTGCTGATATGTATCTGGAGGGGAGCGATCAGCACAGGGGGTGGTTCCAGTCTTCACTCTGGCCGGCTCTTGCGCTGAAAGGGCGTGCGCCTTTTAAAACTGTTCTCACACACGGGTTTGTTCTTGATGAGAACGGCAAGGCAATGAGTAAATCAATGGGGAATGTAATTCCGCCGCAGAAGATTATAGATCAATTCGGAGCTGATATACTCCGCATGTGGGTATCCTCCGAGGATTACAGGAACGATGTGCGTATCGGTATGGTGATGATGAACCAGGTCGCTGATTCATACAGGAGGATCAGGAATACCCTGAAGTATGTCATAGGGAATATCGCAGATTTTAACGCAAAGGATGCGGTGTCATACGAGGAACTTACCGATATTGACAGGTGGATTCTCCATAAGCTCTATTTCCTTTCAGAGAGCGTGATAAAACATTATGAAAAATTTGAGTTCCACCTTGTTTACAGGAAGATATTGAATTTCTGCGCTGTTGAACTTTCATCAATATATTTTGATATATCAAAAGACATACTGTATGTTGAGGCAAAAAATTCGAAGCTGAGGCGCGCAAACCTTACAGTGCTGAGTGAGATATACAATTCACTTGTGAGGCTCATCGCCCCGGTGCTTGCATTTACCACGGAAGAGATCTGGGAGTTTATGGGCAATAAAGGTTCTATTCATATGGAGCGGTACTATAAACTCAGCGATAAGTACAACAATCCTGAAGTTCATGACAGGATGAACCAGGTTGCTGAAATTAAAAAAGATGTACTCAAATCACTTGAGGATCTGAGAAAGGATAAGATAATTAAAGCCTCTCTTGAAGCGGAGATCACTCTCTTTGTAAAAGATGAAGCTTTAAAAAAACTTCTTGCTTCAATGGGTGAGGAGCTCAGAAGATTCATGCAGGTTGCGAAGATAAGATTTGCCGATTCTGATGCAGGACTAACACAGTATGATACTGCTGCTGTATCCTCTGTTAAGAGTAATGGCAAAAAGTGTGTCAGGTGCTGGAACTTCTACGATGAACTGGGGAGCGACCCGGAACACCCGGAGCTCTGCGAGCGATGTACATCAGTTGTTAAGAATCTTTAATACAGGGACGGTTAAATGAAAAAACATATTCTGCCTGCAGTAACAGTTGCGGCTGCACTTGCAGCCGATTTATACACTAAACATCTTGCCCTTGTTAACCTGGGGTATTACAACACCGTGGATTTTTTCGGCGGTTTTCTCAGGTTTGACCTTACCTTTAACCAGGGGGGGGTATTCGGGATACTCCAGGGATACAAAAATTTCTTTCTTGTGGTATCTGTTGCGGTACTGCTGCTTATGGTGGCATACTATTTCTATGAAAAAGCAATGCCGGGACTTTTCCGTATCGCAATGGGGCTTATAATTGCAGGAGCGCTGGGTAATATCATAGACAGGCTTATCCCGGGTAGGATCGGTGTTGTGGATTTTATTTCTGTGGGAGTTGACGGGATTTACAGGTGGCCTACATTTAATGTAGCTGACATGGTAATTGTTACAGGGGCATTTCTTCTTGTTATTGTTGTCTACAGGGAGGATAAAAAGAAAGCACTGGATAAAGGGGATACCGCTCAGTAGGTATCCCTTATTTCAATCGAACCTTCCGCAATTTTTTCATCACCTTTAACGGCTTCAACAAGATATTTTCCGCTGTTATAAAACTGGAAAGTTGTATTGGCACTGGTCTTCTCACGTCCGGCTTCAACAGTAAAGGTCTTTTCAACCTTTTTTTTGTCTCCGTCAATCTTTGTAATTTTTACCGTAAGTGAATCCGCTTCAAAAGGCGTTTTGCTTGTTATAACGCCGGTCAGATCCCCGGTTGTGAAAACCCTGCCGCAGTTTACACCCTTTCCTTCTGTATCAACACCTTCGCAGAAAGAGATCCCCTCATTCTTTGAACATCCCGCAGCAGTTATGGCAATTAGTATGAATACAGCAATTTTTTTCATCTTCCCCCCTATATAAGTGAACCCTGGAGTTCCTCTTCATCATCAATCTCACCTGTATCAGTTTTTACAGAGACTTTCCTGGAAGCGACCTCTCCGTTTTCACCCTTCTGAAGAATCTCGATTTTTCTTTCAGCTTCTTCAAGCTTCTCCTGGCAGAGCCTGGCAAGCTTTATCCCCTTTTCAAATTCTTTAATTGAATCATCCAGGCCAAGTGTTCCATCCTCGAGTTTTTCGGCGATATCTTCAAGTTCCGCCAGCGCATTTTCAAAGGATTTTTTTGATTCGTTTTTTTTCGGCTTTTCCATTACTTCTCCTTCTTTACTGAGGCAACATCCGCAGTAACACGGCCGTCGCTGAACCTTATGCTAAGGCTGTCACCTTCAGTAATATTTTCCACACTTTTAATTATTATATCATTGCTGCCGGTAACGATTGAATAACCTCTGCTCATAACAGCAAGAGGCGAGAGGTTATGGATTGCCTGAACCTTCATTTCAAATTTATGGCGAAGCTGCCTTACAAAATTTTTTTCTATCTGAGCAATATCCGGAAGGCTCAGAAACTTCTCTTTCTTCCCGGATATAATATGTTTCATTGAAAGTGCAATTCGGTTTTCCATTTCATTCAGCAGCATACCCCTTAAATTTACGATTTCGTAAGGATCTCTGAATACTTTTTTTGAAATAATATTTTTCAGACGTGTTTTGTCCCTCGAATAACTGTTCATCAGGGCAGTGGATATGCGGTTGTGGAGATAAGTGATTTCATCAGAAAGATCTTTTTTCTGCGGTACTGCTATTTCTGCTGCAGCGGATGGTGTAGGAGCAGCAACGTCAGCCGCATCATCGCATAACGGGTGATCTATCTGGTGCCCCACTGCGGAGATAATAGGGACTCTCGAATTAAAGAATGCCCTGACAACAATCTCTTCATTAAAAGCGAAGAGATCCTCGAATGAACCGCCACCTCTTCCTGCAATAATGACATCAATATTAAGCTCCGGCCTGTTCAGTTCAGTTATTGCTCTGCTGATTGAAACAGGGGCATCATCTCCCTGGACCTTCGCAGGAGCAATAATAATCTCAATATTAGGGAATCTTCTCAGTGCAACTTTTATTATATCACGCACGGCTGCACCTGTGGGTGATGTTGCCACTCCAAGCCGTTTAGGGAGAAATGGAAGGGGCCTTTTCCTGGCCTGATCGAAAACTCCCTCTTTGGCAAGTTTCTGTTTAAGCTGTTCAATCCTTTTCTGGAGTTCACCTGCGCCTTCAGGCCGGACTGAGAGTACATTGAACTGATAGCTCCCCCGCTTTTCAAATACTGTGAGCCCGCCGTAAACCAGGACGCTCATCCCCTCTTCAAGTCTGAATTTAAGGTTTTTATTGGCGTAGCGGAAAAACACGGCGGAAATCACAGCTCCGTCATCTTTCAGTGTAAAATAGATATGACCCGATGAGTGGTAGGTGAGATTATAAATCTCACCCCTTATCCAGATATTGTTAAACCGCGGGTTCTCTTCAAGTTCAAATTTTATAAGCCTGTTAATCTCTGTTACAGTGTAAAACTGAACTTCAGAATTTATTTCCATATTTCATTCAGCCTGTGTTTTAAGCAGTATGGATTATTTCAATCATTCTGTCATGCAGAATTCCGTTTGAGGCAAGAATTTCCGGAAACTCCGGGTCAAATGGCTCACCGTTATATCTGGTAACACGGCCTCCGGCTTCTTCGACAATGAGGCTTCCTGCTGCCGTATCCCATGGGTGGAGCATGGGTTCCCAGTATCCATCGATTCTTCCTGAGGCAAGATAGCAGAGGTCAAGGGCTGCGGAGCCGAGTCTCCTGACACACTGAATTTTCGGGAGGAATACATTCAGCTGCCTGAGGTTGTTTTTTTCCATATCCTCCTTGGCATACGGAAATCCTGTAGCGAGTAATGCTATACCGATATCAGAGGTATTTGAGACCTGAAGTTTCTCCTCATTGCAGAAAGAGCCTCCCCTGTAAAATGAGTGAAACATCTCATCATGGAACGGATCGTAAACAGCACCGCTGACGATTCGATTTTCCCTGGAAGAGTATACCCCGATTGAAACACAGAAAAAAGGTATACCGTGAGCATAATTGTTTGTGGCGTCAAGGGGATCAATGTACCAGGTGTAACCGCCGGAGGAATCCTTCCTGTTCCCCTCCTCGGCAATGATGGAGTGATCAGGAAAAGCATTTTTAATTTCAGAAACAATGAATTCCTCTGACTCCCTGTCAATGTTTGTCACCATGTCAGTACGGCTTTTATAACTTATTTGTGTGCTTTTTGATCTGAATCCTGAAAGGAGAATTGCCCCTGCGCTTCTGCATAACTCCATAGCGAATTCTGTTAATTCTTCCTGTTTACTCATAAATTCCCCGGAAATTTTAGAAGGAGCCCTGTTTCAGAATAGATTTCATCTCATTGGTTAAACTATCAATCTCCTTTTTAAGGATGCTGAATTGTTCATCAGCATTTTCAAGGAGGTTTTCCCTCCCTGCAGTTTCAAGTTCAAAAGCAGCGTCATAAGCCCTGGGGGCGGAAAAATTCGCCACAGCTCCTTTGAGGGTGTGGGCGGTTTTTCGTAATGAGTCAGCATCTTTTCTTTTTATGGAATCTTCAATTTTCTTGAGAAGCGAGAGTGAGTCATCAAAAAAAAGATCGGTCAATTCTGCGAAAAGAGAGAAGTCCTTATCAAGCCTCTCTTCAAGTTCGGATCTGTTTATTATTTCATTAGAGGTCATTTAAATTCTCCTGTGATCCTGTCAGTTCAAGTATATCAAGCCCGGATACATAATAAATATAACAGTTATTATATCTATGGTCAATATCTCAACTGTTTTACTTCAATAATAAAACAGCGGTAATTTAATCAGAAAATATATATATTGTCACTATAAACTGCATTAAAATAAAGTCCTGAAGAATCAGCGGCGCATAACTCTTTTATTGATTTCTCAACTTTTTCTTTAAAAGAATCATCCAGCTGGAGCTGGTAGGTAATTGATTCAGTTTCCTGTTTCAGGTTCTGAATTCTGTGCGGACGTTTTTCAACAATTTTTTTTAATGTAAAATCAGCCCGGAGTTTGCTTAAAACTGATTTTATCTCATCATTATAATCACGGTTAAGCTTAAGTCCGAGTTTTGTTCTTATCTCGCCTGAAAGGGTAATCATTTCAGCGGGTTCCCGTACGATAATAACTCTCCTGGCTGAATACCGGTACATAAGCTCTATGGCTTTTACCCGGTTTTTCATCGGGTAGAGAGAGTGTACAGATATCGAGGCGTCATGAATATCGCTGTTCCAGTTTTCCCAGTCATCATTTATTATGGAGAGCATATTCCTTTTCCCGGCAGGACATTTTTTCAGTATAAGAGCTGACATCTCCGAAGCCGGTTCAACAACAGTTACACTGTGCCCTGCCTCAAGGAGAGGGAGGGTGAAAAAACCTGTGCCTGCGCCTATATCAATTATCGAAGGGTATCCTTCAAGTGCTTCGATGACCGGAGGGAGGAGTTTGCCGGGATAGCCCGCCTCAGTCTGCTGCATGTCATAAAACTCAGCATAATTGTGATCCTGAAACCGCATATAAACTCCCTCTGGAGAGAATTTGTTATTGAATTATATATATAATATGAATAATTGAATTCAGCAGTGTCAACCGGCTTTTCAGTTATACTAATAATTATTCAATGAGTTTATATGCAGATAATAAAAGAACAACTTAAAAAAATATATCACTTCCTGCTTCTCCTTGTGCTTCTTTATTCGGTTAACCTTGGTTTTAATATGTTATATGACTGGGGCGGGGTGTCGGTTATTGTCAGAGTCTATATAATGGTGCTCTCCTGTTATATTATATATAATTTTTCGCAACTTGACGCCGGGGAGCTCCGTGAAGAGTATAAAAAGGATTACGGCAGAATGGGGGTTTTCTATCTTTTCCTGGTTATCCGGATATTTCCCTTTCTTTTTATCTATCTGATGACAGTAATATTTACACTCATCAATTATGTGCAAAGTCACGGTTGGCCTGTTGAAACTATTTTAAAGTTAATGGATGGAAGATATTCGAATACAGTAATATACGCTCTCATTCTCTTTGTTGTTCTGAGACTTAAAATAAGACCTGGTATATCCATTCCTGTTTTTATAGCTGCGGCAATTTTTTATTTTTATACGGATAAACTGTTATACAGGCTCTTTGACCCTGGCGTCGGGGTATCATTTATTAAACTTTTTAAATTTGTGATATTCTATTTTATACTTTTGTACGGCTATTCAAAGCAGACACTGAAGGTTTTTTATACGGTAATAACAGCGGCATCCGCCGGAGTTGTTACCTTCACAGTTCTTGTCACTGTTTATTTTGCTATCTTCTTTTTTTCGGCTCCCGGAGGAAAGATATATTCAAATACCGCTGAAACACTTTTAAAATACGGATTCTATAGCGTATTTTATCCTTATGAAAAATCTATTGAAGAACAGAATAGTGTCCAGTATGTGTCAGATCTGATCCGTTTTTCGGATAAATCAGGGAGAGAGATAACTTTTACTGCTGAAAAGTGGGAAAAAATTATAGTGATGTCTGGAGCCAGGGATGCAGAAAAAATATTCAGGCATCTATACAGAAAAAGAATTATGCTGAACTATGAAATTATTTCGGAATACGCAGTTCGCCAGTCAACTGTTAATCCTGATTTTTTAACGGCCGGGATCTATTTAAAAAAGTATTTTGCTCTTTATTATTCAGAAAACAGTGAAGACTTTTTTTCTATTTATAAAAGAGGAGATTTTGAAATCAGAAAATGGATAATTGATCTCCTCGGTTATGTTCACGATTATGATGCGATTATTTTTCTGATTAACAGGCTGACAGATCCTGACAGAAAAATTTCAGAAAAAGCATATGAATCTCTCAGGCAGTTAACAAAACTTGATCCTGCTCACGCAAAGTCAAAGGAGATTCATGATCTCGATGTCGTTGACAGGTTCAGGGAATATGCGGAGAAAATCAGAAAACGTTAAGCTCTTCGAAATAGGCGCAGTGCCTGCTCACAGGGCATTCCCTGCATTCAGGGTTCCTTGCTTTGCAAATAGTTCTGCCATGCCTGATAAAAATCAGATGTGTGTCGCGCCACAATTCACGAGGTATAATGCTGCATAAATTCTTCTCCACAATGTCCGGATTTTCGGATTCAGTATAACCAAGCCTCCTGGCTATCCTTCCAACATGAGTATCTACCGCAAGTCCCGGGATGCCGAATCCGATTGACAGTATAACATTAGCGGATTTTCTTCCCACACCCGGGAGAGTTAAGAGGCTTTCCATATCTCCAGGCAGTTTTCCGTTAAATACTGATGTTACAATTCCTGCGAGCTTTACAATATTTTTGGCCTTTGCGTGATAGAAGCCTGTGCTTTTTATTATTTTCTCCACATCAGTTAATCGGGCTTTGGCCAGACTTCCGAAGTCAGGATATTTTAAAAAGAGTTTACCTGTCACAGAGTTTACCTGCCTGTCAGTTGTCTGTGCAGACAGAACAACAGCAACCGTTAATTCATAGGTATTGCTGAAATTAAGGTCTGCTTTCACCTCGCCATAAAAACTGCTTAGAATTTTCAGTATCTGCTCTGAATCTGATGGAGTCATCCTGTTAACCGCCAGCCAGTTCTTTTATTACAACTGAAGCATGCTCAAGTGCTTTGCCTCTATGGCTTATACTGTTTTTTATATCCAGTGTAAGTTCTGCCATGGTCCGTCCGTACTCCGGAAGATAAAAAATCGGGTCATATCCGAAACCTTTATCTCCGCAGGGTACAAGGGCAATCCGTCCTTCGCATAAACCTTCGGATAAAAACTCCCTGCCGTCCGGCAGCGCTATGGCTATGGAGCATACAAAGCGGGCGCTCCTTTCGTAATCCGGAACTCCTTTCATTTTATCAAGAACCAGAAGATACCTGTCACGATCAGTCAGGCCTTCCCCGCCATATCTTGCGGAAAAAACACCCGGTTCCCCGTTGAGAGCATCAATTACAAGGCCTGAATCATCCGCAAGAGAAGGTAGGCCGGTGAAATCCCGTATAACACGGGCTTTTTTTATAGCGTTTCCGCTGAAAGTATCAGCGTCTTCAATGATTTCAGGTATATTTTTAAAATCTGATAGTGATAAAATTTCAAGGTGTTCTGTTTCCGAAAATTTTTCTTTTATCTCAAGAATTTTATTCCTGTTTCCGGTTGCAATGACAAGCTTCATAATTCTCCTGATTATATAATGGTATATTTTATAATTTGTTTATTGATGATTGCGCTTGAATTAGTTATTATAAATAAGAGATTTATTAATAATCCGAAAATTTCATTTCTATGTTTTTCGTATACTGGGGATAATTGGCAATAAAAAAATGATTAAAATTAAAAATCAGAATTTAAGGAATGTAGCTTACTGGGTAGTTAAAATATTTATCCCTAATCTTATACTTGCGCTTTATGTTTTAGGCCTGCTTGCTTTCAGGGAGGATATTGATAAATCCACTTATATTTTTCTTGTAGCGGGGATGCTTACCTATTTTGTTACCAGGTTGTATTTTTATTACTACAGGGTTGGCTTTTTTCTCTGGAACAATCTGAGAAATCTGCGCCAGATTATCAATGAATTTAAAAAAGGAAAGTTCGTTCTGAATGAATCAGACATAGTTGTATCTGACAAAATATCTCAGGTGCTGCAGGAACTTCTGGTTGTGGGTAAGCAATTCGATTCCATCGTCACATCTCAGAGTGATGAGCTTAAAAAATTTCATGAAATATACAGCCATATTATCTGTTCCATAAATTCTCATTTCGTAGTTATAGACAGGGACGAGAATGTAATCTACGCCAATGAGGGTTTTTGTAAGAAATTTAATGTTGAGGCAGACAGGGTAATAGGTAAAGGTCTTAATTCGCTTTTCTATTTTGTAAATACCCGGCTTAAAATGGGGATCAGCCAGGTGATGAAAGAGAAAGGGGGGGATTCCGTTGTTCTTAAAAATGTCCACCTGATGTCGATACACAGGAAATCCATTATTTCTGATTTAAAGATTTCATATATGACTGTTAATGAAGAACCCCAGGTTGTAATTATTATAGATGATATAACGGACAGGTTCAGCAAGGATTACCATGCATCCATTTTGACTCATCTTTCAGAGACAATGGGGGAGGAGGCTGAGACCGAAACAACATTCTATAATATCCTTGTTGGAGTAACATCGGGTTCCGGCCTTGGATTCAACAGGGCTATGCTTTTCATGGTTAATGATGACATTCTTGAGGGGAAGATGGCTGTAGGTCCTGATTCGTTTGACGAAGCAATTGAGATCTGGAATTCCCTCTCATCAACTGACACAGACATCACGGTTCAGTACCCCATTGAAATTAAAAGGGGCACTCTTCTTAAAAAAGTTCAAAGCTACAGCGCCGGTTTAAACGATGACAATATTTTTACATGGTCTCTAAAAAACAAGGAACGTGTTCATATAAAAAATGCATGGAGTGATGACAGGCTTGATGAAGAAATGCGTAAATTTATGGAGGTTGATGAATTTGTTGTTATGCCTATGATCTCTTTTAACAAGGTAATCGGAATTATTGTTGCTGACAATAAGTATAATATGACAGGAATTTCATCACAGAGTATCGACCTTCTTTCAATATTCTCCTTCCAGGCTGCATTTCTTATTGAGAATTATCTTAACCTTATAGAAATCAAGAAGGAGATGAAGAAGCTTGAAGAGCGCCAGGAGGCCATTGTCGAATCTGAAAAAATGGCGGCTGTGGGGAGGATTGCGTCGCATATCGCGCATGAAATAAGAAATCCCCTCGTTACTATGGGCGGTTATGCGAAGAGGATACTTAAACATTCATCTGACGGCAGTCCGGATTTAAAAAAGATTACAAAGTCTGCGGATATTATTCTGAAGGAGTCAGAACGGCTTGAAAAAATTCTCTCTAATGTGATGGATTTCACCAAACCTTCGAAATATATCAAGGAATTCAATGATATAAACCATATAATCAGGGATACATACAGGCTGCTGAAAAATGTTCTCCTTGAAAAGAATATTAAAGTGAAAATGGACCTTGATGAAACACTCCCCAATGTAAAATCGGATTTTAACCAGATGAAACAGGTGCTTCTGAACCTTTTTCAGAACGCCATTGACGCTACACCTGCGGGGGGGGTGATCCATATTCTCACGGAAAGTGATGAAACTGATATTTATGTAAGATTTTTAGATTCAGGAAGCGGAATTGAGGCGGATGACCCTGATGTTATTTTCGAGCCTTTTTTTACTACAAAAATTACAGGTGTAGGCCTGGGACTTGCAAATGTTAAAAAAATTATTAAAGATCACAGGGGAAAGATCTGGGCCTTTAACCGGGAGGAGGGGGGAGCTGAATTCGTAATTAAAATACCGCTTCCAGCATCAGAAACAAAAGTTATAAATATTAAAGAAAATATCTGATAAAAATTTGTTATTTTCAGGTGAAATACTTATTTTAAAAAAAAATAATCCGGGTTATAATTATGCCGAAAATTTTAATTGTTGAAGACGAAGAGAACCTTCGGGAATTATATGCTGAAGATCTTGAAGAATCAGGTTATGATGTTGATAAAGCCATTAACGGCAAGGAGGCTATGGATCTTGTCAGGAAAGGGGATTTTGATCTTGTAATTATGGATATAAGGATGCCTGAGATGGACGGCATTGAGACTCTCGGGAAGATTATTACTATGGAGAAAAAACTCCCGGTAATTATCTATACCGCATATTCAAATTATAAAAGCAATTTCATGACATGGACAGCTGATGCCTACCTGACAAAATCGTCAAATCTTGATGAACTTAAAAACAAGATAAGGGAGCTTCTTGCCCTGAAAAAGGTTCAGGGGTAGAAAGTACACCTTGATGTATCAGATTCCCACACAGTGACAGAATCGACAGCAATATCCTGCCCGGTTCTGTCGAGTTCCTCCTGTGCCCGCTTTGCTATATAGCCCGCTATATTTTCTGAACTGGGATTAATTCTATCAAAAGGTTCAACTTCATTCACATTTTTATGATCGAGATCTCCGCAGATTTTTTTAAGTATCACTTTAAGATCATGAAAATCAATAAGTAAACCTATCTCATTAAGCTTCTCCCCTTTAACGCTCATAACAACTTTCCAGTTATGGCCGTGAATATTCTCGCATTTTCCTTTGTATCCTCTGAGCTGATGAGCAGATGCAAAGTGATCTTCTATTGTCAGTATGTACATTTTTTTCTCCGTAGGCGTATAATATAAAAATAATAATCACCACGGAGTCACGGAGCTTGCAGAGGAAAAATAATATAGAGTTTATGTAAAATTGGAATAATTTTAAAACTCCACATTTTCCGTCTTCTCTGTGCCTCCAGCGAATCGGGTGGTGATATATTTATGTATGATAAAATAGATACAAAATAACAGATTAAGTTACTGTTATATAAATGCACCAAGCGATTTTGAAATTTTATCAATCTCCTTTTTTGTCAGGGTCGGGTAAATCGGCAGTGAAAAAAGCTTTTTTGAAAGCCTGTCAGCATTGGGATAGTCAAAGCCTTTAAACCCGAGAAGTTCATGATTCGGATGAGTTACAACCCTGTCCAGCTCAATGCCGTTTTTCTTCCAGTATTTTTCCACCCTGTCGGATGGCGCATCAAATATCAGCGGGAAGGTCTGGTATGCCGATGATTCACTGTACGGCAGCAGCGGTTTGTGTGATGTTATGCGGGCTGACTCGTAATATTTCAGCGCAATCTCTCTTCTGCGTCTGATAAAATCTTTCAGTTTTGAAGCCTGTGAAAGCCCCATTGCCCCCTGGAGGTCAGTCATTGTAAAATCGAAGTTTATCCCTTCACTGCTCCCTCCCCGGAGGTCTCTCATTGATGAAAAATACTTGGAGTTATTAGTCAGAACAACTCCGCCGTTACCGGTTGTGATCATCATCGATGGAGCGAAAGATGCAACAGCAAAAGAACCGGCGTTACCCGCAGGTTTTTCATTATATTCAGTTCCGATAGAATGGGATATATCTATAATAAGAGGAATATTTATGTCATTCAATTCCTCTATGTCAAAATGGAAACCCAGCATATCTCCTATAATAACAGCTTTTGTTTTGTCCGTAATCTTCTCTTTAATAGCCGCTCCTGACGGGAATAATGAATTATTATCTGAATCAGCAAGTACCGGTTTCCCTCCTGTAAGAAGAATTGCGCTTAGCGGTGCACTGCTGAAAAATGAAGGAAGAATGATTTCGTCATCGCCCTGGATTTCAAGGGCTTTTAATATCAGAATATAACACGATACCAGTGAATTAACAGCAAGGGGGTACTTTATTCCAGTTATGTCTGATAGAACAGATTCAAAATTTTTAACTGTGCTCCCTGTTGTAAGTTCGTCATGTATCATGCAGTCAAGAACACCCTCAAGCTCTTTTCTGGTTATCGTGGGTTTACTCGATACGATTTTCATTTATTCCTCGTTGTTAGTTTTCTGAAGTAACTGGTATTCTGAGAGATTCAGGTATACAAAAGGTTATTTAAGTGATTATTTACAGAGGTCAAGGATTTTTGCGACATAAAAAGAAAATTAGAATAAAGGACCCGGCTGATTAATCCGATATAATAAACAGGTGTTTGTATATTCGGAGGTACTATAAATGAAAAAAGCGCTGAAAGGAACCGCGATCTCTCTTATAGCCATTTTTATTTTCATGATTCTCCCGGGTTGTACTCCGGGAAAAGCTCAGACAAGGGGGAACGATTATAAAGGGAGTTTTGAAACAGAAGAATTTGAAGCGTTTGATAACGGCGGAAGTGTGAATGATGATGAAATTCCACCCTACAGGGAAACCCGTAAAGTCTCAAATTCAGGCAGGGAAAACCAGTCAGGCAAAGAATATGATAATAATATTGCCAGGATAAAAAAGAATTACGACAGGCAGAATAACTCCGGTGAAGGATATAATAATGCCAGAGGCGCATCATATCGTGAGACAGATTCATACGATGGCAGGGATTATAATAGCAGGGAAGATACAGATTATGCTGATGCCGGTGTCGATTCTGAAGCATTTTATCAGAAGGGAGTCGCGTCATGGTACGGACGGGAATTTCACGGCAGGGCCACAGCATCCGGTGAAAAATTCGATATGAATAATATGACTGCTGCACACAAGACTCTCCCTTTCGGAACGATAGTTGAAGTGAAAAATCTTGATAATGGCAAAGCTGTGCGCCTTAAGATTAATGATCGGGGCCCGTACAGAGGGAACAGGATTATTGATGTGTCATATGGTGCTGCGCGACATCTCGATATGGTAAGGAGCGGAGAGGCTAAAGTCGGTATAAGTGTAATTAAAATGGGGAGCAGTAATGCCGCCGCAGGATCCGGTTATAGTTCGAAATATATTGAACCGGTTTCGGATGAAGAGTATCCTGTACGCAGGGTAAAGAGTGAAGGAGCATATAATTATTCTGATGCAGGTGATATCAAGCTACAGGCCGGTGCATTCTATTCACGGAAAAATGCTGAAAATCTTAAATCAAGAATTGAAGGGATAACAGATAAACCTGTAAGAATTGTTCAGGATGGAGAGTTCTTCAAGGTGAGAGTTGAAGACATAAGAAGTAAGAGCGAGATGTACAGGGTGAAGGATTCTTTAAGCGGGGATAATATATCTTCTTTTTCTGTTGAATAAAAAGTTCCATTTCAGCAATGGGCTGCAGCCCATTGCTGAAATAAATAATTTTACACGTTATTTAATATTCTCCCTCAGTTTCCCAAGGAACTTAACCATCTCATCATAATCCCTGTCTTTAATTATGTGAGTAAGGTATGAAAGCTGCTGGTTTATACTTTCGATCTGCTTCAGTGTATAAGGATTGAACAGAATTTCCGAAAGAAGGTAATCATCCTCGGAAAGAAGACCCCGGGCAATATCCATGTGTTTCCTGAAGGTTGTACCGGGGGCATCAATTTTATTCATGCAAGCGGCGAATACAAGTGATGAAGCGAATGGAGTAGATAGAGAATAGGCTGTTATCCTGTCATGTTCAGCGAATGAGTATTCATAAATATTAAGTTTTACCCTTTGAAAAAGATCATTGAAAAATTTTTTTCCCTCCTCATCGGATTCTTTTATAATAATCGCATTCTCTGTACTGAGGTTCCGCACATTGCCGAAAGTCGGTCCGAACATCGGGTGTGTGGAAACAAATCTTCTTCCGGTTTTTTTATAAAAATCTGCAAGGCCGTTTTTAACTGATGCGATATCAGAAATTATACAATGTTCGGAGATCAATGGCATTACCTGGTTAAAGACCTCCTCTGTTTTCTGAAGATTTACGCAGTTGATAAGAAGATCAGGGTTAAAATCATTTACTTCATCAAGTTTCATGAAACGTTTTATGTTAATAAAATGTTTCAGATTTGCAGGGTTGATATCGAAAACTGCAACGTCATGATCAAAGCAAAGTTCTTCAACAAGCCAGCTCCCCATTTTCCCTGCGCCAATAATAAAAATTTTCATTAAATCTCTCCTTTCAAAATATCATCAGTTATAAATCTTTCACAGTAGCAGCCCAAGAGCTTAAGATCTGACGTAGCTTCGGCTGCAAGTTCAAGGGCCTCTTTTATTACAGGGTCTTTGTCAGACCCGTCGAAATCAAGGAAGAATGAATAATGTCCCGGTTCTGTTGGAATAGATTCAATCCTGGTGAGGTTGATCCCTCTCTTCGCAAAGATTTCAAGAGTGCTGAACAGGGTGCCGGATTTATGTTCCGTTGTAAAAGTAATAGAACATTTATTTCCTGAATTCTCAATGTTATCTTTAGCAAGAATCAGGAAGCGGGTGCGATTAATATCTGAATCTTCAACATTTTCTTTCAGTATTTCCAGGCTGTAAAGTTCCGCAGCAAGCCTCCCTGCAATACAGGCTATGGTGCGCGGTTTTTTCTCAGTGAGCATTCTGGCCGCTCCCGCTGTATCGTAATACGGCACTGGAATCAGGTTGTTCCTCGAAAGAAATCTTCTGCATTGAGAGAGTGCCTGGGAATGCGAGTATACTTCGCGTATCTCCCTGTGATCTGTGCCGGGTAGCATCATGAGACTGTGGTGAATCGGCATGTCCACTGCACCGACAATGTAAAGTTCAGTGTTTATCAGGAGTTCGTTAACAGGGCCCACAATACCTCCCAATGTGTTTTCAACAGGGACTACTCCGTAATCAAACATTCCTGAATTTACACCTTCAAATACTCCGTTGAAAGTGGTGCAGGGGATAGTGAGAAGGTCGCGGTTCCATCGCCTGGCCGCCTCTTCGCTGTACGCACCATGTTCCCCCTGGAATCCTATAACCTGATAATCTCTTGACTGAAGATCCTTGCTCCATGAAATAATAAGCTTATAAAGCGATTCGGTAAACGAGGGCTCCAGCAGAAGATTAGGAGTATGTTTTATTTTATCGATTATCTCTCTCTCCCGTGTCGGATCTTCAATGCTTGTCTTGAATTTATTCGCAAGCAGAGCCTGCTCCATCCTGTCATTAAGAAGTTTGAGAATTTTGGAATCGATCTGGTCTATTGTGTTTCTTATCTCTTCAAGTTTCATATCTATGCTCCGATTAAATATATGCTTTATTTATAAGATGCATGTCTGCGGAAACGATTGCAGCGCATGCCTCGAATACTACCGGTGTGCGGAGGGCAATACATGCGTCATGCCTCCCGCGTATTTCAAGGGGTTCAGCCGAACCGCTTGAATAATTCAGTGTCTGCTGTACCTGGCTGATGCTGGGGGTCGGTTTAACAGCTACTCTGAATACTATTTCATTACCGTTTGTTATTCCGCCGTTTAGACCGCCGGCATTATTTGTGGCAGTTCTGCCGTCGGGGGATATTATCATATCATTGTTTTCGCTCCCTTTCATTTTCGCGGAGGAGAACCCTGCTCCGAACTCAATTCCTTTTACAGCCGGGATTGAAAATATAAAGTGACTCAATACTGATTCAAAGGAGTTGAAAAAAGGTTCGCCAAGCCCGCACTGCAGGCCGGAAATTTTAACCTGTATAATTCCGCCAAGAGAATCTCCGTTTTTAACAGCTTCATCAAGGAGTGATGAGTAATCGGTTTTTCCGCCTATCTCGAGTATCTCTGATGATATCTGCATCGCGGGAACTATTTTTTTTGCAAGAGCTCCTGCGGCCACTACTGCAAGGGTAACTCTGCCGGAAAAATGCCCGCCGCCCCTGTAATCATTGAATCCGTGATATTTTTTCATCGCGGTGAAATCCGCATGACCGGGGCGGGGGTGTGTTTTTAATGACTCATAATCCCCGGAACGCGTATTGCTGTTCCTGAATATTATGGTCATTGGCGCGCCTGTTGTGCGGCCGTTAAACAAACCGCTGAGAATCTCCGGTATATCAGACTCAATTCTCGGGGTTGTCCCCGGCGCACCCGCCTTTCTCCTTGCGATATCATTTTCCATATCCGCTTCAGAGAATTCAATCCCCGGGGGTATTCCATCAATTGAAACTCCAATTGCCGGGCCGTGAGATTCTCCGAAAACAGATACTCTGAATAGCGTTCCAAAACTGTTCATTTGACAGTTACCCCCAGTTTCACTATATGATCAAAAAACTCATTATATGACTTACTGACGCATTCAGCCCCGTTTATTGCGACAGGAGAATCCGCCCCAAGTGCTGCCACAGCGCACATCATTGCAATTCTGTGGTCTCCGTGTGATTCAACCTCCGCTCCACGAATCTGTGAGTTATTAATCACCATGCAGTCATGATGAAGGGCAACTTTTGCTCCGAGTTTTTCCATTTCGGTTTTTATAGTGACACCCCTGTCACTCTCCTTGTGTTTAAGCCTCTCTGCTCCGTGTATGACGGTTTCACCTTTACAGTAAACTGCGAGAGCTGCAAGCGGGGGGAATAGATCCGGACATTCGGATGCGTCGAACTCAAACCCTTTAAGCTGACTTTTTCTGATTCGAATTGTGTCTGAGGATATTGTTATATCAGCTCCGGCTTTACGGAGTGCTGTGACAATACCCCTGTCCGGCTGGGCTGAATCAGTGCTGACCCCGCTGACAGAAATATCGCCTGCGATGGCGCCTGCGCAGAGGAGAAATGCCGCTCCGCTCCAGTCACCTTCAATGTCAATTATTCCGGGAATAAACTTCTGGTTCCCTTTTATCAGGAATTCACTGTATCCACGGTTATCAATTTCAACAGAAAACTTTTTAAGTATATTAATTGTCAGATCAATATATTCCCTGCTTTTGAGGTTTCTGACTTTAAGTAACGAATCTTTTTCACATAAAGGGAGAGCCATGAGTAATCCTGTGAGAAACTGTGAACTCATGCTGCCGTCAATTTCTGTTGCCCCTCCCAGAAGCCTGCCGGATATTTTAATAGGCAGTTTACCGTTACTGGAAGATATAAAAGCCCCAAGTTCCCGCAGAGGTTCTTCTATGGCGGATACCGGCCTTTCAGCAAGAGATTTTTCCCCTGTCATTGTCAGTTCCTTACCGGTAAGAGCTGCAACCGGGGTGAACATCCTTATGCAGAGTCCGGATTCTCCGCAGTTTAAATTTCCGGTAACAGGTTTCAGCCCGCCGCTGATTAACACGCAGTCAGATTTTTTTCTGATTTTTGCGCCAAGTCCTTCTGCTACGCGCATTGCTGCAAGAGAATCATCGCAGAATGTCGGGTTCACGAGCAGACTTTCACCCTCTGCAAGTAATGCTGCTGCGATACTGCGCTGCATCGCGCTCTTTGATGCAGGGGCGGCAATGCTCCCTCCTATGTCAGAGGGATAAACGTATTTCTTCATGTATCAGCTCCATAATCTGTTCGGGGGAGCCCTCAGAGATTACAAGGGTTCCGTATAAAGAAGCGTAAAGATGTTTACGCTTTTCAAAAAGCTCCATCAGCTGTCCGGGACTTTCCATATTATTAAGCAGAGGCCGTGTCCCGTCATTCCCCCGCTTCAGGGTCTCTTCCATAGATGTATAAAGCCAGAAGGGGACAGTCTCTTCTGTGAGAAAGTCTCTGTTTATCTCTTTTAGTACAGCACCTCCGCCGCAGGAGATTACAAGTTTTTTCCTTCCTTTGAAAGAAAGGAGAGTGTCAGATTCCATATCCCGGAATTTCTCTTCGCCGTAATTTTTGAAAATATCAGCGATACTCATTGATTGTTTCATTTCTATAATTTCATCAGTATCAGCGAATTCATATCCCAATTTATCAGCCAGCATCCGGCCGGCGCTGCTCTTTCCGGTTGCCATGAATCCTGTAAACGAGATAATACTTTTATCTGAAACGGCGCGTTCAAGCGCGGAAGAAAGTATCTCTTTATCAGGGAGAAATCCGAGAAAATGTCTGCATGCATGAATACCCTGATGTATAAGCCACTCTTCACCGCCGATAAATGATGCTCCTGCCTTTTCTACTGCGGCATTGTAATGAGATTTCTTATATCCTGCGTCAAAAAACAGCGAGTTACTTCTGATCCCTGAAATATCAAGTGCTCCGATTTCATAAGGTATAGTGTTGATTATTATATCCGCCTGTTTTATCTGGTAAGGTAGAAATTCAAGTTTTTTAAATTCAACACCAGTTTTTGATGCGGCAGCATTTCCCTGTTCCTCGAATTTATTCAGTATAATAACTTCAGCGCCTTTCTGCTTAAGGCCGAATGCCGCGGCAATTCCCGCACCGCCCGCTCCCAGTATCAGGCATCTCTTTCCGGCAATTTTACCAACTCTTTTTTCTATGGGTTCTGTAACACCATAATGGTCTGTATTGTACCCGGTAAGGGTTCCGTCGCTCTGTGTAATTGTGTTAACTGCACCAATAGATTCAGCGTCATCCGATACAGTATTCAGAAAAGGGATAACTTTTTCTTTAAATGGCGCAGTAATATTCATCCCGTTAAAACCAAGCTCATTTATAAGCCGTACAGCTTCTGCTGCGTTCTTTACTGCGCACCTGACATAGGCTCCGTTCAATCCAGAGTTGAGGAATATCTCCCTGAACATCTGCGGGCTTCTGCTGTGAAGCACCGGGTCCCCTGCAACGCCCAGTAAAATGTTGTCTCCCCTGTCCACTATGAGTTCCTTATCATATCAATAATCTGTTTTAACTTTGCCGCATCTATCTGTCCGGGTGCGGTCTCTCTTGCGGCATCCAGCGACGCATAAGTGAAAGGAGCTCCCAGAAGAGAAGCGGCTATCCGTGTGATTTTCCCTTCTTTCCCCATACCTATTGAAATCACAGGCTTCCCGAGTGAATACAGAGAGAGGAGTCTCGCCGCGTCACTCATGCTGTTTGCCTGGCAGGCAATTTTAGCCAAGTCAGCTCCACCTTCAAAACACCATGTGATAAGCTGCTCAAGTTCACGCATAACGGGTGTTTTTTCATAATCGTGATAGGAAACTATAGTCTTGCATCCGGTAATTGCCGCAGTTTCCTTAAGTTCGTTTTTGTATGCATCATTATTCTCGACTTCAATATCAATGTATGACGCTCCGTGCTTAATAGCAGCCTTGAGTATGTTAATCCTCTTTTCATCATCAATACCGTCAACGGGCCTGAATGTGGCCACTGTTTTACCTGAAGTGAATATTTTTTCAAGATCGCTGTCAGAAAACTTTATTCTGTCAAGGCGTACCTCGGAAATTTCATGCTCCCTTATTATCCTGCATGCTTCATCTGCTGTTACGTCAGCGATACTGACACAAATCATATGCCACCCCCATCTCCTGATAAAACACCGTATAATATATCGGAGAGGTCGGCGAAATCTACGGTTTTGATAAATGGTTCGCCATGTCCCCTGAGTAAAACAAAATTTACGCTATGGTATTCCCTCTTCTTGTCAGATTCAACAGCGTCCATAATCGCAGGAATATCATCTTTATTTAAAATATCATTTATGCAGCATGGAAGTCCGAAAAATGAGAGCAAAGCTTTAATCTCGTCGGCGGCAGCTTTATCAGCATCTCCGGTAGAAACAGAAATATCAAGAGCAGCGCCGATCCCTGCTGCTATGGCAAATCCATGCTTTATTCCTTTAACTTTTTCTATCGCGTGCCCCACGGTATGTCCCAGATTCAGCACTCTCCTTAAATCATTCTCCTTCTCATCAGCTTCAACAACAGCGGCTTTATATTTAACGCATCTGTATACAGCTTCAGAAACAGAATCAGTATCCATTGATAAAATTTTTTCTTTATTAGCCTGAATGAATTCGTAAAGCCCGCTATTGTCGAGGCATGCTGTTTTAACAAGCTCAGCTATTCCATTTATGTATTCCTCGCGAGGGAGCGTCTCAAGCATTCTATGATCGCAGATAACAAATTCAGGCTGTGAAAAAACTCCCGCCATGTTTTTTGTCATGTCAACATTAACGCCGTTTTTTCCTCCGACACTCGCGTCGACCTGTGAAAGCAGCGAGGTGGAAACAAACCCGAACTTAATCCCTCTCATGAAAATTGAAGCAGCGAATCCTGCGATATCCGATACAATTCCCCCTCCTATCCCCAGAAGAAATGTATTCCGTGTGCACCTGAGTTCAATCATTCTCCGCATGATATATTCTATGGTGGAAAGGTTTTTAATCTCCTCCCCGGTACCGATTTCAATGACAGGATAATCATCAAACATGGCAGAGTAGTGCCTGAGGATGTTGCCATCTGTTATAATCACACTGTTCTCAGGACCGGTAAACCGTCTGATTGCGGATAAACTCTCACCTGCATAAACAGTGGAAATCCTGTTTTCAAGAGTGATCTTAATCTCTCTCAAATTAATCCTCCAGTCCTTCCGGCGGATAGATCGATTCATCCATAAATTTTTTAAGCTTCAGAACCTTTGCTGTCAAATCCGCGAACTGCTGAGGTGTAAGCTGCTGTTCAGCGTCACTGAGCGCCTCTTTGGGATTAATATGTACTTCTATAAGGAGACCGTCAGCCCCTGCCGCAACAGCAGCTAAACTCATTGGCTCAATGAGGCTCAATTTTCCCACTCCGTGTGAAGGGTCAACCATCACAGGAAGGTGAGTAAGCTCCTTGATCGCAGGCACAATACTTAAGTCCAGTGTATTCCTCGTGTAAGTTTCAAATGTCCTTATCCCCCTCTCGCAGAGAATTACGTTGGGGTTCCCCTCGGCAAGAATATATTCAGCGCAGTTAAGCCATTCCCTCAGTGTTGAGTACATTCCCCGCTTTAATAAAACAGGTTTGTTGGATTTCCCGACCTCTTTCAGCAGAGAGAAGTTCTGCATATTTCTCGCGCCAATCTGAAGTATGTCAGCATACTCGCAGACCCATGAGACGTCACGCGGGTCTATAACTTCTGTCACAATAGGAAGCCCGGTTTTAATCTTGGCTTTTTCAAGTATTTTCAGTCCCTTCAGCCCGAGCCCCTGGAAATCGTAGGGTGAAGTTCTTGGTTTAAAAGCTCCTCCCCTGAGCATATTTCCGCCGCCTTTTTTCACAGCTTCCGCGGTGAGAAGGGTCTGCTCTTCAGTTTCAACGCTGCATGGCCCCCCCACAATAATGAAATCCTTCCCGATTTCACAATTTCCGACTTTAAAAGTACTTCTTTTACTTAAATCTTCAGATTTGACAAGCTTGAGATTCTTCATCTTATTTAACTCCTTCATCGAAGCAGATTTACCTAAAAAAAAAGACCCTTTGAGTTTCATCAAAGGGTCTTTTTATATATACCTGGATAAAACTCGCGTCACACTACTGAATAGTTACCATAAAAGTAAAAATAAAAATAACCAAAGCAGAAAGACTTCGGTTCTGTGAGCGCGAAAGCTGCGTTTGCAGTATTTTTCATCAAGTTTTTCATAGGTTTTATTTCAATTAATGTAGCAAATACAGCCGACTCTCTGGTCTGTCAAATATTTTTTTCAGAAAAGAGAAAAAATTTAAACAATAATCTCTCCGGTCATTCCGCGAAGCCCTTCGGCAATGTCATTAAGTATCCTTGTGGATTCATTTATTCTCCTTGAAATATTCACGATTTCCCCTGCCTGCAAAGCAATATCCGATGTAGTGTGGCTCGATTCCTCTGTTGCTCTCTTTTGTTCAGTTGTTGATGATTCAATGGATTTACTGAAATTATGAACTCTGTCATTGAGATTTCTTATGGTTTTTATTGTAATATCAATATCACCGATTTTATCAACTGCCACATCAATCTGTTCTTTTATCATACGAATTGATTCATGCAGTTTATCAGTCAGAGATGATGAATCCCCTATAAACATTGAGCTTTCATCAATAAGCTTTGTGCTTTCGTTAATTATTCTTTCAATTTCTTTCGAGTTTCTTGTTGTTTCATCTGCAAGCTTTGAAATCTGTTCAGCAACTATTGCAAAACCTCTCCCCGCTGTTCCGGCCCGCGCTGCTTCAATTGAAGCATTCAGGGATAGCAGGTTAACATTGTCTGCAATATCATTGATAAGCTGTATAAAATTAGACATTTCCCTGCTTTTTTTCTGAACAGTGGAAAACCTGTCTTTTGTTGTTTCAATCTGGGAAAAAGATTTTTCAGAGAAGGATAGAACTTCGCCTAATGATTTCTGCACCTGTATTGAATCGCTCTGCAGCGAATCGTTCACCATTTTCAGATCATTAATGGCTTCCACTGTTATATCCATCTCTTCGCAAAGGGAACGGGATGTGCTGCTTACCGCATCGGCGTCATTTGTCAGTGTATCCAGAGAAACAGTTATCTGCTTAAGGGCCGCAGCCTGATTCTCTGAGATATCATTCATACTTGTGGAGATCTCCTCCTGCTCTGAAGCATGTTTTTTCATTAACATGATCGAATTGAGTACTGATCTGGCCATCTCTTTGAGGGTGGTAATATTTTCCAGTGATTCATTATGCTTTGCAACTGTAAGCTTCAGCAGGTGACGCGCGGCAGAAGCCCCGGTTGTGGCCCCCAGTCCCACCATGCAGTAGACAATATACCGGACTATAAGATTGCTTGCAGGACCGCCGGGGATGAGTTCAGGCCTGTATATAAAAGATACGGTCTGTGCTGCTAATACAAGTATGAGGCTGTAGATGCACAACCAGGGATTGAAATAAAAGATACTGAGGGTAAGAGCAATGTAGTTTGCGGCAAAAAGTTCAGGCGCACCGAAAAAAGCTGTCTGAAAAATCATAAGACTTATAAAAATTGAGGTGAGCGTAACATATCCGGAAAATATTGTGCCTGGTCTCTTTCGTATCAGAAGTTCTGAAATAATGAGAATCACTGAAATAACAGCAATTTCAACTGCTATCGCTGAATATGTAAGATATTGAGAGCCTTTACCTGAAAATTTTATCAGGGTAACGGATATATTGGCTATAACCATGATAGAGAGAAAAGCCTTAAGCATTCTTCTGTTGTTTTTATGCATTATTTCTGAGAAGATCGAAGACTTTGTTAATTTTGAGTCATTGATGATATTTACCGGCCCCTGGTTCATCTGGCCCTCCGGATACTGAAAGTTTTAAGCAACAGCTTGCCGCCAGCCCGTACTTTAATCGGGTAAAATTATTTATGCGGAGAATATAGAGAGAAATATCAACGGATTCAAGAAAATGTTAAAAAACAGAAGCCGGTTTAAAAGGCAGAAGAATACATTTTTATTAAAACATCGCAGATAAATTAATGTATTAATATTGAAGTTTTATATTAAATAAAAGAGAAATGTCTATTACAGCTTGACATTATCTTCCTATAAATATAATTTACTAATGTTCTGCTCACTGAGGGGAGGGAAATTATCCGGCCGCATTAATAAATTATTTCCGGTTTGGCACAAAATCAGCTTAAAACTGTAAAATTAATTGTTGACATGGAAAGGGCGCTTTCTATGATTTTATCCTGATTTTTCCCTTAAATTGCATATAAACGCCTACGTAGCTCAGTCGGTAGAGCATTTGCATGGTAAGCAAAAGGTCACCAGTTCGATTCTGGTCGTAGGCTAATTATGTTTTTAAATGAAATCTTTTCCCTGTCTTGCATTAAAAATGCTTGACTGGACAGGGGCAAATATTAGTTTGCTCTTGGTTTACTATATATAAGTGTGGGGTATTTATATGCGAGATGTGGTATTACTTATCTGTCAGGAGTGCAAGAATAAGAATTATTCTTTTACTAAGAATAAAAAAGGGCAGTCCGGAAAACTTGAAATCAAGAAATATTGCAAATTTGACAGAAGACATACTGTTCATAAAGAAACTAAGGCTTAAGAGTTACCCCCATTGGTTGCTAAAATAAAAAATTGGATACAGTTTTTCAAGGATTCAAGGGAGGAGCTTCGTAAAGTAACCTGGCCCGACAGGGATGAGGTTACGAGCTTTACCGTGGTTGTTGTGGTTGCCCTTGTTATTTTTTCCATATTTTTATGGCTGGTTGACACCGGTCTTATGGCCCTTATCAGGGTGGTGATGAACTAATTATGGCAAAAAGATGGTATATAATCCATACTTATTCCGGCCACGAGAATAAAGTAAAGGCAACCCTTGAAAAAAAAGTAGAGAATCTTGGTCTCACTGAGGAGATTATAGATGTAAAGATCCCCACTGTTGAGGTGCAGGAGGTCAAGGACGGCCAGAAGAAGACCAAGTCAAGGAAGGTTTTCCCCGGGTATGTTCTTGTTAGAATGGAACTTAATGATCACACCTGGAGTGTTGTTAAAGGTGTTCCGGGAGTCACAAATTTTGTGGGCGCTTACGGCTCGAATAAGCCTAAACCATTAAGTGATAATGAAGTTGCGTCTCTTTTTGATTCTCTTGGCGGAGAACAGAAAACCGGAGAAAAAGCTTCGATAAATGTGGATTTTGTTATCGGAGAGCATGTAAAAGTAACAGATGGACCATTCAGTAATTTTACAGGTATTGTAGAAGAGGTTTATCCGGATAAAGGGCGCCTTAAAGTAAGAGTTGAGATATTCGGAAGGGGTACCCCGGTTGACCTTGATTTCCTTCAGGTAGGGAAGATATAATATTTAAATTTATATAATCGGGTAGAGGGTGTACCTCTGAAAATTCCCGCAAGCACAGCATTGAATTTTTATAAACATCGATTCATTGCTGGAGTGAGACCCTGTTTCACGAACAATAATTTTGAGTTATCGATATAGGATAGAGAAATGGCACCGAAAAAGAAAAAAGTAATGAAGATGATTAAGCTGCAGATTACAGGCGGACAGGCAAACCCGGCTCCTCCTGTGGGTCCCGCACTTGGTCAGGCAGGCGTCAATATAATGGATTTCTGCAAGAATTTTAATGAAAGAACAAAAGAGCACATGGGTACAATTATCCCTGTTGTTATTACTGTCTATGAAGACAGGTCATATACTTTCATTACAAAGACACCACCGGCGTCTGTTCTTATTATGAAAAGTCTTAAACTTGCAAAAGGCTCAAGTGAACCGAATAAGACCAAGGCTGGCAAAATAACAAGGAAGCAGCTTGAAGAGATAGCTCAGATCAAGATGCCTGACCTTAATGCCAATGATATAAATGCTGCTGCAAATATTATCGGCGGAACTGCCAGATCCATGGGAGTTGAGGTTGTTGACTGACAACAACCGGCAATGCTAATAGAGGTATAAGGAATGAAAAGAGGAAAAAAGATTACTGAGGCGCGCGCGAAGGTGGATAAAACAGTCCTCCATGGCGTTGAGGAAGCTATTAAGCTTATGAAAGAGCTGAAATGGGCTGGATTTGACGAGTCTATTGATATGTCTATTAAAATAGTACACAAAAGTATGCAGAACATCAGGGGATCTGCGGTATTGCCGGCTGGTACAGGTAAAACCAAAAAAGTTCTCGTAATATGTAAAGGCGACAAACAGAAAGAAGCTCTTGAAGCTGGCGCTGATTATGTCGGAGCTGAAGATGTAATAGAGAAGATTAAAGAGGGCTGGATTGACTTCCAGGCTGTTGTTGCAACTCCTGACATGATGAAAGAGGTTGGTAAACTGGGAGCTACTCTCGGAAGAAAAGGCCTTATGCCGAAGCCTAAATCAGGCACTGTAACTGATAATGTGAAAGAGATTATAAAAGAACTAAAAGGGGGACGTGTTGAATACCGTGCTGATAAAACCGGTGTTGTTCACATGCTGATTGGTAAAGTCTCCTTTGATACTGATGCAATCTCTTCAAATATAAAAGCTTTTTATAACCAGATTATGAAAGATAAACCTTCAGATGCGAAAGGCAACTATATCAAATCTGTTTATATAAGTTCTACTATGGGTCCTGGTATAAAAATCAATCACAAGGGGATCGAAAGATAATGGTTAAGCAATATAAAGTAGATGAAGTAGCGGAACTCAAAGCACGGCTTCAGGAAAAAGGGAATGTTATCCTTACAGACTATTCAGGTGTAAAGGTAAATGATATTGCTGTTCTCAGACGTCAGCTTGCTGAGAAAGGTGCAAAATATAAGGTTGTAAAAAACAATCTTTTCAGAAGAGCTCTTGAAGAATCAGGCTATAAGAATATAGATGAATACCTCAAAGGACCAATCGGTGTTGCATTTGCCGGTGAACAGGTTGGCGAGGTGGCAAAAGTGCTCAAGGAGTTTGCAGATAAGAATGATAAATTTTCATTCTTTGCAGGTATTCTTGAAAATACAGTTTACGGGAAAGACCAGATTCGAAAAGTAGCTGATCTCCCGTCGAAAGAGGTTCTCCTTTCACAGACTATGTCTATGATAAACGGTCCTGCAAGATCTATTGCGACCGGTATGAACCAGATTATGGCTTCTCTTGCAAGAGGGATAAAGGCTGTAGCAGAGGCAAACAATAATTAATTAGATTTAATTATTAAAATATAAGTGGTTTAGGTTTAGTTCCATATATAAGCGTTAGCGTATTTACGGATCAATGCCTACGCCCTTTATAGGTTTTTGCGGCAAAGACCGCATTAACTTGAAGTAATTCACTAAGTATAAAGGAGTAAAAAATGGCAAAATTAAGTATTGAAGAACTTCTCGATGCTATCGGAAGTCTGACACTTGTTGAAGCTGCTGAACTCGTAAAAGCAATGGAAGACAAATTCGGCATTTCTGCTGCTGCACCTGTTGCTGTTGCTGCGGGTCCTGCTGCTGCCGCTGCTGAAGTTGAAGAGCAGACAGAATTTGATGTTATTCTCACAGGTTTCGGCGATCAGAAAGTCGGCGTAATCAAGGTTGTTCGTGAGATAACAGGTCTTGGTCTTAAAGAGGCAAAAGAGCTTGTTGAAGCTGGCGGAAAAGCGGTTAAAGAAAAAGTTTCTAAAACCGAAGCTGAAGCAATCAAAAAGCAGCTCGTTGATGCCGGTGCAACTGTTGACGTGAAGTAATTTATAATAATAGATTATTTTGAATAACAGAAGACTGTCCTTCAATTTTGTATTTTCCATCAATAGGTTTGATCTGTTGGGTCAAACCTATTGGTGTTAATTATGCTTGATATTTTTACTCTTATTTCAAATTTATGTTTTTTTCATATGTCCACAGTGATTACTTTATCAATGAAATTTTATATCCTTAAATAAAATAAAGGTTAAGGTTTATATAGATGCAAGAGTCAAGAAAAGTCGTTAATTTCGGTAGAATCAAATCTAAAATTGACCTGCCAAATCTGATTGAAATCCAGCTAACTTCCTATGAATGGTTTCTTCAGTCCAGGACTTCCAAAAAGAAGCCGCAGGGTCTGCAAGCCGTTTTTGAAGAGATATTTCCTATAGAGAGCCCCCATGATGATGTTGTGCTTGAATTTGTAAATTATGAGATAGGGGATCCGAAATACTCCGAGTATGAATGTAAGGAGAGAGATGTAACTTTTGCCGCACCTCTTAAAGCCACGATCAGGCTTATAAGAAAGGACAGCATGGAGGTAAGGGAACAGTCCGTATATATGGGGGACATTCCGCTTATGACCGAAAGGGGGACTTTTATCATTAATGGAGCGGAAAGGGTTGTCGTAAACCAGCTTCACAGATCCCCCGGTATTTTCTTCTTTTATGAGGAAGATGAGCGTGTCTATAACTCAAGGGTAATCCCTGACAGAGGGTCATGGCTGGAATTTGAAATGGATTCAAAGGGCTATATAGTCGGGCGAATCGACAGAAAAAAGAAATTTCCGGTCACTCTCCTTATCAAAGCTCTTGGCTGCGAAACGAATGAAGAGATTATTAAGCTTTTCTACAATGTTTCAAAACAGAAACTTAAGGGTGAAGAGGATTATGAAGCTCTAAACGGGAGACGCGTTGCTTCTGACGTAATAAGCAAATCTTCCGGAGAAGTAATAATCGAGGCATCTGAAAGGATAAACATAGATATAATTGACAGGCTTAAAGAAGAAAAGGTGGCAGATGTTGAGCTTATTGAATTTCCTAATAATAAGGAGGATGCTTATCTCTGCGCAACATTCCAGACTGAGCCTGAATTTATAAAGAAAAATCTCCGCGTTGAAGCGGATCATGATTATACCGCATCTGAAATAGCACTGCTTGCTCTTCACGCGATAATGAGACCCGGCGAACCTACAAACCTGGATAACGCGAAATCTGAACTTGACAGGCTCTTTTTTAATCCGAGGAGTTATAGTCTCAGTTCAGTAGGGCGCTATAAAATCAACAGTAAATTCGGATTTGATACCGAGAGTGAGACTCTGTCAAAAGATGATATAATTCACACTGTAAAATATATACTCTTTCTAATCGCAGAAGCGGATGGATATGAATATGATTATACAGGTAAAAGCGGAAAGAAAGAGAAAAAGTATGTTTATACTATCGTTGACGATATAGACCATCTCGGGAACAGAAGGGTAAGGTCGGTCGGCGAGCTTATTATGAACCAGATAAAAGTGGGCTTCCAGAGAATGGAGCGTGTTATAAAGGAGAGAATGACAATTCAGGATCTTGATGTTATTACTCCCCAGGCTTTAATAAGCATTAAGCCAATAACAGCCGTTATAAATGAATTTTTCGGATCCAGCCAGCTTTCACAGTTCATGGATCAGACAAATCCCCTTGCGGAGCTTACTCATAAAAGACGCCTCAACGCCCTGGGGCCTGGCGGTCTTTCCCGCGAAAGGGCGGGCTTTGAAGTCCGTGACGTTCACCCCTCTCATTATGGAAGGATGTGTCCTATCGAAACTCCTGAGGGACCGAACATCGGTCTTATCGTTTCGCTCAGTACATTCGGAAGAATCAATGATTATGGTTTTCTTGAAACTCCTTACAGGTATGTCGAGAAAGGTGTTGTAACAGATAAGATCGAGTATCTTACTGCTAATATTGAAGATAATTATTCAATCGCCCAGGCAAATGCCGAGCTTGATGACAAAGGTAACTTTATAAAAGCTCTTATTCCCTGCCGGAACAGAGGTAACTTCCCGTACAAGAAACCGAAAGAGATCCAGTATATGGACGTTGCTCCTGATCAGGTGTTCTCTGTTTCAACATGCCTCATTCCATTTCTTGAGCATGATGACGCTAACAGGGCGCTTATGGGCTCCAACATGCAGCGTCAGGCAGTTCCTCTCCTTACTGAAGAGGCCCCTCTTGTGGGAACAGGTATGGAGGCATCAGCTGCATATGATTCCGGTGTCCTTGTAATAGCAAAACGGGGCGGAGAGGTTATCTTCTCCGATGGAAGTATTGTTAGAATTAAGACATCCAATGGTGAGGTTGATGAATATCCTCTTCAGAAGTTCAAGAGAACAAACCAGGGTACATGTTTTAATCAGAAGCCTATTGTTAAGGGCGGGCAGAAGATTAAGGCCGGCGATGTACTTGCCGATGGCCCTGCAACTGATAACGGAAGGCTTGCTCTTGGTAAAAATATCCTCGTGGCTTTCATGCCGTGGATGGGATATAACTTTGAGGATGCTATTATCCTGTCAGAGCGACTTGTTATAGAAGATGTTTATACATCAGTTCATATAGAACAGTTTGAAGTTGAGGCAAGGGAAACTAAACTCGGGCGTGAAATGATTACGCGTGATATCCCGAACCTTAATGATAAAGCATTCAGGGATCTTGATGCTGACGGTGTTGTTCGAGTCGGAGCATTTGTTCAGCCTGATGATATTCTTGTTGGTAAGGTTACTCCGAAAGGTGAACAGGATCTTACTCCTGAATATAAACTTCTTTATTCAATTTTCGGAGAAAAAGCCCGCGAAGTTAGAGATACATCTCTCAGGGTGCCGAATGGTGTAGAGGGGATTGTCGTAGATGTAAAAAGATTTTCAAGAGAGAACGGTGATGAACTGGCTCCCGGAGTTGAAGAACTTGTTAAAGTATATATTGCCGATAAGAGAAAGATTTCTACCGGTGATAAAATGGCGGGACGCCACGGGAACAAGGGTGTTATTTCAAAAATATGTCCGGTTCAGGATATGCCGTATCTTCCTGATGGAACTTCAGTTGATGTTGTTCTTAATCCTCTTGGTGTTCCTTCGAGGATGAACCTTGGCCAGCTCCTTGAAACTGAACTTGGCTGGGCAGCGCATGATCTTAATGTTCTCATGGAAACACCGATCTTTGACGGCGCGACAGAGGAGGATATAAAGGAGAGCCTCAAGAAAGCGGGTCTCCCTGAAACTTCAAAATCTGTGCTTTTCGACGGAAGAAACGGCCAGCCTTTTGAAGGGGAGGTAATGGTGGGCTATGTATACATGCTGAAACTTGCCCACATGGTTGATGACAAGATTCACGCAAGATCAACCGGTCCATACTCTCTTGTTACACAGCAGCCTCTCGGCGGTAAAGCTCAGTTTGGCGGTCAGCGGCTTGGAGAGATGGAGGTCTGGGCATTGGAAGCTTACGGTGCTGCTTACACACTCCAGGAGCTTCTTACAGTTAAGTCAGATGATATGCTTGGAAGGGCCAGAATATATGAAGCCATTGTTAAAGGGATAAATACTACATCACCTGGTATACCTGAATCTTTTAACGTTCTTATCCAGGAACTTCGCGGCCTTGCTCTTGATGTAAGGATCTATGACGATAACGGAACCGAGATAAGTCTTTCTGAATGGAGTGAGGGCTTCAGTAAACCAAAAAGAAAGATTCATATCGAAACTCTTGAAAACGAAGATTATAATGATTAATTAGTGTGCCCGGAAACGGGTGCATGGGTGATATATTAAATTTACTGTTTAAGGATAAATCATGAGGGACTTTAACGATTTCAGTTCTATTCAGATTAAGCTTGCTTCACCTGATATGATTAGGGACTGGTCTTACGGCGAGGTTAAAAAGCCTGAAACAATTAACTACAGGACTCTGAAACCGGAACGGGACGGTCTTTTCTGTGAAAGAACATTCGGTACCACAAAAGAGTGGGAATGCTATTGCGGAAAATTCAAATCGATACGATATAAAGGCGTTGTGTGCGACAGGTGCGGTGTTGAAGTTACACACTACAAAGTAAGAAGAGAGAGGGGCGGGCATATTGAACTTGCGGCCCCGGTTGCTCATATATGGTATTACAGATCAGTTCCATCGAGGATGGGTTTACTCCTTGATATTACTGTTAATAATCTTAAATCCGTTCTCTATTATGAGAAATATATCGTAATTGATCCGGGCGATGCCGAAGCGGACGACGTGAAGCGCGGTGATATAATTGATGAAGATGCGTACTATGATCACTACGAAAAATATGGTGATACATTCGTTGCATCAATGGGGGCTGAGGCTATCAAAGATATGCTTGTGAATATTGATCTGGATGAAGAGTCCAGAGCCCTCCGCGCAGAGATTGATATGAAATCTGCCAAAGACGCAAAGATTGACAAGAAGCTTATTAAAAGGCTTGAGATCATTGAAGCATTCAAAGAATCAGGGAACAAACCTGACTGGATGATACTTGATGTAGTTCCGGTAATTCCTCCGGAACTGAGGCCTATGGTTCAGCTGGACGGCGGTCGTTTTGCTACATCTGACCTCAATGATCTCTACAGGCGTGTAATAAACAGAAACAACAGGCTCAAGCGTCTCCTTATGCTCAGGGCTCCGGAAATAATTGTAAGAAATGAGAAGAGGATGCTTCAGGAAGCTGTAGATGCTCTCTTTGATAACAGCAGAAGGAAACGTGCCGTTAAAGGTAAGGGTAACAGACCTCTGAAGTCTCTCAGTGATATGCTTAAAGGGAAGCAGGGCCGTTTCAGGCAGAACCTTCTTGGTAAGCGTGTTGACTACTCCGGCCGTTCTGTAATCGTTGTAGGCCCTGAACTTAAACTCCACCAGTGCGGTCTCCCTAAGAAGATGGCTATTGAGCTATTCAAGCCATTTATCATGAAAAGACTCGTGGACAAGGATTTTGTTCAGAATATAAAATCAGCCAAGAAAATGGTCGAAAATGAGCGTGATGAAGTATGGGAGGTTCTCGAAGAGGTAATTAAGGAACATCCCGTACTGCTGAACCGTGCTCCGACCCTTCACAGGCTTGGTATCCAGGCATTTGAGCCGACACTTGTTGAAGGTAAAGCTATTAAGCTCCATCCTCTTGTCTGTCATGCATATAACGCTGACTTTGACGGTGACCAGATGGCGGTTCACGTACCGCTTTCACCCAGAGCGCAGCTTGAGTGCTGGACACTTATGCTTTCAACAAACAATCTTCTTTCACCCGCTAACGGTCATCCGACAGCTACACCTTCACAGGATATAGTTCTCGGTATATATTATCTGACAGATATGATTGCCGGAAGCGAGGGGGAGGATAAGTACTTCGATGATTTTAATGATGTAATTAGATCAATCGAGCATAAACAGATAAGGTACAGGACCAGAATTAATTATCTCATGGGGGATAATTTTGTTTCAACAACTGCAGGGAGACTTATATTCAACAGGCTGCTCCCTGAAGGTTACCCCTTTGTTAATAATGTCATTACTGATAAAGGGCTTTCAAAAATAATTGCTGATGTTTTCAGAAATTACGGCCCGAATATCACAGTTAAAATGCTCGATGATATAAAAGAGACAGGTTATAAATACGCAACAAACTTTGCTCCTACAATATCAATATCTGATATTATTGTTCCGGAGAGCAAAAAAGCTATTATAGATGATGAGGATAAAAAGGTCGAGAGTATTGAGAATGAATACCGTAATGGTTTCATTACAGATGAAGAGCGTTATAACAGGGTTATCAACCTCTGGACAGAGGCTAATGAGAAGATAGCCAACGAAATGTTCAGGGAACTGGAAACTAATATGGACGGGCACAATCCGATATGGATTATGGCCAAGTCAGGCGCAAGGGGGAGCAGGCAGCAGATCAGACAGCTTGCAGGCATGAGGGGACTTATGGCCAAGCCGAGCGGCGAGATTATCGAGGTTCCTATTCGCGCGAATTTTAAAGAGGGTCTCACTGTTCTCGAGTATTTCATCTCTACAAACGGCGCCCGTAAAGGCCTTGCTGATACTGCTCTCAAAACGGCTGATGCCGGTTACCTTACCAGGCGTCTTGTTGATATCGCTCAGGATGTTGTAATAACAAATGAAGATTGCGGTACAACTGTCGGTATAGATATCTACCCGATTAAAGAGGGGGATACTGTCATTGAATCTCTTGGCGCAAGGGTTCTTGGAAGAACTCTTCTTTATGATTTGATTAATCCTGTTACCGGAGAGACAATCGCAAAAGCCGATGACGTTATTGATGAAGAGATTGCTGATCTTATAGATAAAATAGAGATAGATTCTATAGAAATACGATCCGTACTTACCTGTGAATCCAAGCATGGAGTATGCGCCAAGTGTTACGGAAGAAACCTTGCAACTTCAAGACCGGTAGAAATCGGTGAAGCTGTCGGTATTATTGCGGCACAGTCTATAGGACAGCCGGGAACACAGCTTACAATGCGTACGTTCCACATCGGTGGTATCGCTTCAAGGTCTGTTGAGGAGAGTGAAATAAAATTTAATTATCCGATCTTCATCAAAGAGATTACATCGAAGATGATTCAGACTGAAGAAGAGAAGATAATAACTGTCAGAAGGGGATATATCATTGTTCAGAGGATAATTTCCGAGACAGAACTTAAATCTAAAACAGAGCTTCTGATGAATGACGGCGACAAGATCTATGCAGGGAAGGTCTTTGCAAAGGTTTCTGATGAAGAGGAGTATAAGGCGAGCAATACCGGTATCCTCAAGATTGACAAGAAAAAGGCTTACATTCTCGGTGATCCATATTCAATACCTGTGAATGTCGGTACAGAAGTTATTGCTGAGCTTGATTTTGATAAAAAGAATGGACTATTCAGAGTAGTTCAGAAACCCTATGCAGCCAACGAAATAATCGCATCATTTGACCCGTGGTTTGAACCTATCCTGACAGAAATAACAGGCCGTGTTGAATTCGTAGACGTTGAACTTAACAAGAGTTTAATTGAAGAGATCGACCCTGTTTCCAATGTTAAGAAAAGGGTTATTGTTGAGTATAAAACAGAAAAACTTCAGCCAAGGGTGAATATATTCGGGGCGGGTAATGAACCTACTACCTATCTTCTCCCTAAGGGTGCAAACCTCATGGTTGATCATGGTTCAACAGTAAATGCCGGTGTTGTTCTCGCGAAGATACCGCGAGGTGCAGAGAAGACAAAGGATATCACAGGTGGTCTCCCTCGAGTTGCAGAACTCTTCGAGGCAAGAACTCCGAAAGATGCAGCTACTCTTACAGCCATCGACGGAACTGTTACAATAGGTGACACAGCGAAGAATAAACGTAAGATTATAATCACTGCTGAAGACGGCTCACAGAAAGAGTATTCAATACCTGTTTCAAAGTTTTTAAGGGTTCAGGATAAAGACTGGATCACAAAGGGTGAAAAAATAGATGACGGTCCTGTAGATCCTCATGAAATTTTAAGGATAAAAGGACCACGGGAACTCCAGAAATTCCTTGTAAACGAAATTCAGGAGGTTTACAGACTTCAGGGTGTTGCCATTAACGATAAGCATATAGAAACAATTGTAAGGCAGATGCTCAGGAAGGTAAGGGTAACGGATCAGGGTGACTCCAACTTCGTAATTGAGCAGGTTGTGGACAAGTTTGATTTTATAGAAGAAAATGACAGAGTTCTTAATGAGGGTGGAAAGCCGGCTACTGCTATCCCTGTGCTGATGGGTATCACTAAAGCGGCTCTTAATACTGAATCATTTATTTCTGCAGCGTCTTTCCAGGAGACAACAAGGGTTCTGACAGATGCTGCTATAAAAGGTAAGGTTGACCATCTCAGGGGACTTAAAGAGAATGTCATTATAGGGCATCTGATCCCTGCGGGAACGGGTGTGAGGATATATAATAATATAAGTGTATATCAGAATGAACCGGGTGACCTTGATGGAGTTGCACCTGAAGCAATAGATGCTGAAGGCATCCAGGAAAACCCGGAATTAACTGCTGCTGACCTTGATAGTGCTGAAAAATAGGCGGCTCTTTATTAATTTCTTGACAAAAGGAGCTCTGAATTGAGGATTACTCAAAATCGGAGCTGATATTTGTTTTTGAAATTATCATTTAATTTATAGTAGATTTAATAGGAGTTGAAATGCCAACAATTAACCAATTGATAAGGAATGGTAGAGAGAAAAAGCTGAAAAAATCTAAATCTCCAGCATTGACATCATGCCCCCAGAAAAGGGGAGTCTGTACAAGGGTAATGACTTTTACACCTAAAAAGCCGAACTCAGCATTGAGGAAGGTGGCAAGGGTAAGGCTTACAAATGGAATTGAAGTTACAGCATATATACCCGGAATAGGTCATAACCTTCAGGAACACTCAGCTGTTCTAATCAGGGGCGGCAGGGTAAAAGACCTTCCCGGTGTAAGGTATCACATAATCAGGGGAACACTTGATTCTCTTGGTGTAAATGACAGAAGAAAAGCCCGTTCAAAATACGGTACAAAAAGGCCGAAGGCTTAATTACACTATATAAGAGAAATAGTTAAGAGGATAATATATGCGCAGACGTAGACCAGTTAAAAGGGAAGTACTTCCAGATCCTAAATTCAACAGCAAACTCGTGTCTAAATTTATAAGCTGTATGATGTATGACGGGAAAAAGGGTGTATCTGAATCAAATTTTTATAAAGCAATGGAAATTATCGGTCAGAAAACCCAGAAAGATGCAATAGAAGTATTTGTTCAGGCACTTGAAAACGTGAAGCCCCTTGTTGAGGTTAAATCAAGAAGAGTAGGGGGAGCGACATATCAGGTACCGGTTGAAATCAGGCCTGAGAGAAGACAGGCTCTTGGAATCAGATGGATAATTAATTATTCAAGAGGAAGATCTGAAAAGACAATGTTCCAGAGACTCGCTGGTGAGCTTATGGATGCATTTAATAATTCAGGTTCTTCAATTAAGAAAAAAGAAGATACTCATAAAATGGCAGAAGCAAATAAAGCTTTCGCTCATTTTAAGTTTTAGTAGATATACTGAACTTACATTACGACAAATACCAGGCAGAACCTGGTATTTGCTGTTTATAAATATATTCACAAAAATCACAGGTATAATATGGCTCGTAAACTCCCCATAAGCAGAACAAGAAATATAGGAATCATGGCCCACATTGATGCGGGGAAAACTACTCTTACAGAGAGGATTCTGTTCTATACAGGTAAAACCCATAAAATGGGTGAAGTACATGAAGGTACTGCTGAAATGGACTGGATGATTCAGGAGAAGGAGAGAGGTATAACTATAACAGCAGCTGCAACAAGCTGTATGTGGAAAAATACTGTAATTAATATTATTGATACTCCGGGGCACGTTGATTTTACTATTGAAGTTGAGAGAAGCCTTAGGGTGCTTGATTCAGCAATTGCCGTTTTTGATGGAGTCGCTGGAGTGGAGCCTCAATCTGAGACTGTTTGGCGGCAGGCGGATCGCTACCATGTTCCAAGGATATGCTTTGTTAATAAACTGGACAGGGTAGGTGCGGATTACGGAATGTGTCTCCGGATGATAAAAGAAAAACTTTTTGCGGAGCCTCTGCCGTTACAGATTCCGGTAGGTGTTGAATCATCATTCATAGGGGTAATTGATCTTCTTTCAATGAAGATGCTTTTATGGGACGATCCCTCCGGGAAGGATTTCCGTGAAACCGAGATCTCTGACGAATTGAAAGCGGAAGCGGAATTACAGCGGGAAAATTTAATAGAAAAGCTTGCTGACTGTGATGAAAATATTATGGAGATGTTTCTGGAGGGAAAAATTCCAGATGAAGGTGAGTTGAAGCAGGCTATCAGGAGAGCAACAATCAGCACAAAACTGTTTCCTGTTTTCTGCGGTTCCGCTCTCCGGAATAAAGGCGTGCAGCCGCTGCTTGATGCAGTGGTGGACTATCTCCCCTCCCCCAAAGATATTCCGGCAGTTCAGGGTCATGATGTAAACGATCACGAAATTATGTTAACTCGTGAAGCGGATGACAAAGAACCATTTTGCGCACTTGTATTTAAAATTATGACAGATCCTCACGTTGGTAAACTTACATATATGCGGGTCTATTCAGGTTCAGTAAAAAGCGGGGAGCAGATACTTAATGTTTCTGTTAATAAAAAAGAGCGGATCAGCCGTTTTTTAAGGATGCATGCCAACCACAGGGAGGAGGTTGATGAGGTTTATACCGGTGATATAATCGCTGCCGTAGGCCTTAAAACTGCAAGGACCGGCGATACTGTAACTCTGCAGGATACGCCTGTGTTGCTTGAAAAGATGATCTTTCCTGAGCCTGTAATATCAATTGCCATAGAGTTGAAATCAAAGGCGGATCAGGATAAGCTTAATACTGCTTTATCACGTCTTGGTGAAGAGGATCCCACCTTCAGATCGAGTATCAATGAAGATACCGGTCAGCTTATTATATCAGGTATGGGGGAACTGCATCTGGATATAATCGTGGACAGGCTCCTCAGGGAATTTAATATACCCGCAAATGTCGGTAAGCCTCAGGTAACATATAAGGAAACTGTTACCGGAGAGGCTGTTGAAGAGCAGACATATGAAAGGCAGATTGCCGGTAAGGATAATTACGGGCATGTTAAGATAAACATTGCTCCGGCAGGGCTGGGAAAAGGTTTTGTCTTCCATAATAAAGTTTCGAAAGATATTATTCCTGAAATGTTTATTAAGGATATCGAAGCCGGTCTTAATGATTCTCTTCAGGGGGGGGTTATTGCAGGGTATAAACTTGATGATGTTGAAATAACTCTGCTCGAAGCAAAATACAATGAGCTTAAATCGACCGGTATGGCATACAGGATTGCTGCAAACATGGCTATGAAGGACGGTGCAAGGAAAGCGAGACCTTTTCTTATGGAGCCTATTATGAAGCTCGAAGTAGTTTCTCCTGAAGAATACACTGGCGACATAATTAATGATATAAGTCAGAGACGTGGTAAAATGGAGAATATTGATTACAGAGGGGAGCTGAAAGTGATAGATGCACGTATTCCTTTATCAGAGGCTTTCGGCTATGCAACGGCTGTACGTTCAATGAGTCAGGGGCGGGCTACTCACACCCTTCAGTTTTCACATTACGATCTGGTCCCGGAAGCTGTTATGAACAGGATTTTAGGGCGGATTAGCGGAATAATTTAAATTAATTTATTTTTTGTTTTACAAAAATATTATTGTTTCAGAGAGTGTCTGGGCGGTGAAATTTTAATAGTTTTTACGAAAAGCAGACATTTTTATTGAATCAGAAAGCTCTGTTGATTATTTTTTTTGATAACAGGCAAATTTAGCTTATTTTACTTGACAGAATATCGAGTTTTTTTTTTATTTCAAAAACTCGCTTGTAGAATGAGTACCGGCACAATTATGTAGTTACATTGCAATAATATTAAATTGCGTGTTTTATAATAAATAAAGAAATAATGTGAAAAAATTAAATAAGTAAGGAGATTTCCAATGGCTAAGGAAAAATTTACAAGAACCAAGCCACATGTTAACGTAGGTACAATCGGACATATTGACCACGGTAAAACAACTTTGACAGCTGCTATTACAAAAGTTTTCCATACAGCGTATGGAACAGGTAAAGCAATTAACTTTGATGAAATAGATAATGCACCTGAGGAAAAACAGAGGGGTATAACAATTGCTACTTCTCACCAGGAGTATGAAACACCTAACAGGCACTATGCTCACGTTGACTGTCCGGGTCACGCTGACTATGTTAAGAACATGATTACAGGTGCTGCACAGATGGATGCTGCAATACTTGTTGTTGCTGCTACAGACGGTGCTATGCCTCAGACAAGAGAGCACGTTCTTCTTGCTCACCAGGTTAACGTTCCATACATGGTAGTTTTTCTTAATAAAGTAGATATGCTTGATCCTTCAGACAGGGCGGAGATGGTTGAGCTTGTTGAAATGGAAATAAGAGAGCTTCTTTCAAATAATGACTTCCCGGGAGATGATGTACCTGTAATTCCCGGATCGGCTCTTAAAGCTCTTGAAGCTGCTGAAGCGGGAAATAAAGATGATGAGTGGTTCCAGACTGTAATTAAGCTTGGCGAGGCTCTTGATTCCTATGTTCCGCAACCGGAAAGGGCTGTTGATAAGCCTTTCCTTATGCCGATTGAGGACGTTTTCTCAATCACAGGCCGTGGTACTGTTGTAACTGGCAGAATTGAAAGAGGTATTGTTAAGACTGGTGAAAGCGTTGAGATTATAGGTTTTGTTGAGACAAAAACATCTGTATGTACCGGTGTTGAGATGTTCAGAAAGATTCTTGATGAAGGTCAGGCTGGTGACAACGTTGGATGTCTCCTCAGGGGTGTAGCGAAGGAAGAGGTTGAAAGGGGTCAGGTTCTTGCTAAACCGGGTTCAATTAAGCCGCATAAAAAATTCCAGGGTCGTGTTTATATCCTTAAAAAAGAAGAGGGTGGAAGACATACTCCATTCTTCGGAAACTATCGTCCTCAGTTCTATTTCAGAACTACTGACGTTACTGGTACAATCGCTCTTCCTCAGGGAGTTGAGATGGTTATGCCTGGTGATGACATCGATATCACTGTTGAGCTTATCACTCCTATAGCGATGGAAGAAGAGCTCAGGTTCGCAATCCGTGAAGGCGGAAGAACTGTTGGTGCCGGCGTTGTTGTTAAGGTTATAGAATAATATTACAGTAGAATATATATGCAATCGTCAGGCCTGCGCCTGACGATTGTTATCTAAGTATAAGCAAGGTGAAATAAAGTGGCAAAGCTAACAGGGCAGCGAATCAGGGTAAAGCTGAGATCATATGATGCGAAACTGCTGGATCAGTCGGCGGAAAAAATAGTAACAACAACTAATAGAAGCGGGGCGAAAATTGCAGGCCCTATTCCTCTGCCGACAAAGATTGAAAAGTTTTGTGTATTAAGATCTCCCCATGTTAATAAGAAGTCAAGGGAGCAGTTTGAAATTAGGACTCACAAAAGGTTAATTGATATTATTGATCCGAACTCCGATACGGTTGAAGCATTAATGAAGCTCGAACTTCCTGCTGGCGTATCTGTAGACATTAAGTCCTGATAAGATAAAAACTCAAAAAACCTGCAAGAAAAAGAAATACCGGAAATGAATTTCGGCTATTGTTATGAATTTATAATGAAGTATATATAGGTTAATGTGATGAAAAAGGCACTATTCGGGAAAAAAATCGGCATGACTCAGTATGTGAAGGAAGACGGGACTGTTGTGCCTGTAACAGCATGCGAAATGGTACCATGCGTAGTTGTGCAGAAAAAGACCAGGGAAGTTGACGGTTATGAGGCTTTAAAACTCGGTTTCTGTGATCAGAAAGAGTTCAGGCTTACAAAACCTATTGCAGAAGATTTGAAGAAAAAGAATATAGCTCCGAAGAGATACTTTGCGGAGATAGAAAATTTTGATCCGGCTCTTGAAGTTGGAAGTGAAATTAAATGCACAATCTTTCAGGAAAATGATGTTGTAGATGTTACCGGTACAACCAAAGGACGCGGTTTTGCCGGGGTTATGAAAAGATATGGATTCGGCGGTGGTAGAAAAACACATGGTTCAAACTTCCACAGGGCGCCGGGCTCAATAGGCGCGCATACTTATCCGGCTGAAGTATGGAAAGGGAAAAAAATGCCGGGACGTATGGGCAATGATAAGGTTACTATAAAAAATCTGAAAATTGTTAAAATACTTGAAGATAAAAACATCGTACTGATTTCGGGCGCCATACCGGGAAGAAAAAATTCTTTGATAAAAGTAACAGTGAAATAGGCGGTTTGAAATGAAGATAGATAAGTATTCAATCGATGGCAAGGTAGTCGGACAGGTTGAGCTCTCTGACGCAGTGTTTGGTGCAGAAGTAAACGATGTTGTAATATATGAATATATTAAGGCTGCAAACGCAAATCTCAGGCAGGGAACACATTCAGCAAAAGAGAGAGCAGAAGTAAGAGGCGGCGGGGCAAAACCCTGGAAACAGAAGGGAACAGGCCGTGCACGTTCAGGTTCATCAAGGTCTCCAATCTGGAGAGGTGGTGGTACAATATTTGCACCTCAGCCAAGGGATTACTCAATAAAACTTCCAAAACAGATTAAGGCTGCTGCGTTTGTTTCAATATTTTCTCTTAAAGCAAAAAGCGGTGCTGTTAAAGTTGTTGAGGACTTCAGTGTAGAAGGCAAAACGAAAGAGATAGCAAATATTGGTAAAGCTCTGTCCGTAACAAAAGGTATTCTGATTTCCGGAAAAGCAGATAGTGATGATTCAATGCTTAAGAGAGCAATAAGAAATATACCCTGGTTTAGGTACAATAATGTTAAAAGACTTTCAGGAAGAGATATCTTTTTTTCAAAAGAAGTGATTCTTACAGAAAGCGCTGTAAACCAGATTAATGAAAAATATGCTAGGGCTAAGTAAGATGAATTCCAATGACATTATAATAAAACCTGTAATATCAGAAAAATCAACCGGGATGATGGAAGACAACAAGTACGTTTTCAAGGTTGCTACCAGGGCAAATAAGCTGACGGTTAAAGCTGCCGTTAAAGAGATATTCGGTGTTATGCCTGAAAAGGTCAACATCGTTAACGTCAGGGGAAAAAATCGCAGACTCCGATATAGAATGGGTAAAAGATCAGCCTGGAAAAAAGCGATCGTTACGCTCAAAGCCGGTGATAAAATCGAAATATTTGAAGGTCAATAATCAGGATTGTTATAAAAGGATATCGCTATGGGAATAAAAAAATTCAGGCCTGTAACACCAACATTAAGATATAAGACAGTACTCGATAAATCCGAGCTTACCGAGGATAAACCGTTTAAGCCTCTTACAAAAGGTAAAACAGGTGACTCAGGTAGAGGTTTTAAAGGACAGGTTACTGTCAGAAGAAGAGGTGGCGGTCACAAAAGAAAACTCAGGCTTATAGATTTTAAAAGAAACAAATACGGCATACCGGGCAAAGTTGTTTCAATAGAATATGATCCTAACAGATCCGCAAATATCGCTCTTATATCCTATATCGATGGTGATAAGAGATATATAATCGCTCCCGAATCTGTAAAGGTGGGTGACAGGATTGAAGCAGGTGAAAAAGTTGAAATAAAAGCAGGAAATGCTCTGCCTCTAAAAAATATACCTCTTGGTTCAAGTATTTATAACATAGAACTTCATAGAGGAAAAGGGGGGCAGCTTGTAAGGTCTGCAGGTACTACTGCTATACTTACAGCAAAAGAAGAAGATTATTGTCTTGTTAAACTCCCTTCCGGTGAAATCAGAAAGATTCACAGTGAGTGCTACTCAACAATCGGAATTGTGGGTAACAAGGATCATATAAATGTGACAATCGGTAAAGCAGGTCGTTCACGATGGATGAACAAAAGACCTAAAGTCAGAGGGGTTGCGATGAACCCTGTTGACCACCCGCTTGGTGGTGGTGAAGGTAAATCTTCCGGTGGTCGTCACCCTGTATCACCTACAGGCCAGCCGACTAAAGGTTATAAAACCAGGAAGAAACATAAATACAGTGATAATTATATAATCAAGAGAAGGAAAGGCTGATATGGCAAGATCAATTAAAAAAGGACCATATGTAGATCCAAAACTGTTTAAAAAAATTGAAGAGATGAACTCGACCAATAATAAGAAAGCACTTAAAACATGGTCAAGACGATCAACCATATTTCCCGAGATGATAGGACATACACTTATGGTGCATAATGGCAAGACATTCATTCCTGTCTATGTATCTGAAAATATGATTGGACATAAATTAGGTGAGTTTTCTCCCACAAGGACATACAGGGGCCATACAAGCAAAGATGATAAAGTGGCTAAGAAGAAAAGGTAAAGAGGACTGAAAATGGAATCATCTGCAAAATCAAAACAAAACAGAGTATCTGCATCTAAAGTCAGACTTGTAACCAATGAAATAAAAGGTTATTCTCTACCTGAAGCAATTGATATTCTGAAAAATATGCCACAGAAAGGCGCCAGGATTGTTCTTAAGACCCTTTATTCAGCGGGTGCCAATGCCAAGTATCAGAATCCTGATATTATCGAAGATGCTCTTTTTATCAAAAAAATTGCTGTTGATGAAGGCCCCACAATGAAAAGGTTCCATGCGAGAGCGAGAGGAAGAGCGGGCAGAATCAGAAAAAGAACCAGTAATGTAACTATTATATTATCTGATGAAAATTAAAGCATACAAGGAATAATAAGATGGGTCAGAAGGTAAATCCAATAGGAATCAGAGTAGGTATAAACCGTACATGGGATTCAGTCTGGTATGATGAAAAGAAAGAATACGCGAAAAATCTTCATGAAGATCTGAAAATAAAAAAATTTATTGCCAAAGAAAAGAAAAGCGCTGGAATAGCAAAAGTCACTATTGAAAGATTTCCTGACAGGGTAAATGTTAATATTAATGCCTCCAGACCCGGCGTTCTTATCGGCAAAAAGGGTGCGGATATTGAAGAACTGAAAGGTCAGCTTCAGAAGATTGCTTCTAAAACAGTCTATATTAATATAATTGAAGTAAAAAAACCTGAAAAGAATTCTAAACTTATAGCTGAGCAGATTGCATCTCAGATAGAAGGGAGATTCCCTTACAGAAGAGCTGTAAAACAGGCTATGACTAACGCCATGAGGAGCGGTTCTCTTGGTATTAAGATAATGGTTTCAGGCAGGCTTAACAACGCAGAAATGGCGAGGACTGAGTCCTTCAAAGAAGGCCGGATTCCTCTTCATACATTGAGAGCTGATATTGATTACGGTTTTGCAGAAGCCCTTACAGCTTTCGGTCTTATAGGAGTAAAAGTCTGGTTATATAACGGTGATGTTCTTTCTAAAGATCAGGAAGACGAAGAAGATAAGTATTCAGTAAAAAGAAAAACCAGATAATCAGTTACGGAACAGGTGAATTCTTATGTTAATGCCAAAAAGAGTAAAGCATAGAAAAGTAATGAGGGGTAGAATGAAAGGTTCTGCCCAGAGAGGAGCTACAGTTGCATTCGGTGAATATGGGCTGAAAGCGCTCGAATCAGGAAAAATTACCAGCAGACAGATTGAGGCTGCCAGGGTAGCAGTAAACAGAAAGGTAAAAAGGGGAGGGAAGCTCTGGATAAGAATATTTCCTGATTTTCCCTTTACAAAAAAACCTGCTGAAACAAGGATGGGTAAAGGAAAAGGTAATCCTGAAGGATTTGTAGCAAGGGTTTTCCCGGGCCGAATTCTTTTTGAAATTGCCGGTGTTGATGAAGCTCTTGCAAAAGATGCTCTTGAAAATGCTGCTAAAAAACTTCCCCTTAAGACGAAAGTTGTTTCAGTTGAAAAAATCGGATAGTATTCGTGTAATCAATATTAGAGGCGCAAGATGAAAGGTAAACTTGAAGAATTGACAATGGATGAACTGAACAAAAGCCTTGTTGACACTAAGGTGGAATTAAGAAAGGAAAGGTTCAGGGCTGTTACCAGTAAGGTAGATAATCCGAAGAAGATAAAGAATTTAAAGAAACATGTAGCCAGAATTCTCACTTTGAAACGAGAGTATGATCTGGGTATCAGGAAACCTAGAGGGTAAGGGGATCTATATACTATGAAATCTAACAGGAAACAGCTGATTGGGAAAGTTGTAAGCAATAAGATGGATAAGACTGTTGTCGTTGAAATAGAAAATCTTGTAATGCATACACTTTATAAAAAATCTGTGAAAAGAACAAAGAAAGTTAAAAGCCATGACGAAAAAAATGAGTGTTCTATTGGCGATACAGTGAAGATTGAAGAATCAAGGCCATTATCAAAAGATAAAAGATACAGGTTAGTAGAAATAATTGAGAAAGTGAAGTAGAGGTGCATCATGATTCAGGTACAGACCATACTTGAAGTAGCGGATAACAGCGGAGTTAAGAAAGTTCAGTGCATAAAAGTTCTTGGCGGTACAAGAAGGAGATATGCCTCGGTAGGTGATGTGATTGTTGTTGCAGTGAAAGACTCGCAGCCTTCATATGGACTTAAAGATTCAACAGGTAAAAAAGTACATAATAAATCTGTTTTAAGAGCGGTTGTTGTAAGGACAACAAAACCTGTAAGAAGAAAAGATGGTTCATATATCAGGTTTGATGATAATGCAGTTGCAATAATCGATGCAAAAGGTGAACCAAAGGGATCAAGGATATTCGGACCTGTTGCCAGAGAGCTCAGGGATAAAAACTTTTTAAAGATTGTTTCACTTGCTCCAGAAGTTCTATAAAGAGGTTTAAAAATGAATAGCAGTCAGAGTGAAAATATAAAACCAAAGATCAAGGTAAATGATAACGTTGTAATAAAGAACGGTGTCAGCAAAGGTAAGCGTGGTAAAGTTTTAAAAATAGATCGTGAAAAATCACGAGTTATAGTTGAAGGGATCAATAAGAGAGATAAATATCTTAAACCTTCACAGGATAATCCGCAGGGTAGAGTAGTTAGTATTGAATTTCCTATTCATATTTCAAATGTTATGTATTTCTGCGATAAGTGCAAGAAAGGGAGCAGAATCGGTATTGAAATCAAGGATAAGAGCAAATTCAGAGTATGTAAAGCATGCGGCAAAAGTCTAGATAAATAAGGGTAGCAATTATGCATGTAAGATTAAGAGAAGAATATAATAAGCAATACAAGCAGAATCTGGTTAATCAGTTTAAGTATTCGACTATTATGCAGGTTCCAAAACTTGAAAAGATAGTACTGAATGTCGGAATGGGTGAAGCTCACTCAAATCCTAATCTTCTTAATTCAGTTCTCCAGGAACTTGGCCTTATTACAGGACAAAAAGCTGTTAAAACTGTCGCAAGAAAATCTATCGCGAACTTCAAAATCAGGGAAGGATATGATGTTGGAGCAAGGGTAACACTCCGCGGTGACAGGATGTATGAATTTCTTGACAGGCTAATTAATATCGCTCTTCCGAGGGTAAGGGACTTTAAGGGGCTTTCAGGGAAGTCTTTTGATACAAACGGTAATTATAATTTTTCAATTCACGAGCAGATTATTTTTCCTGAAATTAACTTTGATAAAACCGAGAAAATTCACGGTATTAATATAACTATAGTAACAACGGCCAAATCAAAAGAGGAGGCATTTGCTCTTCTCAAAGAGTTTAAAATGCCTTTTAAGGAACAGGGGTAATCATTTATGGCAAAAACAAGCATGATAGCTAAGCACAACAGCGAAAAGAAATTTTCAGTTAGACAACATAACAGATGCGCGATTTGCGGCAGACCGAGAGGTTACTTGAGAAGGTTTGATATGTGCAGGATATGCTTCAGGAAACTTGCCAGTGAAGGTGAGATCCCCGGTGTAACTAAATCATCATGGTAGAAAATTAAGTGGAGAGTTGATAAAGATGAGCGCAACTAGTGATCCAATCGCTGATATGCTGACAAGAATAAGGAATGCCGTAAAGGCAGAACATCTGAAAGTGGATATTCCTTCATCTAAAATTAAAGTTGCTATAGCAAAGATATTAAAAGATGAAGGTTTTGTTAAAAATTACAAAATTATTGAAGATAACAAACAGAAAGTTCTGAGAGTTTATCTTAAATATAGTGAAGAAAATCAGCCTGCAATTCTTGATCTAAAGAGAATCAGCAAACCAGGAAGAAGAGTTTACAGCAAAGCTGAAGAACTCAGGCCGGTTTATAATAACATAGGGATCTGGATTCTTTCAACACCTAAAGGTGTTATAACTAACAAAGCCGCTAAAAAGCTGAACGTCGGCGGCGAAGTAATCTGTGAAATATCATAAGTAGGAAGAGTGGTTTAAAATGTCGAGAATAGGGAAAAAACCGATTGAAATACCCGGAAATGTTACTATTAATATTGATGGGAAAAATATTACCGTTAAGGGACCCCTGGGTGAGAATAAGTTAGCCCTGCTTGACGGTGTAATTGTAAAGCATGAAGAAAAATGTCTAAATGTTACCATTGAAGATGAAAACAATAAACAGCAACGTGCTTATCACGGGCTCTTTAGAACTCTTATTAACAACATGGTTGTTGGTGTATCTACCGGTTTTGTAAAAGAGCTTGAAATTGTCGGTGTCGGTTACAGAGCACTGCAGCAGGGGAAAGACATCCAGTTTCAGCTTGGTTATTCACATACAATACTTTTTCCAGCTCCTGAGGGGATAACACTTGAAGTAACAGAAGCGACCAAGTTCAAAGTTAAAGGTTTTAATAAAGAACTTGTCGGTCAGGTGGCGGCTAACATCCGAAAACTGCGGGCCCCGGAACCTTATAAAGGCAAGGGTATCAGATATAAGAATGAAAACGTCAGGAAAAAAGCAGGAAAGACAGGTAAAAAATAATGGATAAGTTATCATTAAAGAAAAAACAGTTCGAACGCAGAAGAGTTAGAATAAAAAATAAAGTTAGAAGAAATAATGAAGTTTTACGTCTTTGTATATCAAGAAGTAACCAGAACTTCTATGCTCAGATAATAGATGATAAAAAAGGACATACACTTGTTGCATTATCTACTCTTTCTAATGAGTTTTCTGATGTAAAAAATCGCGGAAACATCGAATCAGCAAAAAAATTAGGCAAACTTATTGCTGAAAAAGCAGCAGGCCAGGGGATAAAAGCTGTTGTTTTCGATAGAAATGGTTATCTTTATCACGGAAAAATCAAGGCATTTGCCGATGCAGCTCGTGAAAACGGTCTTGAGTTCTAGGAGTGAATATGAAAATCAAAAGAAAAAGAACAAAAATTGATGGAATTGAACTATCTGATAAGGTAGTAATTATAAACAGGGTTGCCAAGGTTGTAAAAGGTGGTAGAAGATTCTCTTTTAACGCTCTTTCAGTTGTTGGTGATTCAGATGGGCATGTAGGTGTTGGTTTCGGTAAAGCAAATGATGTTCCGGATGCTATAGATAAAAGCAAGGAAGATGCGAAGAAAAATGTTTATAAAATAAATATAAACAAAAATACAATCCCTCATGAGGTTATTGGACAGTTTAAATCTGCTAAGGTTATCATGAAACCTGCCGCACCTGGAACAGGAATTATAGCAGGTGCATCTGTAAGAGCAGTTATTGAGAAAGCAGGGATATCTGATATATTAACAAAATCTCAGGGTTCAAGAAATCCGATTAACATAGTAAAAGCGACACTTGATGGTCTTCTTCAACTTCGCAGCTTAAAGGAAACAGCTGAAGTCAGAGAAGTACAGATTTCAAAACTTTGGGAGTAATGTTTATGGAGAAGAAAATTTTAATAAAGCAGGTTAGAAGCACAATATCTTGCAAACCTAACCAGAGAGATACATTAAGGGCTCTTGGTCTTAGAAAAATTAATGCAACAAGAGAACATAAGGATAACCCTGTAATCAGGGGGATGCTTGACAAGGTCAAACATCTTGTAGAAGTAACTGAAATAAAGTAGAAGAAGAGAAAAACTATGGAACTTTATACATTAAAAAAACCTGCATCAATTAAAAGAAAAAAAAGAGTAGGTATAGGCCCATCATCAGGTCATGGTAAAACTTCATGCCGTGGACATAAGGGACAGATGGCAAGATCCGGTGCCAAGCATCGTGCCTGGTTTGAGGGCGGGCAGATGCCTCTCCAGAGAAGGATCCCGAAAAGAGGATTCAATAATATTTTTAAAGTGTACTATCAGGTTGTTAATGTATCACAGCTTGATAAGATTGAAGTTTCAGAAATTACTCCGGAAGTACTTGTTAAATCCGGTCTTATAGATTCAGTTTGTGAGCCTGTTAAAATTCTCGGAAATGGGGAAATAAGCAAAGGTAAAAAAATTACAGCTGATGCATTTTCTGCTTCAGCAATCGAAAAGATTAAAAAAGCTGGCGGAGAAGCGGTTCTTTTAAACGAATCTAAATAGATAGGGATAAGGAAAATTAATGTCAAGTGCTGTTGTAAATATCTTCAAAATTCCTGATTTAAGAAAAAGGGTATTGTTTACCCTTTTTATGTTAATAGTTTACAGGATTGGAGCTCATATTCCAATCCCCGGTATCAACGTTGAAGCATTGAGGGATTATTTTGTTGAAGCTGAGAATTCAGGCGTGCTTGATTTCTTTGACCTCTTCGCTGGTGGAGCTTTAAAGAGGTTTACTATTTTTGCTCTTGGTATTATGCCATATATTTCATCTTCAATTATTATTGACCTTCTTAAAACGGTTTTTCCGTATCTTATGGAGCTGTCGAAAGAGGGTGCCGAAGGGCAGAAAAAGCTTAGTCAGTATACAAAATATGGAACAGTTTTTCTTTGTACAATACAGGGATTAGGGCTTGTTTTCTGGATGAAGTCGATGAGAACAGCAGATGGAACAACAGTTGTTCCTGAAGGTGCCGGTATCGGTTTTACTATAATGGCGGTTCTTGCCATTGTTACAGGAACGATGGTATTGATGTGGTTCGGAGAACAGATAACAGAACGCGGTATTGGTAATGGAATATCACTTATTATTATGGCCGGTATTGTTGTAAGACTTCCGCAATCTTTTTATGCAACTATGAAAAAGATTGGTGACACAGGGGAACCTATTGTAGGTATAATACTATTAGGACTCTTTTTTCTTGTTGTTGCTGCATGTATACTGCTTACTCTCGGGACCAGACGAATACCTGTTCAATACGGAAAACGGATGATGGGTGGTGCTGCGATGCAGAGAACTGCGCAGTATATTCCGTTAAGAGTTAATGCTGCGGGGGTTATACCTATAATTTTTGCTTCTGCAATTATTGTTTTCCCTTCTCAGATGGTAAGAATGATCGGTGTCAGCAGTAATGTTTATCTCAATAAACTGCAATATTGGCTTACACCCGGTCAGGTTCCTTATATTGTTCTTTACAGTGCACTTGTTATATTTTTCTGTTTCTTTTATACACAGTTGCGTTTTAATCCTGTTGAAATTGCGGATAATCTTAAAAAGTATGGTGGATTTATACCTGGTATAAGACCGGGACTTAATACTTCAGATTATTTAATGGGAGTTCTCAACAGGATAACTTTATCAGGTTCAATATTTCTGGCTCTGATCTCTATAGTCCCTGATTTTATAATAAGAATATGGCCGGAGCAGGTTCCAATGGAAATGGCTTATCTGTTTGGCGGAACATCGTTGCTCATTATTGTCGGTGTTGCGTTGGATACCTTGAAGCAGATTGAGTCTCAGCTTCTTATGAGGCATTATGACGGCTTTCTCGGATCCAAAAAGAAAATCCAGGGAAGATTCTAATATATTTGAGAGAGGTTTATGGCTAAAGAAGAACCAATTGAAGTTGAGGGTGTTGTGGTTGAACCGTTACCGAATGCCATGTTCAGAGTTAAGCTGGCAAACGGCCACGTAGTTCTTGCGCATATATCCGGAAAAATGAGAATGCATTATATACGGATTCTTCCGGGTGATAAGGTAACAGTAGAATTATCACCATATGATCTAAACAGAGGAAGAATCATATACAGATCTAAATGAATGAACTTGGAATAATAAAGTTGACATTAAGTTGATGTTATTAATATATGGCTTTTTGTTCGATAAGAGGTATGAGTTATGAAGGTTAATGTATCAGTAAAAAAAGTTTGCAGTGAATGCAAAGTTATTAAGAGACACGGTGTTGTCAGGGTTATATGTACAAATCCAAGGCATAAACAGCGACAGAAGATTAGAAAAATTAGTAAACATTAATTGATAGTTAAGAGGATTATATTCTATGGCAAGGATAGCAGGTGTAGATTTACCAAATGATAAAAGAGTTGAAATCGGACTCACGTACATCTACGGAATAGGATTAACAACATCTAAAAAAATTGTAAGTGAAGCTGGAATAAACCCCGATACGCGAATAAAAGATCTTACAGATGATGAAATTGCAAATATCAGAAAATTTATAGACCTGAATCTGAAAGTTGAAGGAGATCTCAGAACTGAGATATCTTTAAATATAAAACGCTTGATGGATATCGGATGCTACAGGGGGATCAGGCATAGAAGAGGATTACCTGTAAGAGGACAGAACACCAAGAATAATGCAAGAACCAGAAAAGGTAATCGTAAGGCTTCAGTTGGAAGCAAGAAAAAGAAATAAGGGGTATTTTTCGTGAAACAGAAAAAGGCAAAGAAAAAAGAGAAAAAGAATATTCCTGTTGGAAAAGCTTTTATTCAGGCTACATATAATAATACAATAGTAACTCTTACTGATATGCAGGGAAATGTTATTTCCTGGGCAACAGCCGGTGGAGAGGGCTTTAAAGGCTCAAGAAAATCAACTCCATTTGCTGCACAGATGGCTGCGAAAACAGCTGCGGAAAGCGCAATTGAAACAGCCGGTCTCCAGTCTATTGAAGTATATGTTAAAGGGCCCGGAATTGGAAGAGAAGCAGCAGTGAGATCTCTTTTTCAGAGCGGACTTAATATAAGCAAGATAAAGGATGTGACTCCTGTTCCTCACAACGGTTGCAGACCTAAAAAACGCAGAAGAGTTTGATGGAGTGATCTAATTATGGCTAAATATACAGGACCAAGATGTAAATTATGCAGAAGGGAGATGACTCCTCTTATGCTGAAAGGGCAGAGATGCCTTACTGATAAATGTCCACTAAAGGGTGATAAAAAATATCCTCCAGGACCGCCGAGAAAAAGAAGAACAAAGATGTCAGATTACGCTGTTCAGTTAAGAGAAAAACAGAAAATCAAAAGAACATATGGACTTCTTGAGAAACCTTTCAGACTTAATTTTGAAGAAGCTAATAGAATGAAAGGTGTTACAGGCGATAATATGCTTTCGCTTCTTGAAAGAAGACTCGATAATGTAATATACAGAACAGGTTTTGCTTCATCAAGATCTCAGGCGAGACAGCTTATTCAGCATAAACATATCACTGTTAATGGCAGAGTTGTTGATATACCTTCTTTTATAGTAAGAGAAGGGCATCAGATCGAAATAAGAGAAAATTTTAAAACAAATGCAGTACTTGAAGATTCTATAAAGCTCTCAAAAGCGATTGATTCTAAACCGGAATGGATTGAAGTTGACTATGATGCAAAAATTGCTAAAGTCAGCAGAATACCGTTAAGGACTGATATCAAAGAAGGATTTAATGAGCAGCTTGTAGTTGAGCTCTATTCAAAATAGTGATTTCACTGATTCAGGTTTACAAGTTGTTTTTTTAATATTGAGCTGGAGGAAAAGATGGCCCCAAAAAATCTCCTGAAGGGCTTTAAACGACCAAGTAAAATTTCATTTGAACATGATGAATTGCAGCCGAACTACGGAAGATTTATTGCTGAACCATTTGAAAGAGGTTACGGTTTAACGGTTGGAAATTCACTAAGAAGAGTGCTGCTTTCTTCTATCGAAGGTGCTGCAATTACAGCTATCAAGATAGAGGGTGTGCCTCATGAGTTTTCCACAATTCCCGGAGTTTATGAAGACGTAACCAGAATGATACTTAGTCTTAAAAAACTGAGATTTAAGTATGAAGGTGAGATTCCGAAAGTTTTACATATAGTCAAACAGGGCTCGGGAGAACTTACTGGCGCTGATTTTGATATAGACCCTGATATTGAGGTAATGAATAAGGACCTCAAGATCGTTACTCTTAATGATTCTGCCAAAATTGATATGGAAGTGCAGATAGAAAGAGGCAGAGGGTATGTGCCATCTGAAATTAATAAAGTGAACACAGAGACAGTTGGAGTTATTCCGATAGACTCGGCCTTTTCACCGGTGGTAAAAGTCAATGTGAAAGTTGAAGATACTCGTGTATCTCAGAGAACTGATTATGACAAGCTTATTCTCGAAATCTGGACCGATGGCTCTATTTCACCTGATGACACACTTGCTCAGGCTGCCAAAATTATAAAAGATCATATGTCAATCTTCATAAATTTCGAAGAGGAACATGAAGAGGAAGTTGAAGTTGTTGATGAAGGAATCGAAAAGATGAAGGTTCTTTTATCAAAATCAATTGATGATATAGAATTTTCTGTAAGGGCATATAACACACTGAAAAGTGTCGATGTATCAACACTCGAAGAACTCGTCAAACGGACTGAAGATGAGGTCAGAAAGTCTAAACATTTCAGTGATATGGTACTGAAAGAGATAAAATCAAAACTTGAGGCTTATCATTTAAGCCTTGGATTGAAGGATTAAATGAGGTTAATAAATGAGACACAAGAATAAAGTAAGGATACTTGGCAGAAGTCACGCACATAGAAAAGCCATGTTTGAAAATATGGTTACTTCCCTCTTTGATCATGAAAGAATTATTACAACAAAAGAGAAAGGGAAGGAGCTTAAAATCGTTTCTGAAAAGCTTATAACAAAAGCTAAGAAGAATATCGTTATTCCTGATTCTGAACCTGAAAAGAAACTTCATAACAAAAAAGAGGTTTTCAGAGTTATTAAAAATAAGGATATTGTTAAAAAACTTTTCGATGATATTGCACCAAGATTTAAGGACAGGAAGGGCGGTTACACCAGAATGTATCTCCTTGGAAGAAGAGATGGTGATGCTGCTGAAATGGCTGTTGTTGAATTAGTTGAAAGAAAAGCAAAAGTTGTTGAACCTAAAAAAGAAGTTAAGAAAAAAGATAAATAATCTAAACAGTATTTTAATATAATAAAAAAGCTTCAGAAATTTCTGAAGCTTTTTTATGTATGAGTAATATAAAAATCAGGAGTCTTTTAAACCAAGTTTATCCATTGTTTTCTTTCTTCTGGCAAGCTCGACAGTATACAGCAATTTAACATTATCAACAGCATCTACTTTGAATTTTTCAGGGATCCTGTCATCAAAAATTGGTGTCAGCTGATCTTTTCTTATCTGATATTTATCGAGTATATTTCCTGCGTTGTGCTGGTTCTTTACTCTGTAAATTTCCAGTGCGCTCTCTTTTCCTATCCGGCACATTTTGATGACATTCATATATCTATCTATTACATAATTAAGATTTTCTGTTTTGATTTTTTTTCTGCTTTTTATGAATTTTATATCCTCCCCTTCATGCACCCGTTTGGCTTCATGGTAATGATAAAATCCGTTTTTCAGGTATCTTTCAATTTTAGCTGCATCAAAATAAAAATGGTAATCCTTGGCTGAAAATTTTTCATCATATGGCATAACGTCTTTTAGTGGATCAAAAGGTTTATTGAAATATGAAGCATAACCGTTACGTCTGTCAAGTTCGAGAAAAATTTCGATGGATTTATTGTCTTCAATAGTCGATTTCAGAAGTTCATTGGTCCTTTGCAAATAAAGAGCTGAAAGCTCTTCCATCATATTCATTATTTCTATTTTTAAATTATAAAATTTAGCTGCTGAATCATCGAAATTCTGTCCATAATATTGCAGGCTGGCATCCTCATAGTTTTTTGTAATGGATTCCATTGCTTTCTGGTTGGATTCATTGCGGAAATTAGAGATCATAGGTTTTAGTTCACGTAGAATCTTTGTTGTATAATAATAGTCTTTACTTGATCTTTCAGCAACAGATATAGGGTAAGCAGCTGTTCCTGTGAGCAGTATTATCAGGAGTATCTGGAATAGCCTTCCTGCTTTTTTCATTTTATGCCTCACAAAGTGGATATTTATAGTCATTTAATTTTCGACAGATAAAAAAGGGTTCTTAAACAGAAAATGTTATATTATTAGTAATAAATTATTTTAGAATTTCCTGTATATACTTAAACAAATTTTTTTTAATTATCACTTTAAAAAAATAATTGTATCGATTTGTATATCGTGGATAGTAGTATCCAATCATTATGGTCTGAACATAGTATCAGGTATAATATTTGAAAATAAACCTCTGGAGCACCGGATGGACGATTCGAAAAAGATTTCATTCAGACAGAAAAATCAGACTCTATGCCCTGTTTGCAGAAATGAGTTTTACAGGGAGGAGATGTTTACCGGCGGCGGGCGGCTTATTGTGGAAAAACTCACAGATGAGTTGAGAAGGGTTTATAAAGAAAGTAAGAAATTCGGTAAAATATATCCTCTTGTATATTTGCTCAACGTATGCCCGAACTGTTTATTTACAGCATATCCAAAGGACTTCAGCGAACTGACAGATGCAGAAATCAGCAAACTACAGGAAATGAGACCTGCGAGAATTAATGCTGTTAATAAATTTTTTGGTGAACTCGATTTTAAAGCTGATAGAAACCTGATGCTTGGAGCAGCTTCTTATATGCTTGCTGTTGACTGTTACAATGTCAGGCGGAAAAATGTCGCTCCGACTTTTAAAAAAGCAGTATCCTCTTTAAGGGGGGCATGGCTTTTTTCTGATCTTGCAAATGAATACCCCGATCTCCCTTATAAAAAAATGTCTCTCTTTTTCTATAAAAAAGCGCATGAATATTATCTCCAGGTTATTGAATTACTACAAAACGGGAATGAGCCGGCAGATGCAGCAGGGAATATGGGGCCTGACGCTGATAAAAACTGGGGTTATGAAGGGATACTATATGTAATGGCTGTTTTAACTTTGAAGTTCGGTTCCCGCGAAAAGGACATTGATAAAAAAATAGATCATTTTAATACCTGTAAAAAGTATTTAAGCAGACTTTTTGGAGCAGGAAAATCATCGAAAGCAACCCCCAGCGATCTCCTTGATAAAACAAGGGATTTGTATGATAAAATAAATGAATCTCTTGCACAGTGGGAAGCGGAGAAGAATTCTTGACCCGTTATGCTCTTTTACTGCAATATGACGGCACTGATTTTAACGGATGGCAGATTCAGCCGGAGGGCCGCACAGTTCAGTATGAAATTGAGAAAGCATTAAAAATACTTTCAAAAAAAGATGTGAGGATTACTGCTTCAGGCCGAACTGATACCGGCGTTCATGCACTGGGGCAGGTTGCACATTTTGACGCTGATTTTAATATCCCTCTTGATAAACTGTGCATTAGCCTGAATGGTATACTTCCGAAGGACGTTTCGGTTAAAAATGCCTATCGTGTGCCTGATGATTTTCATTCAAGGTTTTCTGCTGTTGAAAGAGAGTATCTATATCTGATCTACAGATATCCGCTCAGAACTCCATTCATGACATACAGGGCTATGTGGGTAAACCATCCCATTGATATTGATTATATCAGAAAAGTATCCTCGTATCTTGTGGGGGAAAAGGATTTCTGCTCCTTCTGTAAAAAAATTTCTTCTGAAAAAGGAACAATCAGAAAAATTGAGGCTATAGAGGTTACAGAATCTGATGATGTAATAAGAATCAGGTTGAAGGCTAATGCTTTTCTGCACAATATGATAAGGATAATAGTTGGTACCATTGTGCAGATGTACCGGGAAGAAAGGGATCCTCTGTTTATTAATGAAATACTGGACAGGAAGGATAGATCTTATAGCGGTTTTACAGCTCCACCTTACGGCTTATATCTTAATGAAATAACATATAACCCCCCTTTAAGTTATTATGAATCAGCATTCTGATTGTTTGAATAAAAAATGAAACATTTAAAGCCTGGAATGGTATAATTTAAATAGAGAAGTAAGCTACTTCTTTATTTATGCAGAGTTGTTAGTGATTTTAATTATTGACATTATCAAGTCGTGAATAAAGATATCAAAAATTTATTAATCCCGGTTAATCCTGAAAATGAGAAAACATTTTACTGTTTTATGTGTATTTTTGCTGTGTATTTCGTTATGCACTGAACTTTCGGCAGCCAGCTCAAGGAAGAAATATTTTTCAAAACCACAGATTGGCTTATGGTATGGGCCGATAACTCCTCTGTTTGAGACCAATGAACATCTTGATCCTAACCTGGGTGGCGGGGGATTTTTCAGATATAATTTACCCTATGCACCGTTGAAAATCGGGCTTGAATCTTCTTACCAGTATTATGATTCAGAGGGTATGGCCGAAATGAGGCTTATACCTGTTTATTCAAATCTTTTATGGCTTCTGCCTATTAATCTTCCTATCAGGTTTCAATTGAAAGCAGGCGCAGGTTTATGTAAAGTCCGGGTTGAGCCTGATGATGTAAATCAGTGGGATCCTATGTTTATGGCAGGTACAGAAATTTCATTCCCTGCGGGGAAGATCGCAAATATTGCGTTGAGGCTTGATTATCTTTGCGTGTATGAAGAGCATCTGAAAGGTGCAACTAAAAATGGGCATTTTTTTAATGCCGGAATTTCTCTCTATTTTAATTTAAATTTGTAATGGTGTGCTGATGAATTTCAGAAAGATATATCTGCTTTTGCTTATAATTATACTGACCTCTTTAAGTTGCGGGAAAGAGCCGGTTTTTACAGAGATGTCAACTAACAGGCTGACGATTAGGTTAAAGGGAACTTTTGAGACTGAGAGTACTTCTAATTTTGTCACAATGACTTCACAGGGTATTAATGCTTCACCATTTCAGGACGACTCTGTTGATGAAGTTACTGCCGGTTCAAATGATGTTAAACCAGCAACTCTTATGCTGGACATTGCAGAAATCAGACTGAGCGGTAAAAAGATAAGTAATTACAGGCAGGTTCTCGAAATCCCTCTTGGTGATGATACACATCCTTTTTTTAGCGGTGAAGGTATTGTTCTAAAAACTGATGATCCGGGTGATGGTTATTATGATTCGGTTCAGTTTTATATCAGGAAAATGGTTCTGGACAATGCAAAGGTTTATCAGTCAACTGGAAGCGGTTTTGTTTACGAGAAAGATGCTGAAGTTATTTTTCATGAAAATACAAGGTTGGGTCTTGATATTAACCAGTTAATGGTAAATTCATATTGGGACAGTCTGAGGCTTGAACAGAGTGAAACAATACGTGTTTTCCCCATGGTTATTCCAATTGTTGGCGGTATGACATATAACAGGGAAAATGATGAAACAGTTCTTGAGATAAGGCTTGTTATAAAGAATTTCATCAAGAAGTATGAATATGATTATTATGAAGATGGAGTATATAAGGTCTGCCATTATTATGGCCCGTCTGACTGGTTAAGGGATGTAAGAGCAGGGGAGACTGATATTGGAAGAAATCTCCATGGTGTGGCGAGGAGTTATGTTACAGGACAAAC